>ENA-OROM01002987-OROM01002987.1-human-gut-metagenome-genome-assembly--contig:-NODE-2987-length-11398-cov-2.772723_pt1 | contig 11398 bp, 9 predicted proteins | sample MGYA00242129_ERZ509050 | MGnify/ENA primary metagenome ERZ509050 (study PRJEB26280, sample SAMEA2338701) | human gut metagenome | biome: human gut; feature: human-associated habitat; material: faeces...
AAAAACAAGAGATAAAGTGAGAAAATATGAGATTATTGGCTGTAAAAATAACAGCCAATAATTTTTTATGAATAAAATTGAAAAAAATAAATTTGGAATAAAATGTTATAAATGTTATAATATTAAAATGATGGTGCATTATTCTAGTCGTACTAAACTTTATGAGGGTGGGGCTAAAAATCCACTAAAGGGCACATCGTTGAAGTTTCTTGATTTTGCGCGAAATGCCAGTTTTGTGTGATATTAGGGAGTAAAGAAACTAGGGTAATATGTAATGGCATACATATGATTCCCTGGTTTCGCGGAGGCTTAAGTTTAAACTTAAGTTAAACCTATGTTGAGTGCCAAGACACGAAATACATAGAGTAGCCTGTCTCGAGTGAGTGTATTGGGATTAATTTATCATTATTAGTTTAATTTTGGCCGAAATTAAACTAATACAGTTATGAAATTATACTTGCAAAAAAGACTAGTAAAGTTTAAAAAGTATGTCAAGGAAAACTTCTAGAATGTTTGCAATTTTTGCATGAAAGTCTAGGGATTAAGGTACGGATTTAAGTGGTGATCTGGTGTTTACTATTTTAGTAAATTTTTCCCTTAATTGGAAACAGCTATAGCAGTAATGCTAAGCGGGAAAAAGAGAAATTCGACTAGACCTAAACCGTAAAATTTACTTAGACTTTTACCATCTAAAACAAAAATAAATATAAGGAAAATAAAAAAATGAAAAATAAAAAAGAAAAAACAAAAGATCACTCGAATACAGTATGGTTTATAAAGGTATTTATATCAACATTTATATTATCAATGATATTTTCTTATGTATCTGCAAATGGGGTATCTGGACTAGGATTAGTTCCAGCCATTTTAATTTTAGTACTTGTAATTGCAATAGGTATATTTTTTGATATAGTTGGTGTGGCCGTAACAGTTGCAAATGAACATGAATTTCATGCAAAAGCAACAAAAAAAGTAAAAGGATCAAAAGACTCAATAAAATTAATTCGAAATGCACCAAAAGTTGCCAATATTTGTGCTGATGTAATAGGAGATATATGTGGAGTATTAAGTGGTGCAATAAGTGCATTAATATCAGTTAAAATTACAGAGCAATTTGGACTAAATTTTAATTTACAATTTATATTAAGTGCAACAGTTGCAGCACTTACAGTTGGAGGAAAGGCAATAGGAAAAGGTGTTGCAAATGAAAAATCAACTAAAATAGTTCATGCTGTTGGAATTGTTATGAATAAATTTAGTAAAAACAGTAAATAACTTATATAAAAAGGAGATTTTAGTGAAAGCATTAATAACAGGTGCCTCTTCTGGAATAGGAAGAGATATGGCAAAAATTTTAAGTAAAAAAGGTTATGATTTAGTACTAGTTGCAAGAGATGAAGAAAAATTACAAGAAGTAAAAAAAGAGATTGAAACAAATTCACAAATTATAAGTATGGACTTATCTGTAGAAAAAAATTGTAAAAAATTATATGAACAAGTAAAAGATGTAGACTGATTAATAAATAATGCAGGCTTTGGTACTTGTGGAGATTTTACAAAGACTAATTTAGATAAAGAAATAAACATGATAAATACAAATATTACAGCATACCATATTTTAACAAAATTATATTTAAAAGATATGAAGCAAAAAGATAAAGGACAGATTTTAAATGTTGCATCAATTGCAGGATTTATGCCAGGACCATTAATGGCAACATATTATGCAACAAAGGCATATGTTGTAAGGCTTAGTGAAGCAATTAGAGAAGAATTAAAAAAAGAAAAATCAAATGTTAAAATAAGTATTTTGTGCCCAGGACCAGTTGATACAAATTTTAATAATGTAGCTGATGTTGAATTTAGCATCAAGGGGTTAAGTAGCAAATATGTTGCAAAATATGCTGTAAAAAAATTGGAGAAAAATAAATTTTATATTGTTCCAGGTTTTTCTATAAAATGTGCAAAAATAGGAGCTAAGATTGCTCCAACTGGCTTGGTTAGTAAGATTTCTTATAAAATGCAAAAAAGAAAAATAAAATAAAAAATGACATATAATCAATTTTTGATTATATGTTTTTTGTTTTTTTAATTCGTAATATAAATGTAATAAAAACTTAATAAATGATACATAAAAATGGCTAAATGTACTTCCGTAGAGGGAAATTTAACATATTAAAAAATGTGATTTTTACTGCTATTTACTTTAATATAAATATAAAGTAAGATTTAAATGATAACGTATTATCAGTAAAAGGAGCAATTAGTATGAAGAAAAAAATAACATTAATTATAAGTTTAATAGTAGGAGTTGCAATTCTTAGTATTGCATCATATTATATAAGTATTTATAATGAAGAAAACAAAGAAAGTACATATATACAAGGGGAAGAAATTCAAAAAAGTTTAAAACATACAGATGCAGAATATTATATAACCTTTCCTTTGGATAGTATGAATGCAACCAAAGGTGTACCAACTTCTATTAAATTTTCAGCACATTATGTTAATAAAGATACATCAAATAATGTTAAAAATTTAAAAATCGAATATGATAGTAAGTATATAAGTAATATTTATACAAGGGATACGACTAATAATGGCTATAGTGATACTCTTTATTTTACTCCAATAGCCACAGGGCAAACGAAAATAACCCTAAGAACAGATGATAGTTTTCAAGTTTGGGATGAAATAACAGTTAAAATTTCCAGTGAAAGTAGTAGATTACAAATTAAAGAAGATTCAGTAAGTTTGAAAGAAAACAAAAGTCAATATGTTAATATTATTTCTTCTTATGGTGGCCCTTTTTATTATGAAACAAATAATAATATTATAACTGTTGAAAGAACTGATGATGCAAAAAAATTTAAAATAATAGGAAAAAAAGCAGGAAGCACATCTTTATCTATATATTATTTAGGAGAAAATGGAACAAGAATATCAGACTATGTAAATGTTACAGTTACTCCATCATCATCTTCTTCACAAACTCCATCAGAGTCTACTCCAGGTGTAGAACATTCAGCAGAATATTATAGTGATACAGTTCAATTTAAAGTAGGGGAAGAAGCAGAAAGAGGATTTATATCTTTAGATACAGCATTTAGTAGTTATAAAGTTACAGCTGATAATTCGGCTATTGTTGATGGAGAATTTTTAATGACAAATGATAGTTCTTATTATTATATGAAATTTACAGCTAAAGAACCAGGAACAACGAATGTAACATTAAATATTTCTTATAGTGATGGTGCAGTTTTAAAAATTAGTTGGCCTGTTATTGTAGAGCAGGGAGATAGTGAGACTAATAAAGCTTATTATACAAAAGATTATGAAGATTTAAATATGAGTGTTGGACAAGAAATTCATTGGCGGAGGTTTTTATTATGAAAATTGTGAAACATATGAAGCTTGGCTTGAAGATTCTAGTATAGGTAGTGTAGAAATTGTTTATAATGATTATGGATATCCAGCATATTACAAAGTTAAAGCTCTTAAGGTTGGAAAAACAAGAATACATATAAAATGTTCTAATAGTAGTAGCGATTGGGAAGGAAGTTATGGAGTATTTGTTACAGGACCTTCAATTTCATATTATGATAGTAATAAAATAGAATTAACAGTTGGTCAAAGTTGTACAAGATGGTTTATTCCATCAGATTATGCATCATTATATTACCATTTTGAACAATGGAATAAAACTTCAAGTGATATTGTTGATGTTGTATTTTTAGATGCAAATAATAAGGAAGTTGATTTAAATAATATTCAAAATTATGCAAAAGTAAAGAATATTAAAGTTACAGCAAAAAAAGCCGGAACGACAGAGTTAACAGCAGAAGCAAGAGCTGAAGATGGAAATCATTATGGAGCATATACTGATCCAGCATGGAAAATTGTTGTAAAAGAACCATTGACATATCAAGTAACAGCAGATAATGTAAAAAATAATAATTGGACAAATTCAGAAACAACAAAATTTACTATAACTTTTAATCAAGATGTTGATGGATTTACACTTGATGATATAAGCTTAAGTTCTGAATTAAAAAATCCTATCTTTAAAAAAGTAAATAATAAACAATATGAATTAACAGTAACTAATCCAGAATTGGCAATGGGAATTGGAATTTATATAAAACCTAATTCATGTACTGTATCTGGAACAAGTAAATTGTTTAATTCTTCAAAAATGTATTATTATTGTGTAGACAGAATAAAACCAACAGTAAATATTACCAAAGTAGAAACAGATAACACAGATAATACATATGCAAATAAAGATTCAACTATAACAATAGAATTTAATATAAGTGATAATGGATATTTTTATGGAAGTGCAGGGGACTTAGTTAAAAAACAAAATTTTAAAGCATTTGTAGTAGATGCTGGCGAGTCTAATTATATTCAAGAGGGTGTTGAATTTGAAAAAATAGGTACTTCAGAATCAAAAAGATCTTATAGAGTTAGAATAAAAAATATAGAAAAATATGAAGGAAAATTAAATTTCCAAATCTTAAATAATGATACAAGTTTAAGTGATTTAGCAGGAAATACATTTGAAACATATGCCTATTTACAAGATAAAGAAAATTATAAGGAAATTATAATTGATAATACACTACCAACAATTGAGAGTGAAGAATTTAACCCAGAAGTAAGTACAAATTGGGTAAATAAACAGGTAGTGAAAATTACTGCAAGTGATAATATTACACCAGCAGAAAATTTAAAATGTACATATGCATGGTATAATAACTCAAAAAATGAAAATGAAGAAAATGGATCTGTAAAGGTAAATGAAGAGATTGTAAAAAATACAGGTTCAGGAGTATATACATTAATTGTTACAATTGAAGATTTTGCAGGAAATACTTTAATTAAAACATATGGACCATTTTATATAGATGCTAAAGTTTCAGAAACAGAAATGGGAAAAGTAAAGGTAACTAAGAACAGTGCAGAGGGTGAAGAATATACATTTACTAAAGTAGGAGAAGAAAACAAAACTTATTATGAAGGGGCATATGTAAAAGATAATTTGTATATCCACAAAGAAGATGGAGGAAAAGAAGAAGGAGCAGAAAGTGGACATAGCAAAACAACATATGAAATATATAAAATAGAGGAAACAGAAGAAGGAACATATGAAGAAACATTAATAACTGTAGGAACAGGAACAACTGTAGATACAACATTATATCATAATTACAATTACAAAATAAAAGTAACAACAAAAGATGTAGCAGGAAATACAAGAAAAGAAGAATATATATTACACAAAGGAACTGGAAATATAAAATTTAACCCAGATGGAAACCAAGGAGCTGTAGGAAAAGCAAAAACGATGGCAACATTAACGGATGAAAAAAATGAATACAAAAGCATAAAATATGCATGGAAAGAAGAAGGAAAAGAGCCGGAAGAAAGTGAATATAAAGAAAATTATAAAGTAGAACAATACAAAAAAGGTCAAGAAATAGAATCAGAAGAATTGTATGATGGAAAATACAATTTATATATAAGAACAGAAGATAGTAAAGGAAATATAAATGTAGTAAAAAGTAAAACATTTGAAATAAGAGGAAAAATTCAAACACCAGGAGAAATAGAATTTAGGGAAAATACAGAAGACGGAGAAAAAATAGAAGCAAAAGAAAATGAAATAAAAACCAAAGAAAATGTATGGATAAAAATAATAAACCAAGGAAAAGACCCATATGGAGAAGTAGAAACAACATTTGAGATAAGAAAAGAAGAAAATGTAGTAGCAGTAGGAAATAATACAATAGAAATAGTAACATTAACAAATCAAGGAGAATATGAATTAACATTAATATCAAAAAGGGTAAATAAAACAAATCCAGAGTTAGAAGTAGAAAATAAAACAACATATAAAATAATAGTAGACAAAGAAGGCCCAAAAGTAGTATTTGAAAGAAAAAGTCAGGATAATCAAAAAGAAGGACAAATACAAGTAACAATAACAGATGAAGGAACAGCACAAACAGGAGTAAAAGAAGAAACATTAAGATATTATTGGACAAATGGAAATTACAAACCAGGAAAAGAAGACTTTGAAGGAGAAAGCCAAGAAGGGTACAAAGGAAAAATAGAAGGAACAAAGGCAGTAATAAAAACTCCAAAGAATGAATCAGGAATATGGGTATTATGGGTATATGCAGAAGATCAAGTAGGAAATGTAACAATAAAACAAGAAAGAACAATAGGAGATAATGACACAGTAATAGACAATCAAGCACCAGTAGCAGGAAAATTAGAAATAACAACATTAGAAGAAAATGGGGAAGAAAAAGAATACAAAACAGAAAAAACACAAGACGAACAAAAAGAAGAAGGAGAAAATACAAACAAAGACATAAAAATAAAACTATTACCAGGATATGATTCAATAAGTGGAGTAAAAAGCAATACATACGAAGTAGAAAAAGAAAACGGAGAAAAAATAAAAATAGAAGGAAAGACAGAATTTGAAGGAGAAATAACATTAACAGAACACGGAATATACAAAGCAACAGTAACAACAATAGACAAAGCCCAAGGACAAAATACATCAACAAGGCAATATATAATAAAAATAGACAAAGAAGGACCAAAAGTAACATATGAAAACACAGAAAATGGAGAAAATGGTTCAAAAGAAAGCATAGAAAAAGTAAAAGTAAGACCAACAGTAGTAGATGAAGCAGGAGTAGAAAATAGTGCATTAAAATACAGTTGGGTAAAATTTGAAAGTGTAGAAAAATACAACGAATTCCAAAAAGCAGAAAAAACAATAGAGAAGCTAAAAGAAAAAATGGGAGAAGGAAAAACATTTAGTAATGGAGAAGAAATATCTAGTCCAGAAAACATAGAAGGAATATATAGCTTATTTGTATATGCTAAAGACAAGCTAGGAAACGAAAGTGTAAGTTATAGTGAATATTATGCATTTAAATTAGGAAAAGACGAAAAGCATGAATATGTACTAGCAGGAGAATATATAACAAAAGTAAAACCAGAAACAAAAGTAGAAGACTTTATAGAAAAGGTAAAAACAGTAGTAGCAGGAAGTACATATGAAGTATATGACAAAAAAGGAAATGAAATAGAAGAAGGAAATATAGTAACAACAGCAAGCACAATAAAGGTAGACGGAAAAACATATACAATAATAGTAGTTGGAGACCTAAATGGAGATGGAAAATTAACAGGAACAGACTTAGTACAAATGAGATTTAGCAGAGTAGGAAAATATGAGCTAAAAGGAGCATATGAAAAAGCAGCAGACATAAACAGTGACGGAAAAGTAACGGGAACAGACCTAGTACAAATGAGATTAATAAAAGTAGGACTTGCAGACTATACTGAATAAAAAATAAAGCAGAAAACAAAGTAAAAATGTTTTCTGCTTTTATATTACAATTATGTTACAAATTTTAAAATATATTGATTTTAAGTATAAAAAAATATATAATGAACTTGTAATATGACACAAAGGAGAGAAAAAAATGGAAAAAATTATAAAAGGCATATTTATTATATTAATAACATTTTTAGTTATACTTCAAGGTACTATAATTTCAAATGCAGACAACACACAAAGTGATGAAGAAAATGCTGTAACTAAAATATCTTTAAAAGTAAAAAAAAGTAAAATAACTCCAAATAGCGAGATAAAAGTATATATATATTTAGAAAGCACAAAACAAACAGACGGAATAGCAGTAGTAGAAGGAAAAATAGATTTTGATGCAGATAAATTAGAACCTATAACAACAAATGATTCAACATACAATGGATGGACAACAACATGGAATACAGAAAATGGAAGTATAACTATTGACAGAGGAAATCTAACATCAACTCCACAAGAAATAGCTGAATTAACATTTAAAGTAAAAGAAGAAGTGGAAGCTGGAGATACAAATGTTGCATTTAAAGAAATATCTGTATCAGATGGATTTGAAGATGAAACAATAGAAGAATCAGCAAATTTAAAATTGACAATTTCAAATGCAGATAATTCAGGAAATAATGACAACAAAGATGATAATAACAATGACAACAAAAATGATGACAATAAAAACAATAATAAAGATGACAACAAAAATGATTCCAGTAATAATGGTAGTGATAACAACAATAGTAATAATAATTCTAATAACAGTAGCAATAATAACAATAGCAATCAAGAACAAAAAGGAAATACAGTAAATAGCTCAAATACTCAAAATACAAATAAAAATATAACATCAGTTTTAGGCGAAAATAACTCAAAAACAACAAATGGTTCTTTACCAAAAACAGGAGTAACACAGTGGCTATATGTATTAGGAGGAGTGTTGATAGCAGCAGGAATAGTTTCATATATAAAATATAATAAATATAAAAATATTTAAATGAAAAATGAGTGAAATATTTTCACTCATTTTTTGTGCGACTTTTTTGCATTAAGTGACATATAATATCAAAAAATGTAGAATAAAGAAATAATATAAAATAATCCAAAATCAATTGTCGAAAGGCGCGACGAAAAAAGCTTGCCAAACCCCATGTTTAGATATATAGTAAAAAATAGTGAAAAGAGGGGGAAACAAAAGTGAAAACTTTTTTTGGAGGAAATTTTATTAAAGAAGAAATGTTAAGTGAGGCAGGAATATATCATCCAATAAAGTTAGAGTATTACAAAAGAATAAATGAAGATGAAATACTAAAAGAAAATAAAGCAAAATTTGGAATATGTATTATAAAAACTGAATATAAAACAAAAGAAAAAATAATAGAAGAAAAGGAAATAAAATATCTAACTAATGATGAAAAAAGAGTAAATCAAGTTTTAAATATGTTAAAAGAAAATTATGTAACACCTATAGGACTTGAAGATGTAATTTGTGACTATGCCAAAGAAATAATGATATGAAAAGTCTTAGTTAATTAGTTCAGTTATATGTTCTAATATAGCCAAAACTTGTTTTTAAAAATATATAATTAAACTAATGAATTGTAACTTTGCAAAAATAAATTGTATAATTTTATGGTTAAAGCTTGCAAATTAAATAAAAGTAGTCTAGAATACTATAAGAAAACTATAAATAATAAACGGAGGAAAAAATGGCAGATAAATTAGTAATAGTGGAATCACCTGCAAAGGCAAATACAATAAAGAAGTTCTTAGGTGGAAGTACTAAGGTTGTTGCATCTATGGGACATATTAGAGATTTGCCTAAATCAAAATTAGGTGTTGATATTGAACATGATTTTGAACCAGAATATATAAATATTAGAGGAAAGGGAGATTTAATAAAATCTTTAAAAAAAGATGCAAAACAGGCAAAAAAAGTTTATATTGCAACTGACCCTGATCGTGAAGGAGAAGCAATAGCTTGGCATTTGGCATATATTCTTAAAGATGAAAAAAACAAAATATCAAGAGTAACATTTAATGAAATAACAAAAAATGCGGTTCAAAATGCAATAAAAGAACCAAGAAATATAGACATGAATGTTGTTGATGCGCAGCAAGCAAGAAGAGTATTAGACAGAATTGTTGGGTATAAAATGAGCCCATTGCTATGGAAAAAAGTAAAAAGAGGTTTATCAGCAGGAAGAGTTCAATCTGTTGCTGTTAAATTAATTGTAGATAGAGAAAATGAAATAGAAGGCTTTAAACCAGAAGAGTATTGGAATATATATGCTAAGTTAAAAGATGAAAAAACTAAAAAACAATTCGAAGCCAGATTTTATGGTAAGAATGGAAAAAAATTAGAAATACATTCAAAACAAGAAACAGACGAGGTATTAGAAGGAATAAAAAATGCAAAATACATTGTAAGTGAAGTTAAAAAAGGGGAAAAGAAAAGAACACCAGCACCACCATTTACAACAAGTACAATGCAACAAGAAGCATCAAGAAAACTTGGATTTACTCTTAAGAAAACTATGTCTGTTGCACAAGGATTGTATGAAGGTGTAAGGATTCCAGAAAAGGGAACAGTAGGTTTAATTACATATATGAGAACAGATTCTACAAGAATCTCTGATGTAGCAAGAACAGCAGCAAAAGAATACATCGTAAAAAATTATGGAGAAAAATACTATGAAAATAGATATTATAAAACAAATAAGGAAGCTCAAGATGCACATGAGGCAATAAGACCAACATATATAGATGTTAATCCAGAAGATATAAAAGATGTAATAACAAAAGATCAATATAAATTATATAAACTTATTTATAATAGGTTTATGGCAAGCCAAATGGCAAATGCTATATATGACACAATGGCAGTAAATATAAAAGCAAATGAATATGATTTTAAAGCAAATGGACAAGCAATAAAATTTAAAGGATTTATGACTTTATATGTAGAAGGAACAGATGCAAAAGAGGTCGTAGAAGATGGAATGCTTCCAGAGTTAGAAGAGGGAAACACAGAAAAATTAGTTGAACTAGATCCAAAACAGAGTTTTACAGAACCACCTGCAAGATATACAGAAGCAAGCTTAGTAAAGGCATTAGAAGAAAAGGGAATTGGAAGGCCAAGTACTTATTCACCAACAATAACAACTATTCTAGAAAGAAGATATATAGAAAAAGTTCAAAAACAACTAATGCCAACTGAACTTGGAAAAATAGTAAATAAATTACTTACAGAAAATTTTACAGATGTTATAAATGTAGAATTTACAGCAAAAATAGAAAATGAATTTGATGAAATATCAGAAGGAAAAGCTGAATGGAAAAAAATGATAAGAGATTTTTATGGACCATTTTCTATAGAACTTGATAAAGTAGAAAAAGAATTAGAGCATGTTGAATTAGTAGATGAGGTATCTGATGTCCCATGCGAAAAATGTGGAAGAATGATGGTATATAAATATGGTAAATATGGTAAATTTTTGGCATGCCCAGGTTATCCAGAATGTAAAAATGCAAAACCTATAATAGAAACTATAGATGTACCATGCCCAAAATGTGGTGGTACAGTTCAAGTTAGAAAAACAAAAAGGAGAAAAAATTATTATATATGTGAAAATAATCCTACATCATGTGATTATATTTCATGGAATAAGCCTAAAAAAGGTGAAAAGTGGGATCCAGAAGAAGCAAAAAACATAAAAAGTGAAACAAAGCCAAAAACTAGAAAAAGGACTGTTAAAAAATCAAAGACAACAAAAAGAAAAAAATAATATAAAAGTAAAGTAAGGGAACTTAAAAAATGTACTGAAGCAAAAAAGTTAAACAGTATAAATTAAGTTCCTTTTTGAATTTTAATTTACAACCTATTAAAGGTTAGATTCCTTGACAAAATGCCTATTTAAGGGTAAAATATAATAGGTATAAAATATATAAAAGGGAGGAGTATGGTTATAAAACAATAAATAACCATAC
>ENA-OROM01002992-OROM01002992.1-human-gut-metagenome-genome-assembly--contig:-NODE-2992-length-11385-cov-3.971492_pt1 | contig 11385 bp, 10 predicted proteins | sample MGYA00242129_ERZ509050 | MGnify/ENA primary metagenome ERZ509050 (study PRJEB26280, sample SAMEA2338701) | human gut metagenome | biome: human gut; feature: human-associated habitat; material: faeces...
AGCCACCGGCATATCTTCTTATAAACTGAAAAGCAATATAGAAGATAACACTTTCTAGAAAGCACTTAAATATTAAACCAAATACGATTGTGAGAACCAAATACATTAAATGCGAAAGCAACATAAACAATCCGTAAATGTATAGTTCTCTTTCGTCTTCAGCAATATTTCCTTTAGCAAGAAGTTTGTTTGTAATTCGAGTTGATAAATTATTTATCATTTTTAACTTTGCTAAATTTATTAAGTGCAACAGGTGCTTTTGGTTGATAAAGTACAACACAAGTTGTACTGTTTGCAGAAATTCCAATTTCTTTTTCAACAATGTTCTTTACAAGTCTTTTCACACTTTTGTTTATATTAAGCATTTAATTATCCTCCTTTATTTTTTGGATTTATCTTGATAAAAGTACTATAACATATTTTTCTCAAAAAATGTCAGTTTTTGAATATCTATTAAAGAATTTGGAACATTTATCAATATATTTTCTGACAGATTAAAAATCAATCAATAGCGTTAGAATTATGCCAATTAGCAATTTTATTTTCCAATAGCCTGTTCGTTAAAATATTCTTCTATGATAAAATAATCAAGAGGCGATATTAATTATGGAAGTGAATTACCGTTTGATAGGCACACGCTTGTGTCAACGAAGAAAAGAATTGCATTTAACACAAAAGAAATTGGGAGATAAAATGCATATATCCAGTTCTCATATTTCTGCCATTGAAACAGGAATTAAACAACCAAGTTTAGAAACATTATTAGAATTCTGTAAAACGCTCAATATAAATATTGATTATTTATTAAACGGAACACTATATAATGAATTGGACGAGCAACTTGTCGAAAAAATAAAGCTTTGTTCTTTTGAAAACAGAAACAGAATTTCTAAAATTGTCGATGTTTTCTTAGAAGAAGAAAAACTTGAAAAATAAAAAACAGCATTGTATAATTTAGAAAGATTATATAATGCTGTTTTTTTATGAGGTTATTTATGAGAATTGCAATTTGTGATGATGAACAAAACTATCGAAATCTTATTACAAAATATATTAGGTTTTATTTTCAAGAACATTTATTAGATTTAGAATATGATGAATTCAGCAGCGGAGAAGAACTATTATTATCGAATAAAAAATTTGATATAGTTTTTCTTGATATTGAAATGAACGAACTCAATGGTATACAAACCGCCAAAGAACTGAATAAAAGAAATAAGAAAACAATTATTTTTATAATTACTGCTTATCAAAAATATTTAGATGATGCAATGGATTTAAATGTTTTTAGATATATTGACAAACCTATTAAATCAAATCGTTTATATAACGGATTAAATAAAGCAATAGATTTAATTAACAATAATGAAATCACATTTAAAACAAGAAATGATGGCATTATAACAATTCACAAAAATGATATTATTTATGTTGAAGTCAAACGAAAAACCGTTTATGTAAATACAATTGAAAAGCAATATATTGCAAGAGAAAAAATGGAGTTCTTCAAAAATGCCCTTACTGCTTCATATTTTGCAATACCACATGTCAGTTATGTTATAAATTTTAATTTTGTGAAAAAATTTCAAAGAGATAAAATTCAATTAAAAGGCGGTCAGATTATTTCAATAGCACCTAAAAAGCAAACAGAAATCAAAAAGAAATTTATGCAATTCTTGGGAGAAGGCTATGGCGGTTTATCAAACAATATTTAATTTATTTTTGTATTTTACAGAAGGTTTAATTATTTTCTTTTATGCAAATTCTTTTTTCAAACAAAAATACAATTCAAAAATAACAATTATCGGAATAACCTTTTTACATTTTATACTATTCGCTATTTATTATGCGGACAATGCAATACTGAATCTTGTTTCTTTGCTTGTTATATATTGTTTGATAATTTCTTTACTATATGAGGTGCATTTTTTCACCGCTCTATTTAATACTGTATTACTTTTAGCTATTATGGTTGCTTGTGAGTGGTGTGTTTTATTCACGACATCACTTTTACTGAATAAAAATTTTTATGCATTTCAAGATTCATTGCCTTTACAAATGTTCGATATAACAATAAGTAAATTAGCATACTATGTTATTTGCTTGATATTAATACGAACATTTTCAAAAAAAGGCATTAATGCAAATAACAAAACATTTTTTTGGCAACTTATGATTATGCCAATATCCTCTTTGTTTGCACTTTTTGTGTTTAGATATATTTCATCAGAAAACTTATTATCTAATAAAGCAAACATTCTTTGTTCAATTGCCTCTTTATTTTTATTAATTTCAAATGTTGTTGTGTTTTTCATTTATGAACATTCAATTCGCAACGCAACTGAGTTGTATGAATTAAAAGCAATAAAACAAAAAGAAGAAATCGAAAGACAATACTTAGATATATTAGAGCAAAATAATAAAAATTTAAAAATTTTCACTCACGATATAAAGAATCATTTGGAGCAAATCGGTAATTTAACAGATAGCGAAGAAATAAGCACATATATATCAAAATTATATGGTACTATTAATCAATATAACAATGTTGTTTTTAGTGGGAATAAGACGCTTGATATAATTATTAACAAATATAACACCCTATGTGCAAATAAAAATATCAAGATTACATTTAATGTGAAAACGGCAAATTTAATAGATATAGATAATACTGATTTATCAACAATACTTAACAATGCACTTGATAATGCCGTTGAAGCAGCAGAGAAAAGCATTAACAAAATGGTTTCTGTTGATATATATACAAAAAGCCCATTTGAAATAATCAAAATTCAAAACAGTTGCGACAAGACACCTATAATAGAAAATAAAAAACTTTTGACAAGTAAAAGCGAAAAATCATTACACGGATTTGGAATTGAAAGCATAGAACGAACGGTAAATCATTATGGCGGGGTATTTGACTGGTTATATGATAATAAGAATAAAATTTTCGAAACAACAATAGCAATTCCTAAAAGTGAATAATTACATTGCACCGATTGCAAAATGCAGTCGGTGCTTTTTTATATTAATAAATAGGGCGATTTTATCGACAGATAGGCAACAAGTATTTTATTTTTAATTAGCTTAGTTTAATGTGTAATTGGATTTATTCTGACTTTATTAATAAATGAAATAATATATTTTAGTAATTCATAAAAAACACATGTCATAATTATTTTGATATTAATAATGTTATTTATTAATAAAAAATAATTAGTTTTAGTGATTAGCAATAATTCAACAAATATATTATTTTAATTTGCATAATTATATCAATATCTTTTGTTTCTTCCACATCAAATTAAAAAGAAAAAAGCAGCAACAATTCAATTTCTTTCACTCAAAAAACAATAGAAAACAGCCAAAAAGCTAATGATAATTCAAATACAGAAAAAATGTTACTGCTAAACCACTTGATGACGGTTCTAATATTGAAAAGGTTAAACTTTCATTTCTCAATTCAACTCAAGAAGCCACTTATGACGAATCTGCGAAAAAGCTTATTGAAAGTATAAAAGCCTGCAAGGATAACAAGGATATAAAATTAGCTAAAAAAGTCGGCACAATGAGTATAAAGCACCCAGATGACGAAAAATTCACAGACATAGCAAATTTATATCTCGGCGCAGATAACAGCGTCTATGCAAAATATATTGACAAGTCAAATAAGGAAGGCAGTTATGCTTATCAAATTGATTTGGACAATCTGAAATAACAAATTCATAAAACAAAAAGTGCACATAATTACAAAGGAGAAAAATGACATATAGATATTATAATATAAGAAGAGAGATAAATAACGATAATAGCGAAAAAGGATTAAAAGGATTTCGTTCTTTTAAAGAGTTAAAATCTCTATACAAGCCATTTCATTGGATAGTCTTTGTTGGTGTCATCCTAACATTTATCGGTTTATTTATCACTTTAGTTATTTTGAAAAACAAACTATGGAGTTCTATACCATTAGTTATTTTGATAATCCTAGTTAACATTTGGGAATACAAATGTGAAAAATCATATAATCAAAAAGCAAGAAAAAACGAACTTGATATTATTGATGAAAAATACAAGCAATATTTAAATAATACATATATAATTTTTAAAAACAATGGTATAAATACAAGAAAAGAACTTGCTGCTTTAAAAAACGAATGTAATTTCATTTTTGACAAACGTGAAAATAAATTCAAAATTTTAAGTAACAAAATTTTCGAACTGTTTATAGGCGTTCCAATTGGTGCTTTGATATCTTCTTTAGTCGATAAAAACGATGCTTTATTACACACTAAAATCATTTTAGTATTAATGTTGGGTATTTCAATTTATGTAATTATAACAACAGCAAAATACATTTCATATTATACAGAAGGATATCGAAAAGATCAGCGATTGTTAGATGCCGTAATGGAAATGGAATATTATTTTTTTATAATGGAAGATAATAAAATTGAAAAGGAGGTGAAAATTTGAGAATAAGTCATGATGACGCACTAACTTTAGAAATTCTTGTAAGAAAAGTACATAATTGCGAACGTTTCGGAATGGGCATGTATATAGATGCTGACCATTTTGAAACAAATCCATTTGATGTTGCATTAATTGCACTTTCTCCGATATGGAAAACTTTGCCAAAAGAAACTGTTGAGGACTTTTTATATCGTTGGGATTGTTCATTACGAAAAGAAGATGATGCAAATATTAATGAGTTTATTGAAGAATTGAATGAATTAGTAAATTATTAATATGAAATTATAATTGTTGCAAATCAGAAAGTACAAAAATTACAACGACCAACAGATTTGCCAATATCATTGTTTTTTTTAAAAAGAAAAAACAATGATATTGTGTTCAAAACAACTTTTTATAAAATTTAAAATTGTTAAATGAAGAAAGGAGAAAACTATGGAAAACAATTTATACAAAACGAAATTATGGAAGCGCATATTAAGCGTAATTCTTGCAGTGATAATCGGTTTTGGCACATTTGTTACAATGACATTTTCAAATGTACTTTTATCCGATTATGTTGATTTAAAATCCATGCTTACGGCTAATGCTGCAACTCTTAACCCTGTTCCTTTGTACTACAGACATGGCGAGCTTATCGGTCTTTACAGAGTAAATTATTCCAACAAAACAAAGTTACAGTATAAAATAGGCGAAAACGGAAAGTGGACAAACTATTCCGTACCGTTTGCTATTCCTGCTCATAAAACCACTAAAGTTTATGCACGAATCGGCGAAACGGGAAAGATTGCATATTATAACTTATCCAACACCAATGAAGCTCTCGGCGTGTATACCGAAAGCAATACTGATTTTTCATTTTCATATAACGGAATTGATTTCGGCTATACAAGAATATATAACAGTGCCGATAAAAATTGGTTTGAATCAATCCACAGTAAAGTTCTTGTTACCGACAGCAGACTTGAGGTTACTCTCCCTGACGGCTCAAAATATCCCATGATTAGAAAAGATTCAACAACTTATGTTGACGAGCTTAACGGATATACCTTGACTAAGACAAATAATAATTATATCTTCGATGACGGAACATATAAATATTATTTTGCAATCAAGGTATTAAACAGTGTTGCATATCTCAGTGCTATTGAGGATAACAACGGCAATAAGCTTAATCTTAACAGAACTACAAACAGCAATGAAATTTCAATTTCTGACGCAAGCGGAAGAAAATTCAGCTTGTCCGATTATCAGGCAATTAATGCACCTGACGGAAGTGACGTTAAATATTACAGCCAAAAAGAAATTACAGACCCTAACGGTAACAAACTCAAATATACAACTAAACAAGACAAATATATTGAGATTAAAGACCAAGCAGGCGTAATCTTAGGCAAATATGAATATACTAATAATACAACCGATTTCACTCTTGTTAAAAGTAATGATAACAAGATTGAGTATTATTCAAACGGTAGATTAAAGCAAATCACGTATAAAAACGGTTCTTGGATAAAGTATACCTATAATGATGCCAGTATGAATTATACTACTCTTACATCAAGCGGTGAAACGACAAAGACCGTGTATAATGATGCTTTTCTCCCTGTTGAATATACTGACGAATCAGGCACTAAAACAGAATATACATACGATAATCATTACAGGGTTAAGACTGAAAAATCAGGCGACGAAACTACTACCTATACTTATGATTCAAAAGGCAATATTTTATCTTATGTAAAAAGTAATGAAAAAAACAACACTTACTATACATATAACAGTAATGGTAAACTTGTAAGAGAACAGACAGGCAATGACTATACCTATTATACTTATGACGCTAAGGGTAATAACCTTGTCCTTGCAACACTCAAAAAAGATTACAAAGGCGAAGTGCCTGAGCTTTATGATTCAAGCTTGACCTGCTTTGACACGGTATGCTATACTTATGATGACAAAGGCAGAGTAACAAAAGAAGAAAACAGCGACGGCTCATCTATATCGTATGAATATGATACAACAGGTAATATAACTAAGGAAACGAATGTTACAGTTAAAGATAACACAAGCAAAACAACTGTAAATACATATACATATGACGATATGGGCAATCTCCTTACTACTCAAAGCGAGAATGATTCAGCCGCTTATGTTTATGATAAGGCAGGCAGAACACTTCGTGTAACACAAAACGGCGAAACCACTCGTACTCTTTATGATAACGAAGGCAGAGTTATTCAGGAAATCGCTCCTGAAGATTATGACAGTTCTAAAGACGGTTTGCCGACTTCAAATACATATTCAGATGCTAATGTAGGTCATAGATATGTATATAACGAAGTTACAGGTAATCTCGACCGTGAAATCAATCGTCTTAATGTTGAAACAACATATAAATATAACGATGTCGGTGCGAAAATTCAGGAAAAGTTTGACATTTATGAGTTCAACTACATTCCTCACGGCGAGCTTGAAAGCGTTAAGATTTCGGGCAAAACCAAGGTTTCATATTCTTATGACGATGATAATAAATTATTGTCGGAAAGCTATGCAAACGGTGATACTGTCCGTTATGAATACGACGATAACGGTAACCTTGCAAGGCAGTACCACAATGATGATACATCACCTTATGTAACCTATTCATACAATACCAATAATGAACTTACAAAGAAAGTAAATCACGACACAGGATTAAAGTATATTTACGGCGAAAACAATAGCGTTAGTATATACAAACTTTCCGATGACACTCTTGTTCAGTCATATACAGAATCAAAAACGGAAGCCGATGAGGAAAACGGTATTGAATCCAAAACCGATGTAACTGAATCCCATTTTGGCGATACTTATTCTTATACAACTAAGAATAATTCAATTTCATATCAATACGGAAATAATTCTCTCGCATATTCTGCAAAGTCTGATGATAAATCGCAGACTGTTTCAGATTCTGTCGAGCTTAACGGCACAACAGCGGTTGAATCAAAGTATTCTTATGACGAAAATGGTAATGTTCTTACTAAGTCATACGGTGAAAACACTTCAATAGCCAACACCTATGACAGTAAAGACAGAATCACATCTACTGCATATGCCGGTAAAACGACTAATTACACTTATGATTCCAACGGTCAGTTAACTGCTGTAAGCGGTACTAATTATTCTGCTTCCTATGCATATGATAACAGGGGTAATATTACAAGCAAAACTGTTAACGGTACAAGCACAACATTCGGTTATTCAAATGATGGTTGGAATGATAAGCTCACATCAGTAAAAGGTACAGCTTTGACATATGACAAAAACGGTAATGTGCTCACTTACGGTGATAAGTCATTCACTTGGAATACCGGCAGAAACCTTGAAAGCATAGTTGACGGTGACAATACTTATTCCTATGCCTATGATGAAAATGGTATAAGAACAAGCAAAACCGTTAACGGTGTAACTACATACTACAATACAAGAGATGGTGTTATTCTGTCACAGACAGATGGCACAAATACAATGTATTTCCAATATGATACAAATGGTTCCCCTCTCGGTTTTATTTGGAACGGCACACAATATTTGTATTTAACAAATCAAATGGGTGACGTTATATCCATAACTGATACCGCAGGTACAGTAGTCGCAAACTACGAATACGACGCTTGGGGTAAGGTTCTAACAGCCGATTCAAGTATTGCACAACAAAACCCACTTCGTTACCGTGGCTACTATTATGATAACGAAACGGAATATTATTATCTCCAAAGCCGTTATTATGATAGCAATATTTGTAGATTCATTAATGCAGATAATGCTGATGTTGCTAAAGATTTTAAAAATATTTATAATGGAACGAACATATATATTTACTGTTTAAATAATGCTACAAATTCTTTTGATGTGAACGGACATATAACTGTTAATTTAAAGAACAAAAAAATTTCTAATGTAATAGTAAAATTTGCACGTAGACTTATGAGTTCTTGGAATGTTACATCATCAGTTAATTCTAAAAAGTACATATTGAAATCAGTATGTGGTGTTACATTATATATAGGAGCATCAGCATCAACATCTTTATATTCGATGAGGAATAATGTATCAGCTGGAAATGGTAATGTTAAAGTATCAAATAAATGTTCCTTGAGTTACAAAAAAGCTAAGCTTTCATATAGCACTGCTACAACATATAAAAATAATACATTAAAAGCAGTCGTTACTTTGGGAACAACTGCTATAACATATGGGCTAAGTTTAATTACAAAATATTTTTATACTTCAAGAGCTTCGTGTTATTATTCTATAGATTTAGGTCTTAGAATTAGTCATTGGACAACTGCGACTGCAACAGTTGTAGTCGCTGGTGTATGTGTAGCTGCTCCATATATTGCCCCGGCAGTTGGTAAAATATATACGAGCGTTTTATCATCAATTTCTTCATATAAGGCATTTATTAGAGCATTAACAGCAATTGCAAGTGCAGGAATGACAGTGGCAACTAAACTTGCGTGAGGTGAACAATGGTGCAAAAAAAAAATAATAAAATTTTTTTGTTAATTATACTAATTCTTTTAGCTATTGTTACAATATCATTTTTTGTGGAAAACAATGTAAAATCTTACAACATACAAGACAATTTCGATATTTATGATTTTGTTCCTATAAGCGGTACTGAATTTCAAAGTGAAGATTTAGTCGTAGGCAAAAAAACAGCATTTGTTTATTCTGCATTAAGTGAAGGAACTGCACTTAACAATAAAGATGAATATATAATTACAATAGGAAAAGTAACCGGCATAAATAACAACAGATATGAAATATTTTCTTTCACTCCGCAAGAAGATAAATTTATACTATCTAACAAATATTTAAATGTATTTGATTATCCTCAATTTGAAATGAAAAGCGGTAATTCATATTATGGCTCTGTTTATGTTGGTACTGTACCATTAAGCTGTACATCGGTAACTATAAACAATAATAAAGCCCAACTTGTTAGACAAACATTTGAACTTAACGGAAAACCTGCTGACTTTTATTTGTATTATTGTGTTGTTGAGGAAGAACAATATCCCGACAATGTAGATGTTATTGTTTCAGACACAGATGGTCATAAATATTCCGTTTCAACAGTTGATGGAGGAGAATTGCCTATTATTTCGCAGATAAGTTAAATTAATCTAACACAGGGGGGATGGTTCCTTGTGTTGACTAAACAAAAAAAGGGGGGGTGGGTAACCCCACCCCTAAAACTTAAATCAATTCCGCAAAATTTGTCAAACAAAATGCACCAATCACGGCGAGCTGTATCAGGTAAAGGTTGCAGGTGTTACTACAGTTTCATACTCCTATTCAACCGACGGAAAGTTCTTACTGTTGCAGGAGAATTACGCCAACGATGATACAATCCGCTATACATATAATGATAACGGTGATGTTACTGCACAGTACAAGAATGATAATTCAAGACCTTATGTAACATACATCTATAACGATGACGGCGACTTAACAGAAAAGGTCAACACCGACACAAAGCTTAAATATGTTTATGGCAAAAAACGACTTATCATCCGATTACGATGATATATGCTCTTTTTTCAAAGAAAAACAAGGTGTTGTTATCAGCACAATTCATGGTGTAAAAGGCGAGGAATATAATACAGTAATAGGTTTTGGTTTGCTTAATGGCGTAATTCCTCATTGGGATTATATACTCAAATCAGACTTAAAACCAATTCGGGAAAGTGAAACAAAAAAATTACTTTATGTTTTAATGTCCAGAGCCAAACAAAATTTATTTTTATTCAGCGAAAACGATAGAATTACTAAAAATGGCAGTCCACTATCACCTACAGATGAATTATCAAAAATTCAATAAAGACTTTTATTATATATTGGAGTAATTAATATGACTGATTTCGAAACTTTAATAAAACAAAATGGCGTTTCTTCATACAATGACAGATGGCATCCACATAATGTTGATGTATTTAAAGAATTAATTTCACAAGGAATATTATCAGACATACAACAAAATGTATTAAGTAACATTGCCTACAATTTACAATACCTTGAATATTTACAATTACAAATTGATGAATTAAAACTACATAGTATTATTTCTTGTTTACTATACAAAACATATATTGTAACAACTATGAGTATTATTGAGGCAATATTCAATCAAGCAATCAAATGTTCCAATAAATGGCCAAAAACTGATGGCTGGACATTGAACAGAATCATAAAATCAAATGAATATAATGAGAACAACAAAAATTATTATATTGAAACGCACATTATGATAAAAGAGGAGCCTCAAGATAAAGAATTAGATTTTTCGACAGTAATCAATAGAGTTAAAGACAAAAATATACTTGATCTAAATAATGAACATTTCCCTGATTTGTCAAAACTAAGGAAATTAAGAAATCGTGTTCATCTACAAATTGGTGAAAGTAGAACTGATACTGATTATTATCAATTTCAATACGAAGATGTTGAATTAGCTAAAAAAACTCTTTATTGTGTGCTTACTGATACTAAAATAATGGAAAATCAAGAGAATAAATGTTTTATTGATTTCTTAAATACATAGAATAATCTTTAATTTGAAGTCAGTATTAATGTTATAACACTGGCTTTAATATTACATGATTACATATCCATTCTCAAAACCCCAAGCAAAGCCTTTGTAAGTTTCGATCCAGCTTTCAAGGCTTTGTATTTTTATTTCACCGATATTGTGAGCGACCATACCGTTGCCGATATAGATACCGACATGACCGTATTTGCCCGATGAATAGCCGTAAACAGTTGCGCCGACAGGAATTTGAGAAAAGTCGCTTGATACTGCCCACATATCTGCCGCACACAAGGCACAGTGAGCAGAACCTCTTGAACCTGTAACGGCTT
>ENA-OROM01002996-OROM01002996.1-human-gut-metagenome-genome-assembly--contig:-NODE-2996-length-11379-cov-3.486312_pt1 | contig 11379 bp, 10 predicted proteins | sample MGYA00242129_ERZ509050 | MGnify/ENA primary metagenome ERZ509050 (study PRJEB26280, sample SAMEA2338701) | human gut metagenome | biome: human gut; feature: human-associated habitat; material: faeces...
TAACTACATTTCATACATAAATGATAATATATTATCACTAGCAATAAAATCTACATTGAAACGTGGAAATAATCCACAAAGAGAAATAATACAAACATATAATTACAATTTGGAGACTGGCGAAAAGGTAGAATTAGTGGATGTATTGACAAAAAGAAATATAGTTCAAAGCGAATGTCAGAATAAAATAAATCAAGTTGTTAGTAAGGCACAAGAAGAAGCACAAATATTAGTTAAATCTGGATACCAAGTGTATAATAGGGATTTATCAAATAGTATATATCAACTTTCAAATATATCAAATTTCTTTTTAGGTAGTACAGGAGAATTATATATAATTTTTGCTTATGGAAATCAAAATTTTACAGCTGAAATGGATGTTGTATTATACGAATAATGAGAGGAATATTAAATGACAAAAAATCTGCTTATAACAGAAAAACCATCTGTTGCTACAGAATTTGCAAAAGTACTAAAATGTGGTGGCAACAGAAGGGATGGATATATAGAGTCTGACAATTGGATTATTACTTGGTGTGTAGGACATTTGGTTACGATGAGTTATCCAGAAAAATATGATGAAAATTTAAAATTCTGGAGATTAGATACATTACCTTTTATGCCAAAAGAATACAAATATGAAGTGATTCCAGGTGTAGAAAAGCAATTTAATATAGTAAAAAGCCTACTTCAAAGAGAAGATGTAGGCTGTATTTATGTTGCGACCGACTCTGGGCGTGAGGGCGAATATATATATAGGCTAGTAGAAAAGCAAGTGCGGAGTTAAAGAAAAACAGAGAAAAAGAGTATGGATTGATTCACAGACTGAAGAAGAAATAAATCGAGGAATAAAAGAAGCAAAAGATTTATGTGAATATGATAGTTTATGTGATTCAGCATACTTAAGAGCAAAAGAAGATTATTTGATTGGTATAAATTTTTCGAGACTTTTATCAATTATATATGGAAAAAGAATGGCAAAAGATATTGGAGAAGAAAAGATATCCATTTCTGTTGGTAGAGTTATGACTTGTGTACTTGGAATGATAGTTCAAAGAGAAAGAGAAATCAGAAATTTTGTAAAGATACCATATTATAGAATAATAGGAAAATTTGGAGATAATGATTCTTCATTTGATGCTGAATGGAAAGTAACAGAAAAATCAAAAATGTGGGAATCACCTAAATTATATAATGAAAATGGATTTAAAAAAGAAAATGACGGAAAAGATTTTATATTATCTTTAAAAGATAAAAAAGCAATAATAACAGAAGTTAAAAAAACAAAAACAAAAGAAAATGCACCATTATTATTTAATTTAGCAGAAATACAAAACGAATCAACGAAAAGATTTAAAATAAAACCTGACCAAACACTTGAAATTATTCAGAATTTATATGAGAAAAAATTAGTAACATATCCGAGAACAGATGCAAGAGTTTTATCAACTGCTGTGGCAAAAGTAATTTCAAAGAATCTTAATGGAATAGCAAAAGGACTTAAAGATGAAGAAATTCAAACATATATAAACAAAATGATAAATGAAAAATATTCTACTGATTTAATAAAAACAAAGTATGTAAATGACAGTAAAATAACTGATCACTATGCAATTATACCAACTGGACAAGGATTTGAAAATTATAATTCTTTACCAGACTTACAAAAACAAATGTATAAATTAATAGTAAAAAGGTTTTTAAGTATATTTTATCCACCAGCAGAATATAGTAAAATAGCTGTAACGATAGAAGTAGAAAATGAACAATTTTCTGCAAATGGAAAAGTATGTGAAAATTTGGGATATTTAGAAGTAGCAAAAAATGAACCAAAAAAAGAATCTAAAAATTTAGAAGAACAACCTGAAGAACAAAATAACTTGGAAATATTAAAAAAACTAAAAAAAGGTGAAGAAATAGAAGTAATTAATTATGAAACAAAAACATCTGAAACATCACCTCCAAGTAGGTATAATTCTGGGTCTATGATACTTGCTATGGAAAATGCGGGAAAATTGATTGAAGAAGAAGAACTGAGAGAGCAAATTAAGGGAGCAGGAATTGGTACTAGTGCAACAAGAGCAGAAATTATGAAAAAATTAGAAAGAATAGGGTATATTGCAATAAATAGTAAAACACAAATTATAACTCCAACAGACAAAGGAGAAAAAATATATGACGTGGTTTTTATGTCAATGCCAGATATGCTAAATCCTAAATTGACAGCAAGCTGGGAAAAGGGGCTAGAAATGGTATCAAGTAAGCAAATTAAACCAGATGAATTTATGACAAAGTTGGAGGCATATATAAACAGTAAAATCAATAAATTAGTTATAAAAAGATAGAGAGCTTTAAAGAGTTCTCTATCTTTTTAATGTATTCACACTTTATGAAAACTATACATAATATATAGCAAAAATTAAATGAAAGGGTGAATAAGATGTCTAGTTACATAATAGAAGGCGGTAAAAGATTGGCAGGAGAAGTTACAGTTTCTGGTTCTAAAAATGCCTCTTTACCAATTATAGCAGCCAGCATATTAAATCCGGGAATTACAAGATTATACAATATTCCCAATATACATGATACACAAATTACTTTAGAAATATTAAGATACTTAGGGTGTAAAGTAAAAAAACATAACGGAAAAATAGAAATAAACAGTAAAAATATTACCAAAAGAGAAATACCAGAACACCTTATGAATCAAATGCGTTCAACAGTTGTTTTAGCAGGCGCGATACTTGGAAGGTTTAAAGAAGCAAAATTTTCTTATCCAGGAGGTTGTGATATTGGTGCAAGACCAATTGACTTACATTTAGCAGCATTTAAAAAAATAGGAGTAAATATTATAGAAGATTCAGGATTTATTATATGTAAAGCAGAAAAAATTGTTGGAACAAATATCAATTTGGATTTTCCGAGTGTAGGTGCAACAGAAAATATTATACTTGCTTCAATATACGCAGAAGGAGTTACACAAATAACAAATGCAGCGATGGAACCAGAAATTGTAGATTTAGCTAAATGCTTAAATAAAATGGGCGCCAAAATTACAGGTGCAGGAACTAATGTTATAAAAATTATAGGAGTACAAAAATTAAAAGATACAGGGTATAAAGTAATGCAAGATAGAATTGAAGCAGGAACCTTGTTATGTGCAGGTGCAATTACAGGAGGAAATATTTGCCTAAATTATAAAAATGCTAATCATATTACGCCAATATTAAATAAATTAGAAGAAGCGGGATGTAATATAAAAGTTGAAAAAAATAGAATATATATGCAAGCGCCTAAAAAATTAAAAGCAGTTGATATAAAAACAATGCCATATCCGGGTTTTCCAACAGATATGCAATCAATATTTGCTAGTATTTTAACTACAGCAAAAGGAACATCCGTGATTGTGGAAAATATATTCGAAAATAGATATAGATATACAGCAGAATTAAATAAAATGGGTGCTAAAATTACAACTGAAGGAAAAACAGCAGTAATAAAAGGAGTTAGAAAACTATCAGGAGCGACAGTAAAAAGTACTGACTTAAGAGGCGGAGCAAGTATGATTTTAGCTGGATTATGTGCAAAAGGAATGACTACAGTAACAAATATAGAGTATATATTAAGAGGATACGAGAACTTAGATAAGAAGCTGAATGAATTAGGAGCTAAAATTTCGATACAAAAAGAATAAAAATAATTACAAAAGGGACTAGATTTATTATATATAAATATGATAAAATAAGCACGTATAATGTGGTAAATTGTATGTGCTTTTTTTAATGCAATTATAATATAAAAAGAAGGTGAAAATAATGTCTAAAAAACTTAAAGAAAAATCGAAAAATACGCAAAAAGATTCTACATTTAATGTAGACAATGAAATTATTATAGGCATTAAAACTTTACCGAATCCTGAAGAAAACAAAAAGAAAACCCAAAAGAGAAAAAATGAAAAAATAAAAAATACAACTAAAAAAAGTAAGACTACGAAAACAAAGAAAAAGACTAAAAACAAAGAAGAAGAGTTTGAACTTAAACTTGGAATTGAAGATGAAAAAGTTAAACCAAAAAAGAAAAAGAAAAAAACTAAAAAATTGACTAAAAAACAGGAAATTGCAAGAAAAAAGAGAAAAGCATTTCTTAGGTTAGTAAAATGGGCTACTCTTATATTACTTTTAATAGGTGGAGGAATAGGCTTTTTATTATCTTCATTTTTTAATATAAAGAAAATTGAAATAGTAGGAAACAATAAATTAACCAGAGATGAAGCGATAAGTTTGTCACAAATTGAAATTGAAGAGAACACATTTAAATTATCAAAAAACAAAATTGAAAAAAATATTAAACAAAATGCTTATGTGGAAAGTGTAAAAATTAAAAGAAATTTACCAAGTACTATATTAATTGAAATAGAAGAAAGAGTTCCTACATATATGATTACATTTGCAAATGCTTATGCATATATAAACAACCAGGGATATTTTGTTGAAATTTCAAAAGAAAAATTAGAGTTGCCTATAATAACAGGGTATGCAACTAAAGAAGAGGATATACAACTAGGAGAAAGACTATGTACAGAAGATTTACAAAAGCTAGATGATATATTACAAATAATGAAAGCAGCAGAAAGCAATGAGATTGCTAATATTGTAACAAAAATAAATATATCTGATAAACAAGATTATGTGCTAGAGCTAAAAAGCGAAAAGAAAACTGTACATGTTGGAGATACATCAAATTTAAGTACAAAAATGTTATATATAAAAGAGATAATAGAACAAAACAAAAAAATAGAAGGAGAAATTTTAGTTAATACTGATTTAAACAATAAATGGGCTATATTTAGAAAAAAAGTATAAAAATCATTAATAAGGAGGGCAAAATGAACAAAAAGCAAATAGCTATTACATTAGGAATAATGTGCTTTATATTAACAGTTGCAATATGCATTCAATTAAAGACAATTGAAAACACAACTACAACAATCTCGCAATCACTAAAAGAAAATGGATTAAGAGACGAAGTGCTAAGATGGAAAGAAAGATATGACAATGTTTATGAGGAACTTAATCAGTCTTTAAAAGAACTAGAAGAGGTCAGAAAACAAGCAACTCAAAATGATACCAAATCTTCAGCAAAACAAGAAGAAATAAAAAACAACAATATGCTACTTGGATTATCTGAAGTAAAAGGTGAAGGATTACAAATTGTGATAGCAGACAACAATACTGGAACTTTAAAAAATGAAAGTGAAGCATTAGATTTAAGTTCACAAGTAGTACATTATGATGATTTGATCGAAGTAATAAATGCTTTGAACAATGCAGGAGCAGAAGCAATATCAATAAATGGTCAAAGAATTATACAAACTACAGCAATAACTTGTGAAGGAAATGTAATAAAAATAAATGGACAAAAAGTAAGCTCTCCATTTACAATAAAAGCAATTGGTTCACAAGGATTATTATATGGATCACTTACTATGATAGGCGGGTACTTATATATACTTGATGAAGCTGGAGTTATTGTAGAAACAACACAAATGGACAACTTAACTGTTGAAAAATATTCTGGAGTTATAAACTACAAATATGTAAAAAATGAGAAATAGAGGTGAGTATACACTTTGAATAAAGAAAAGAAAAACAAAATTATAATGACCATAATTATTGGAGGAGTATGCCTTATACTTTTTGCAGTTATGTTTATGCAGTTTAGAACTATTGAGGAAACAGATATTACAGCAATTGAAAACATGAGAGAAGCAGAATTGAGAACAGCTATATCTGAATGGAAGGGAAAATATGAAGAAACTGTAGAGCAATTACAAGCAAATCAAAAAACAATTAAAGACTATAAAAACAAGCTTGAAAAAAATGAAGAAGCGTCAGGACTTGTTGATAAAGAATTAAAAGATTCTAATATGATTTTAGGAAAGACAGATGTATTTGGCGAAGGAGTAACAATAACATTATCAAATAGTGAAGAAAGAGATGTAAAATACAGAGACTTACTAGAATTAATAAATGAATTAAGATATGCGGGAGCAGAAGCTATATCAATTAATGATGTAAGAATATTAAGTTCTACGGAAATCGCACAACCAGATGGAGTTTTAATGATAATAAATGGCCAAAGAGTTTCATCACCTTATGTTATAAAAGCAATTGGAAATCAAACGTATTTATCAAGTACTTTGAGTTTAAAGGATAGTGGATACATTGATAAAACAAGAGCCATAGGACTAAATGTTAAATTGGAAACTGGAAAAAACATAAAAATTTTAAAATATAATGGAGATATGAATATAAAATATATGAAGGAAGGGGAAAACAAGTAATGATTTTTATTGCAATTGTAATTGGATGTATTTTAGGAGCTGTAATTGGAATTTATGCACCGATAGTTCCATATACATATTCTGGCTATTTAGCTATAGCTATTATCGCTGCACTAGATTCTGTTTTTGGTGGAATTTCATCAACATTAAAGAAAAATTTTGATTTAAAAATATTTGTAACAGGCTTTTTTGGAAATGCAATATTATCAATATTACTTACATACCTTGGACAAAAGTTGAATGTAGATATTTATTTAGCTGCAATCGTTGTTTTTGTAGGAAGAATGTTTAATAATTTAGCTATAATTAGACGCTATTATTTAGAGAGATGGAACGAGAAAATGGCAAACAAAAACAATGTTTCATAAGTATTACACAATTATTACAAAAATATTACAAATCTATTGACTTTTTTTTCAAAATGTAATATTCTTTAGACATCAAAAAACAGATGACAAACAATCTTTAGGGGATGCAAAATTGGAGGAATGAACCTTGGCAATCGGAGATATAATTGTAGGAATTGACATTGGAACTTCGAAGGTTAGTTTAGTAATTGGAGAAGTTAATAATTTTAATCAAATAGAAGTCATTTGTACGACTACTCATAAATGCAACGGAATAAGAAAAGGCAAAATTGTAGACGAAAATGAAATTGCAAGCTCTATACACCACTTAATTAAAGATGCTGAATCAGAGACGGATTTAAAAATAAATTCAGCTTATGTCACAATACCTGGTAAATATGTTACAATAGTTAAAAATAGTGTTGTAAAAGAGGCAAAGGATAAATATGCTGGAATCTCAGCTAAAGATGTTGTCTCAAGTATTATGCAAGCGAAAGACATTGATATACCAGAAGGAAAACAAATAATTGACATAGTTGAAAATCAATTTGTTCTTGAAAATGGAAGAACAGTTTCAGATCCAGTAGGAAATTTGAGTGGTAGTTTTACTTTAAAAGCAGAAGTAATTCTAGCTGATAGAGAATATATGAAACAAATTGCATCAATATTTAGAAAGGTTGATTTAGATATTGATGGTTTAGTACCAATTACATTAGCTCAAAGATCATTAGCACTTGACGCAAATGAACTAAATGATAATGTAATGCTATTGGACATTGGTGCAGGAAATACAGAAATAGGCGTATTTGATGGACAAAGTTTTGTATACACAAATACAATACCTTTAGGAGGAGACAACATTACAAATGATATTGCATTAGTCCTAAATATTAGCGAAGAAGAAGCTGAAAGATTAAAAAAACAATATGGATTAGCATTAAAATCATTTATTGATAATGACAATGAAATCTTGCTTACAACGTGTAAAGATGAAAATGGAAAAAAAGTAATTAAGAGTTCACAATTAATTGAAATTATGGAAGCAAGAATAGAAGAAATCTTTACTATAATTAATAAGGATATAACAGCACAGGGAATTAAATCTAAAATAAATAATGTTATATTAACAGGACAAGGAATTACTAATATTAACAAAAGCGACGTTGCTGGAAAAATTACTTTAAATATTCCAGTGAAAATTGCAACAGGAAGGTTGATTAGTGTAGTAAGACCAGAATATCGAACTGCTTATGCGTTAGTTAGATATGTAGCATCAAGACCATTTGCTAAAACTGTAGGAAGCAGTATAGATACAAATTCAAATGAAAGTATATTAAAAAACATTATAGAAAAAATCAAAGAGTTCTTTTATTCATAGATTTTAATTTTAAATATATAAGGTTAATAAAAATTAGGAGGAATGAACAATATGTTAATGGATAATAACAGTGATGAAAACACAATGCTAGACGGAACTGCTACTATCAAAGTAATTGGAGTAGGTGGAGCAGGAAATAATGCTGTAAATAGAATGGTTGAATCTGGAATAAGAAATGTAGAATTTATTGCAGTAAATACAGATAGACAAGCTCTATTATTATCAAAAGCAGCATCAAAAATACAAATTGGAGAAAAAATTACAAGAGGTTTAGGTGCAGGAGCTAATCCTGATATTGGAGCACAAGCAGCTGAAGAAAGCAAAACTGAAATAGCAGAAGCTTTACGCGGAGCTGATATGGTATTCGTTACAGCTGGAATGGGCGGAGGAACTGGAACTGGAGCAGCCCCAATAGTTGCAGCAGCAGCTAAAGAAATGGGAATTTTAACTATAGGTGTTGTAACAAAACCATTCACATTTGAAGGAAAGAAAAGATTATCTCAAGCTGAACGTGGAATTGAAAGCTTAAAAGGTAAAGTAGATACTTTAGTTGTAATTCCAAATGACAAGCTATTACAAGTAATTGATAGAAAAACCTCTATAGTTGAAGCATTTAAAATGGCAGATGATGTGTTAAGACAAGGTGTACAAGGTATATCAGACTTAATTGCAATTCCTGGTTTAGTTAACTTAGACTTCGCTGACGTAAAAACTATAATGTTAAATACAGGAATGGCACACATGGGAATTGGTAGAGCATCTGGAGAAAACAGAGCAGAAGATGCTGCAAAACAAGCAGTACAAAGCCCTCTACTAGAAACATCAATTGAAGGTGCAAGAGGAGTTATTATAAATATAACTGGCGGAACAAATCTTGGCTTACATGAAGTAAATACAGCTGCAGAATTAATTCAAAGAAGCGTTGACCCAGAAGCTAATATTATATTTGGAGCAGTTATTGATGATAGCCTTGATGAAGATATAGTAATCACTGTTATAGCAACAGGATTTGAAAAAGAAGAAGGACCATTATCTGGAACAATGGCTGTGGGAGATATTATAGATAGAGCATGGGACAAAAAATTAAATTCTATTCCAACAACAACAGATAGTTCAAATTCACAAGAAAATTTGGATATACCAACATTCTTGAGAAGAAAATAATATAAAATAAAAGAAAAATGCAAACTCGTAAAAGAGTTTGCATTTTTTTGTAGAATATTTCATTAGTTCGCCAACACGAAAAGACATACTTTTTAAATATAAGATAGTATAATCCATAATATAAAATATATATTTATTAATTCTTTAAAGAGGAAAAATAAGTGACTATTTATCTAGATATTATATTTTTAGAAAATTTATGCATGAACTATATTATTCTGTTTGCTACATGCTACATTATGAGAATAGAAACTAAAATATGGAAAATTTTAATATCAAGTTTAATAGGTGGACTATATGCTGTGATTTTATATATGAATGTTTTGCCTATATATTCCAATATTATAACTAAAATAATTTTATCAATTGTTATGGTATATGTATCAACACATCCTAAAACACCAAAAGAAACAATAAAACAATTAATGGTTTTTTACTTAATATCATTTACATTTGGAGGATGTGCCTTTTCATTACTTTATATTGTTAAACCACAAAACATACTTATGAAAAATGGTGTATATATAGGAACATATCCAATAAAAATTACACTACTTGGAGGAATTGTTGGCTTTATAATTGCTCATAATGCTTTTAAAATGGTAAAAAACAAATTAAAGAAAAAAGATATGATATATGAAATGAAAGTAAAAATTTTAGAAAAAGAAATAAATGTAAAAGCTATGCTTGATACTGGAAACATGCTAAAGGATCCGATAACGAAAATGCCTGTAGTTGTAATTGAAAAAGAAAAATTAAATGAGACTTTACCAAAAGAATTATTAGAAAATATAGAGAGAATATTAGGAGGTGGAAAAGACTGCTATAATTATGAGTTAGATGATGAATATGTAAATAAAATAAAAATCATACCGTTTTCGTCAATCTGATTTTTTTCCAGATAGTTTTTCAATGCCGTGACAATATCCTCAAAGCTTTCCGTATCCGACAAATCACACATCTTTATGCTCTGTGCCGTCTGTACAAAGTGACTGTGTGCATCAATAAAGGCAGGCATAAGCGTATGACCCTTTAAATCCCGCTCCTGTGCCTCATTTCCGTAAAGCGCCCGCGCCTGTTTTAATGTACCGGTATACAGAATTTTTTTATCTTCCGTGACAAGTGCTTCACAGGAATCCTTTACCCCCGTCATCGTAATAATATCACCATCATAATAAATCGTTTTCATGCCTGCCTCCTTTATCAGCACATCAGTGTAATTTTTTACACTAATCATCTTTACTCTGTGATGAAATCGTATAGGACTCCTCTACCGGCAGGCCGGAGTTGCCGGATTCGCCGGTCTGTGCCGTATCCATGATAATATCAATAATTTCATTTTTATCGTCATCATCACATACAATCATCAGCATATTTTTAGACATTTCATCATAAACAAGTTCGCCTACCTGAATTCCATGCTGTTTACCGCGTCCTGCAACACTCCACTTGGTCGATGCGCCGTATCCGGCATCGGCAAGCGCTTTATTAACTTCATAAACCTTTTCTGGTCTTACAATCGCATATATCATCTTCATATCATTTTCCTCCAGTTCCCTGTAAACTTTAATTCCAACTGTTATGAATCATTGATTCAACTGCCGCCGTATCGGTTACATCTACCGTATCATGCAGATACCCGCGTAAGAACGGAATCTCTTCGCCACTTTCCGCACCATCTGAAATTCTGCCTTTTGCTACGGTAAAGGTCGGCTTTCTTAATACACCAAACACCTTTAACAAAATGATATAAATAAATATTGTCAGGAACATACCGCCGCACGCTATTGGAAGCGAAATCATTTTAAGCCCCGCAAATGTGATAAACAGCATGGTTGGTGTTGAAAAAATCATTGCCATATTCATCATACCCAGTTCCGCACCGGTTGATGTCTGTAACTTCGGGTCAACCATACGGAGCAGTGATACACCGCTTGGTGTTGTACCGGTGCTTGTACCGAATACACCCAGCACCCGCTCGAAATCGTGGTCACTGCCAAGACGTTCTCCAAAGAACAGGCAGATGAAAAACGTAACAATACCGCTTGCAACACTGGCAAGTAAAATCGGAACAATCCAGTTTCCGATGATGCCTACCTGAATTGCCATAAAAGCACATACAACCAAATAATCAGAAAGAAATCCTG
>ENA-OROM01003011-OROM01003011.1-human-gut-metagenome-genome-assembly--contig:-NODE-3011-length-11328-cov-2.178923_pt1 | contig 11328 bp, 10 predicted proteins | sample MGYA00242129_ERZ509050 | MGnify/ENA primary metagenome ERZ509050 (study PRJEB26280, sample SAMEA2338701) | human gut metagenome | biome: human gut; feature: human-associated habitat; material: faeces...
AACCCAGCCAGTGCCAGTAGCAACAAGCCTTCTTTATTAAGACGATGCCAGAGTCCCATGCGGGTGGAACCGACTGCGACACGAAGTCCGAGTTCTCCACGACGATGCTGGGTACGAAACCAGAATGTACCGACTATTCCCAACAGGATATTCACCAACAAAAAGCCCATCATCCAAAACCGCGTCTGCATCTGATTGACATTGGTACGATTATAATCCTCACGTATCATCTCGTAATCGTGTACCTTCAGTATAAAAAGATTTCCCACACTGAACTGGGTATCCGACTGTTCCATCAGACGCTCCGGAAAGCCGGGAGCCGTATTCGGCTTTACACGCAGGCAAACTTCCGTATTGAGCGGATACAGGTCATCATTAATCTCGGCCAATTGTGCTTCCGTAAGAGGAATAGCCATATAGCGATCGCTGTAATTTGGCCAAAAATCATTGTAACGTACCTTAGTCGATACGGCAGCTATTTTATAAACGTCTGTAGAATCATCCACATTCACGACTTCTTTTCCCAACAACGTACGGTCACCCTTATAACCGTCAGGCCATATATTCTCGCTGAGAACCGCATTTCCGTTTTTTATAGCCTGCATTAAAGGCTGATATCCCTGTCCATCCGCACTTTGATAACGGAACACCTGAAAAAACTCCGGTGTTACCGGACGTCTCAACGGACTGCGCACCAGCGTATCAAGGCGAAAACGGATGCCGGAATTACTTCCTATATACGGACGTGCATTCACTGATATCGAGACAGCCTCTACTTCCGGCAAGCGACGGAGTCGGTTAGTCAGTTCAACAATGTCCTGTCCCGTCGTCGTTTCCTTCTGCCCTCTCGGAATATAAGAATCACTCTTATTGTTTTTCAGACTGAGTTCCAGATAGTAAGTATTGGTGATGTCATATCCCAGCGGTTCGTAATAAGTACGCGCTGTTGCATACGTCCAATCGACAATATACCACAACACCACGAAAACAATCAGCAATTCTGCCCACAGCCACCCGTTCGAGCGACGTTCGTTCCATATTTGTTTTAACAGTTGCATCTTCTTAAAAATTAGTTTGTTGAATGTTTCGGTTATCTCTCATTGATGGCATCCACAATATTTGTCCGTGTCACTCTCCATGCCGGAATAGCAGCACTCAATAAATTAAGTGCAAAGCAGGCAAAAAATGCGAGCAAGAACACAACCGGGTCAAACAGCAGATCCATACACATGGTCCGCAAATCCGTCACACCATTACCCATAAAGTCAATGGAAAACAGCATACTTCCCAAAAAGAAAGTTGCGCCATAACTCAGAATTAATCCGAGCACTCCACCCAACAGTGAATAAAGCATATTCTCAGAAAGTACCTGTATCATCAGTTCGCGTCTGGGCGCACCGAAAGCTTTTCGAACACCAATTTCAGAAAGGCGTTTGCGCATACGCGACAATGTCAGTCCGGAAAGGTTGACAGCAGGTACGATCAACAGAATGATTAACGTTATTATATACTGACGGACAGCCTGCTTCACAGCCGGAGGATTATTGGCTGAATATCGTTGCGCCGCCACAAAATAAGTATCCGGCTGGTCACGATAGAGCAATTCATAATCCGGATAACCTTCCATATATCTGTCCCTGAGACGTTCAGCTTCCATACGGATTGCCGGAAAGTCATCCTGAGATTTAGCCAAAATGTAGACACTCACCATTCCCATAATTCCATATTCACCCCAACTGGCGGTAAACGCATCTGTTGAACTTAAAGGAATCCAAATCTGGGCATAAGCATACCGTGCCAGTTTGGATACGGGACGCACAACTCCACAAATCATATAAGCGGAGTGATTTAAAAGGAATGTTTTTCCGACTACATCCGATGTTCCGAACAATTGCCGGGCTATATCCTCAGATATTACTGCTTTGGTTGCACCGGCATCAAAAGTAGCCTTATCAAACGGATATCCCGAAAGGAAATCGAACTTAAATACTTTCCAGAAATCATCATCCACCTGCAATACACTGCAACTAACCTTCTCTCCCGCTGGCTTGGCAGCCAGCATCGTTTCCGAGAAACTGCTGGTTATAGTAACTGCTTCAGGGGCAGCCATTTCTTTAAAACAGGCTTTCGCTGTCTTATAAGAAACAGGTCCGTTACTCTGCCAGTTCTCGTTTGTTTTATACTGAAATCCCGCATACCTGAAAATCAACATACGGTCACGATAGCTTTCCGGAGCAAAGGGTGCAATAGTAGCACGCAATGTGATCACAATCACCATAATCATAGCAATAGCCAATGCCGTACCTATGATAGAGATAGAAGAAAGTAACTTATTCTCCTTCAACAGGTGAAATGCTTGTTTGAAATAGAGTTTTATCATTGTAATCTCATTATCTTCTCATTCATTTTCATACTTATCAGAATCCCCAGCCTTTCGTGCTCACATCCGGGCATTTCAGGCCTTTATGATTGATTCTGCCTACTCCGTCACGCTTCAGAGAAGCTCTGTCTGCCTTGCCGGACAATTTGATATTTCCGACTCCATCCACTTTGGCTTTCACAGTATTGCAGTTTACATTGACATTCATATTCCCTACCCCGTCTACCATTAATTCCAACTCATCACAATGGAGCTTTTTCACCTCACAGTTTCCCACTCCATCGAGTTTGAAAGTTACATTTTTCAGTTTCAGGGTTTCTTTAGCATTGAAGTTGCCGACACCATCGATCTTTACACTCTTCAAATCAGGGGCTGTGATATAGAACGTCAGGTTCTTAACGTTTTTTACATTCTTCTGCTTATATTCGATAACCAATGTTTCTCCTTTTACCGTTACTTTTGTTTTATCGACATATTCAAAAGGACCTTCCATCCGACAGGAATAAGTATCGGACTGAGTGAAAATAATGTTACCTACCGACCGCAGATTGATAGCGGAAAATTCGCCTACTTTACAATCTTCACTCACATTTTGTGCCCAAAGCGGGCAAAGGGCTACACTTAATAATACCGCAACAGCAGTTATAAAAATATTCTTTGTCATGATTAGCTTTTTTAGAGTTTAAAAGGGGATTACTGTACCTGACGGCCATCGAAGAAACGGATAGTTCTTGAAGTCTGTTTCGCCTGTTCTTCATTATGCGTCACCATAACGATAGTTCGGCCGTCTTCCTTATTCAGCCGATGGAGAAGTTCCATGACTTCGGCACCCATCTTAGAATCCAGATTACCGGTAGGTTCATCGGCCAGAATTATCTCCGGATGACCGATAATTGCACGCGCTATGGCCACACGCTGACACTGACCACCGGAAAGCTGCGTCGGAAAGTGATTCATACGATGACTCAATCCGACTTTTTCCAGTACCTCCTTCGCCAAACACTTGCGTTCACCGCTGCTGATACGACGATAGAGTAACGGTAACTCAACGTTATCCATCACATTAAGTGAATTAATCAGATGGAAAGACTGGAATACAAAGCCCAGTGTTTTGTTACGGAAAGCCGCCAGTTGCTTATCTTTCATTCCCTCAGTGTGCGTACCGTTAATTTCAACAGTTCCTGTTGTGGGTGCATCAAGCAGTCCCATAATATTCAACAAAGTAGATTTGCCACATCCGGACGGCCCCATAATGCTTAGAAATTCTCCGCGGTCTACGGTCAGATTCACGTTTTCCAGTGCTACCGTTTCAATCTCGTCCGTACGGTAAATCTTAGAGAGAGAAGTCAATGTTATCATAACTATAAGTATTTAATTTAGATCGTTTTTATCTCATTTTCAGCTTATTCTTGTTCTTATAAGAGCTCATATCACTGACTACCACTACATCTCCCGGTTGTAAGCCACTCACCACTTCCACATATTCAAAGTTGGAATCGCCCAGCTGTACTTTACGTTTCACCAGTTCGTCATCAGATGTCCGGACAAAAAGATCATACTCACCACGTCCCACATAGAAAGAAGCGTTTGCCATCCGCATCACATCTTCCTTTACGGCATTCATCACATAAACGTCCGTTTTCAGTCCCGAACGTAAACGGTGGTTATTATCGTCTTTCAACTGCACTGTAAAAGAAATGACTCCGTTTTTAGACAGGGGTGTCACACTGCTGACCGTTCCTTCCAGTTTGTCATTGCCTATCTTTACAACCGCTTTTCCTCCGGCAGCTACCCGGTCACCGTAGGTATCGGCTATTTCACCTTCTACCTTAAAATGGCTTAAGTCTGAGATGATGGCCACCTGTCCGCCTTGCGAAATCTGAGCACCGATCTGATTATTAATGTAGGTAAGAATCGCTTTACGCGGAGACCGAATCTGGGCATCGTCCAGTGTACGCTTCATTTCGGCAAGACTTTTACGGAAGATATTGAAATCCAGTTCCTGCACTTTCAGTTCGGCAGCTGCTACTTCTTTTTCGTTCTTATATTGTTGTTGGAGCTGTTCGTATTCCAATTGTGCTACGTTATAGCTCAATTCTGCCTGACGCACTTTATCTGTTGTTCCCGCTCCCAGACTGTCCAGATAGTGTTCGTTCCGAAGTTCCACTTTCATGCGGCTCAATTTCATGGCAGAGACCTTAATCTGCATCGCCATATCGGAAAGTTTCGTCTGATTATTGACGCGAAGCTGATCCAGCTTATAGCGGCGCATCTGTTCTTCGTCAAGCAGTTTTTTATATTCCGTTTCCGTGCTCTGAAGGTCGAGTTTCAGAATCGGAGTACCGATTTCCACACTATCCCCTCCTTTTCTGTATACCTCAACGATACGACTGTTAATGGGAGAATTGATGATTTCTTCAAATGCAGGGACTACCTTACCGGAGGCGCTGACACTAACTTCAATCATTCCCTTATCAACTGTAGAAAGTACCAGATCCTTCTTTTCCACTCCTGTCCGCATGACAGATATAAGTACGCCGATAACAACTATACCGGCCACTCCTATCGATGAATAACGGATGATCTTTTTATTGCGTTCTTTGTTACGCACTTCTTTGGGTATTTCTCTGTCCATATCTAAGTATTTACAATTTCACTTTCAGTTGTTTTACCTTTTATTATACCAAATCTATGCCAAAAGCATAATCAACTGATTAACAGAGAATAATAAAAAAGAGAAGGTGTCCGATATCGGACACCTTGTACGAATTTACCGTTCAAAAAAACATGGTGTCACTATACTGTTGTTATAGTGTCACTATCTCCTTGTAATAGTGTCACTATACCGACCGGATAGTGACACCATCGCAAAACGGTGCTATACTATTTCTTTTGAGTTTGGTTGCGGTTCTTGTTTGGCCGGTTGCGGCTCCTGCATGAGGTCTTTCCCCCAATGAGTAGTTGCCTCAATTGCTTCCCGGTCACGGATCTCTTTCGCCTTGCGGGCATAGACAATCATTCTCATGGACTGATCATAGGTGAAGTAATTCCATACCCAGTTCAACAACACCACTACTTTATTGCGTACTCCCAGAATAGAGCGCAGATGCACTACCAGCCACATTACCCAAGCAAACCATCCCTGCATCTTCACCTTGCTGAATTCCGCTACGGCACGATTACGCCCGACAGTCGCCATCGACCCCAAGTTACGATAATGAAAAGGCTTCATCTCTTTTCCTTTTTCCAGGCGAATCAGATTCTTTGCCAGCAATTCCCCTTGCTGGATGGCAACTTGTGCCAGTTGAGGATGTCCGTTCGGATAATCTTCGTCACCGGAAAGAATACATAAGTCACCAATGGCAAACACATTATTCGTTCCTTCTACCCGATTGAAGGCATCTACTTTGATACGGCCTCCACGACCGATTACGGACGTATTCATATTCCCAAAAGAAACTCCGGTCACTCCACTTACCCAAATAAAAGTACGGGTAGCAATCTCACTGCCGTCTTCAAGTGTCACCTTATGGTCACGGTAATCCGTGACACGCTTATTTAAAAGAATGTTGACTCCCATTTCACGGAGGAACTGTTCTGCATGGCTCGATGAGTCTTCGGACATTCCGGCAAGTAGCCGCGGACCCGCTTCTATCAGATAAATATGCATCAGACTGCTGGGCATATCGGGATAATCATTCGGCAATACAAATTTCTTCATTTCCGAAAGTACTCCCGCCACTTCCACTCCCGTGGCACCACCACCTACGACAACGATATTCAGCAACTCCTGCTGTTCTTGTTTGTTGGAGCAGGTCACAGCACGCTCCAAGTTGGCGAGAAGCGCATTTCTGAGCCCCATAGCTTCGGACACGTTTTTCATTGGCATGGCCTCCTCTTCGATATGTTTATTACCGAAGAAATTGGTCGTCGTACCTGCGGCAAGAACCAGATAGTCGTATTCCGCCTTCCCTATGGAAGTCTGTATCATGTTCTTTTCGGGGAAAACAGCACGTACTTCCGCCATACGGAAATAAAAATCTTTCCGATGCTGGAATATCTTGCGGAAGGGGAAGGAAATGGAAGTCGGTTCCATACCTGCCGAGGCCACCTGATAAATTAACGGAGGGAACTGATGATAGTTGTTCTTATCTATCAACACAACTTGAAAGCCTGATTTTTTCAGCTTATTAGCCAACTTCAAGCCACCGAAACCACCGCCTACAATGACGACCCGTTTCTTACTGTCCTTTGCAATATTTAGACTCATATATTAATCATGTTTTATCATACATAATAACACATGAGTATGGCATAAAGTTTTCTAACGCAGACGCAAACGATCTCCTACCTCCGGAATATATTCTCCGTCCTTACGATTCATCTTGTACAGATTCTTGAGACGGATACCATATTTCTGCGAGATGGCATGCATAGAATCGCCATCTTTCACAATATATACAGTATGAGGCTTGGATGCTTTCTTCTTTTTGCTCTTCAGATAGATGATATCTCCGGCTACTAAAGTATAATCACGCTGCAAGTCGTTATACTTCACCAACTTCTTCCAGCTGATATCAAATTCCTTACCTAAATCCTTGAAAGTATCCCCACTACGGGCTACGATATAGGCGATATCATTGGCGATATACACCGGATGCGGACTCAGCAGCCAAGGGTTCTTTCGCAACTTACGTTCCGAGTAGACACCTTTGCTGTCATATTTATACAGGTCGTAATCTTCGATAATCGTAATCAGTCGATTGGCATAGGAAGGGTCTGTGGCGTATCCTGCCTTTTTTAATCCGCGTGCCCATCCTTTGTAATCGGTGATATCGAGTTTGAAAAGGAAGGCATAACGGGCACCCCTTTTCAGAAAGTCGGAATGGTCTTCGTACGATTCGCGGGGATGCTTGTAGGCACGGAAACATTCATTGCGGGCATCGTCATCATGACGTACCGAACGTCCGCGCCAACTGCCGCCACACTTAATACCGAAATGATTATTACTCTTGCGTGCCAACTGGCTGTTTCCGGCTCCGCTTTCAAGCAATCCCTGTGCCAGAGTGATGCTTGCGGGAATTTTGTGAAGCTTCATCTGCTCCACAGCCAAGTCACTATACTTATTTATATATTCTACATAACGTGCATTCCGTCTTTGTGCCTGTACTCCTACGGCAAAGAAGATAATGGCAGTTAGAAAGACTAGTCTATACAATTTGTTCTCCATTTTAACTTATATGTGGATTATCGGACACAAAAATCTGAAAAATAATTGGGATTATCAATCTCTTTTCTAACTTTGTAACATTAATAATGTAGAACTAACCTATTTACCGATATGAAGGACCTCACAATTACCGCTATAATCAAAGTATATCAATACGATGAACTGAACGAAGCTGACCGGTCATTAATGAAAACAGCCATGGAAGCAACCGCCCGCAGCTACGCTCCTTATTCGCATTTCTCAGTAGGCGCCGCCGCACTGCTGAACAACGGAACCATTGTGACGGGAACCAATCAGGAGAACGCAGCTTACCCGTCGGGACTTTGTGCGGAACGTACTACCCTGTTCTATGCCAACTCGCAGTATCCCGACCAACCGGTAAATACCCTCGCTATCGCAGCAAGAACCGAAAAGGACTTTATAGAAACTCCTATTCCTCCTTGTGGCGCCTGCCGCCAAGTGATTCTGGAAACGGAAAAACGTTACGGCCAGCCTATCCGTATTCTGCTATACGGCAGAGAATGTATCTACGAAGTAAAAAGTATCGGCGATTTACTACCGCTGTCATTTGACGCATCAGCCATGGAGGAATAAATTATGTTACAACAGTATCACACCAAACTAAAAGGAACACTCGCTCTCACAGATTCTTATCTGACAGAGAAAGCTTTGCAAAAAGAAAAAGGACTCTATAAGTTTATATGGGTCCGCCAAGGAAGCATTACAGTAGAAATCGACCATCAAGAGATGGTACTTTCAAAAGACGACGTTATCTCACTGACTCATCTGCAGCATCTTGAATTTAAGTCCATAGATGGTGAATATATGACTTTGCTGTTCAACAGCAACTTCTATTGTATCTATGGAAACGACCACGAAGTGTCGTGCAGCGGCTTCCTTTTCAACGGTTCGTCCCACCTTGTCCGCTTCACACTGAACGAAGCAGAGCGCCGGCAACTGGACCAGATTACCGAAGCCATGGAAAACGAGTTCACCGTTTCCGACAGCCTGCAGGAAGAAATGCTGCGTATCCTGCTGAAGCGTTTCATCATCCAATGCACCCGAATCGCCCGTCAACGACTGGATATCACGCGCGAAAAAGAATCCGGCTTCGAGATTGTCCGCCAGTATTACAATCTGGTAGACGAGCATTACCGGACCAAAAAACAGGTACAGGACTATGCCGATATGCTTCACAAGTCACCGAAGACACTTTCGAACATTTTCTCAACATGTAAGCTGCCTTCTCCGCTAAGAGTCATCCACGAACGGGTGGAAGCGGAAGCCAAACGCCTCCTGCTCTACAGCAATAAGAGTGCGAAAGAAATTGCCGATATCCTGGGATTTGAAGACCAGGCTTCTTTCAGCCGTTTTTTCAAAAACATGACAGGACAGAGTGCCGTACAGTTCAGAAATACGGAAGTTGGGAAGAATTGATAAGTGAAGCGGAAGTATTGCCATTTCGGGGGTATGCAGAAAGCACGACCTTTGCGGTATAAAGTTAAACCCATAAAAAGACCGCAAAATGAAAGAGAAATTTATTGCTTTGCTTACCTTCACTTCCAGCTTGAAGAATTTCGGAATTAAGTTTATCCGTGTAGCTATCTTAGTCGTATTCGTATGGATCGGTGGACTGAAATATTTCCACTACGAAGCCGACGGAATTGTTCCTTTTGTAGCCAACAGTCCCTTCATGAGCTTCTTCTATGCAAAAGATGCTCCTGAATACAAAGACCACAAAAATCCGGAAGGAGCCTTCGTTCCGGAAAACCGCGCCTGGCACGAAGCCAATCGCACTTATACTTTCTCCTATGGATTAGGAGCGCTCATCATGAGTATCGGTATTCTGGTATTCCTGGGCATTTTCTTCCCGAAAGTAGCGCTGGTAGGTGATACGCTCGCCATCATTATGACGTTGGGTACACTATCCTTCCTTGTCACCACGCCCGAAGTCTGGGTTCCGAATCTGGGTGGAGATGAATTTGGCTTCCCGTTATTGTCCGGTGCCGGAAGACTGGTTATCAAAGATATCGTTATTCTCGCAGGAGCCGTAGTGCTTCTTTCAGATTCGTCACAACGCGTACTCAAAACACTGAAAAAAAGCTGATTCTGTCCGCTACGGACACCTTTGCTTCCCGGATATGACGCAAAACAAATATACTCTTCATGTGTTATAATAGCTGAGTATAAATCGTTAATGAAAGGAAGTTATGAAACAATATGATGCAATTATTATAGGATTCGGCAAGGCAGGGAAAACCCTGGCTGCCGAACTTTCCAACCGCGGATGGCAAGTGGCCATCGTAGAACGTTCCAACATGATGTATGGAGGAAGCTGTCCGAATGTAGCCTGTATCCCAACAAAGACGCTGGTGCATGAAGCCGAGGTTTCCGCTTTGCTTTACCACGATGATTTTCCGAAGCAGGCGAATATGTACAAACAGGCCATCGGCCGAAAGAACCGCCTCACTTCCTTTCTTAGGAATGATAATTACGAAAGACTAAGTAAACGTCCTAATGTGACTATCTATACCGGAACGGGGTCTTTTATATCCGCGAATACTATAAAGGTAACACTACCTGAAGGATATATCGAGCTGCAAGGAAAAGAGATTTTTATCAATACGGGGTCTACTCCTATTATCCCGGCAATAGATGGCATTCAGCAAAGTCAGCATGTATATACCAGTAGCACGCTTCTGGATCTAAGCGTACTTCCTCATCACCTGATTATCATAGGTGGAGGATATATCGGACTGGAGCTCGCTTCTATGTATGCCGGTTTCGGCAGTAAAGTGACGATACTCGAAGGAGGAAACAAATTTATGAAGATCGGGATATTGCAAACAGCGTCAAAGAAGTGATGGAGAAGAAAGGTATTGAAATCCATCTGAACGCTCGTGCGCAGCCTATCCATGACACGAATGACGGAGTGACACTAACTTACTCGGACGTATCCGACGGTACTCCTTATTATGTAGATGGAGATGCCATTCTTATCGCAACGGGACGTAAACCGATGATTGAGGGATTGAATCTGCAAGCAGCGGGTGTAGGAGTTGATGCTCACGGAGCTATCATCGTAAACGATCAGTTACGCACTACTGTTCCTCATATATGGGCAATGGGAGATGTGAAAGGCGGATCGCAATTTACATATCTCTCGCTGGATGATTTCCGGATTATCCGCGATCAGCTCTTCGGCGACAAGAAACGTGATATCGGAGACCGTGATCCTGTGCAATATGCAGTGTTTATTGATCCGCCATTGGCACATATCGGAATCAGTGAAGAAGAAGCTCTGAAAAGAGGATATTCATTTAAGGTTTCCCGGTTGCCGGCTTCCTCCATCGTCCGTACCCGTACATTGAGGCAGACAGATGGTATGCTAAAAGCTATCATCAATAATCATAACGGGAAGATTATGGGCTGTACTCTATTCTGCGCCGATGCTTCAGAAATCATCAATATCGTAGCTATGGCGATAAAAACAGGGCAAACCTCTACATTCTTGCGCGATTTTATCTTCACGCATCCCAGTATGAGTGAGGGATTAAATCAACTGTTTGATGTATAAGAATAAGAAAGAGTATAACTCACTTCTAAAACAGAGCCTCTGAATAGGGTAAACAGAGGCTCTATTTGGAGTAATCGGAGGCTCTGAATGAGGTAAACGGAGCCTCTAAATAAATGAAATTCATTCTTTTTCAGTCTTAAT
>ENA-OROM01003018-OROM01003018.1-human-gut-metagenome-genome-assembly--contig:-NODE-3018-length-11306-cov-2.165319_pt1 | contig 11306 bp, 7 predicted proteins | sample MGYA00242129_ERZ509050 | MGnify/ENA primary metagenome ERZ509050 (study PRJEB26280, sample SAMEA2338701) | human gut metagenome | biome: human gut; feature: human-associated habitat; material: faeces...
ATGGAGCCAATAAAATTTTTAAAGTACATTCTGTCGAGAATAGGTATAATGATCGTTCTTACGCTGTTTTCAGCCTTTGCAGGCATTGTGCTGATACCGGCTCTGGTTACGGTATTTCCGTCAAGCACATCTGCTTTCAAAAGCTTTATGACAAATAGTAATGTAGACTCATTTATAGGCTTTGCGGTCATGCTTATATTTTTCTTAAGACTTTTTTATGACGACGGAAAACGCCATGCCGCATATGAAAATTGGAGCTGGGTCAATATTACAATAGTGTATCTTCTTATGCTTCTAGTGTATTTTATTCCTGCAATATTCAGGGATTCATTCAGTCAGGAGGGCAAGGGAGATATCTTCTATAAGGTGCTTTATTATCCGTGTATATGGCTGAATGAAGGCGTGGGCATGAACTACCTTGTGAGCGTGATCCTCGGCATAGGACTTCTTCTTGCAGCGTCCTATTGTTTCTATCTGATAGCCTATAAAGTGTATGTTCATAAGCATCCTGTCATTCTCAAAAGTATGAAATCTTTTAGTGCGGGCAAGATAGATAATAAAGTATAAATTGTATTATTTGAACATAAATAAGAGTATTTACTACCAGAAATCTGTATGAACTCGCTTTAAGTGTTAAATATTATTTAAAATGTTAGTTTAATTATTCTATTTGTACAAATTCGATAAATTTGTGAAGATTATTTTGTAAATAAATTAACGCTTAAAAAGCACTCAATCACTTGCGAAAAGATGAAAATAATGTTATAATTATAAAAATGCGTTTTGTGTATTTTTAAAGTTTTTTGTTATGAATGCACAAAATGTATAAATAAGTGGAGGTGTATCTACATATTATGAAGAAATTTTCCTATGTTGCTAAGGATACCTCGGGAAAAACCATAAAGGGTATCTATGAGGCTGAGGATGCACAGGAAGTACTGGACAAGATCCACGAACAAGGTCTTTTCTGTATAAGTTATACAGAAGCATTGGGCGGTGCAGGCAAACAATCTGTGCACAAGTTCAATACTAAGGAACTTGCTTTCTGCTGCCGTCAGCTTGCGGCAATGATGACATCGGGTCTTACCATTGTTAAAGCGCTCGACATTCTCTATAAGGAAGAGGAGAATAAGGGTGCAAAGGATGTTTGGAGAAGCGTTTATGACGATGTTCAGAAAGGTCAGAGCTTTACCGAGGCCCTCGATACAAGAAGAGGAAGCTTTCCGGACTTTTTCATCTCAATGGTAGACGCAGGTGAGACCTCAGGTACGCTCGATATGACAATGCAGCGTCTGAGCGATTACTATGCAAACTCAAACAAGTTGAACAATAAGGTAAAGAGTGCGATGACCTATCCTATCATACTTGGCGTTCTTTGTATCGTCATGGTAATCGGTATGTTTACGTTCATCATGCCTATATTCGCAGGTCTTATGCCAGAGGATCAGATGCCTGCACTTTCTAAGGCTCTCTTCTCATTCAGTGACTTTTTCAAGGCAAAATGGTATATCATTCTTATCGTGGTCGTTGTTTTGATATTCGGTTGGATATACGCCTTGAAAGTACCGTCAGTCAGACTTAAATTTGACTACATAAAGATAAAGATGCCTGCCGCCGGAAAGCTTATGGTAAAGATCTACGAGGGTCGTTTCGCAAGAACTCTTTCATCACTTTATTCAAGCGGTATCCCAATGGTAGAGTGTCTTGAACGTTCGTCAAGAATACTTGGAAATGCTTATGTTGATAAGATGTTCATTCAGGTAGTTGATGAAGTTAAGCAGGGCGCACCGCTTTCAGCGTCACTTGCAAAAACAGAGATATTTGAAGGAATGTTTACTTCCATCATCTATGTCGGTGAGGAATCAGGTGCTCTCGATGAGATCCTTGAGAAAACTGCTGACTACTATGAGGAAGAAGCAGACGCAGCCGTTACAAGACTTGTAGGACTTATGGAACCATTGCTCATCGTGTTCATGGGTGTTGCGATCGGTCTTTGCCTTGCGGGTATCTTCCCACTGCTCTACGGTTCATTGTCAGGTCTGGAAAACTAAGGGTCTGCATTTTATGTTCGTTAATTTTAAATATCTCCTCTCCTTTAAAATGGAGAGGGAAGATATTTGTTTTGAAAAATAATTTAAGAGGTGAAGGAATAAATGCTATCATTTGATATTTCTGATAGACAAATCAACATTGTTAAAGGTGATAACTCCTCTAACAAGATAAGGATCGAGAGATCTTTGCAGGTGGACATTCCTGAGGATATGATCCTTAATGGTGAGGTCATCAACCTTTCAGGTCTGTCTGAGTTACTGCTCACTCAGATCAAGGCTGAGGATATGATGGATAAGGACGCTATCGTTACTTTTTCATCGAGCAACATCGTATTCAAGGAGCTTGTAGTTCCAAAGGCAAAGGGTAATGAGTTCCTGCTTATGGTACAGAACCATATGAGCCAGGAAATGGGTATCACAGATGAGTATTCTATCTCATATACAGTAGTAGGTGAAGCAGGTGAGGATAATCCTGGTGCAGTGAAGGTACTTGCAACAGCTTGCCCTAGTACGATAGTTGAAAGCTACAGAAAGCTTTATAACATTATGGGCATGAACCTCAGATCTGTTAACATCGGATGTAACTCTATCGCAAGAATCGTTCTTGCTGACAAGTCCAACATGGAGAAAATGCCACTGTTGGTTTGCCAGATCGATAAGAACTTCCTTGGTCTTACACTTTTTGAGAATGGACAGATGGCATTCGCCAGATACGTTCCTATCTCAGAAGAAGATTATGATTCTGACGATTATATCACTGAAGCTCTTAACGAGAACATCTTCAGAATGGAGCAGTTCAATAAGGCAAGAGGCGGTTCAGGACTTGAAAATGTTATTCTCTATGGCTTTATCGAGGACTACATCAAACTCGTTGACGCTCTTGACGGTCTTGATATAAAGGCTTCCGTTCTCGGTGTGCCTGCTCAGATCACAGGTTTCGAGAACTTCGAGTTTACAGTATTCGCTAATGCTATCGGTGCTCTCTATAAGAGAAACAAGGCAACAGAGAAGATCAACCTCCTCGAAGTCGATCAGTCCACAGGTAAGGGCGGCAACAGCGGAATGGGTTCGCTGCTCATGACAGGCGGTATCTTCGCTGCGGCAGCCGCAGTGCTTATCGCAGGTGCAACACTTGTTATTAATCTCAGGAAGAGTTCTATCGAGAAAGATATAGACAAGACTAATGATAAGATAGCTGTTTGCAATGAGAAGATCGCCCAGAACCAGATACTTCACAATAAGATGAAGATCATGCAGGATTATTCAAACTATGTTACATCAGCAAATGCAGCTCTTGAAACACTTCCGGTCGTGTCAAGTGAGATGTTTGACGATATCAAGGAAGCTCTTGGTTCCTTCAAGTATGAAGGCTTTACATATAACCTTGAAGCTGGTACAGTAACACTTACTAAGGTTGAGCTTGATGATCAGTCAGATGTAAAAACAGCAATCGATGCCCTTGTAGGTACAGGACTCTTCCAGGAAGATGTAGGATACAACGGATATTCGATCGGTGAAGACGGCAGCTCAGGCGTAACGCTTGATTCGCTGACACTTTATCTTAAAGAAGAGGGCGAGGGTGAATAATTATGAAGTTGAATTATCGTGATAAAATGATTTTGATAGTAGTATTCGTACTGCTTATAATTGTTGCAGGTTTTATGCTCTTTATTAAGCCTGCCATTGATGAGTGTAGTCAGGCAAGCAGTGATCTGGAATCAGCAAAGGTACAGCTCAGCGAGCTTGAAGATCAGGTAGACAAGGATAAGAACCTTGCCGCTGAGATTCAGACACTTTATACAAGCACCTCACAGGTCGCAGCTAACTTCTATGATTATCAGGTAGCATACAAGGCTACTGATAAGGTTCGTGAGCTTTTTAATGTTGATGATGTAAAGATCAAAAACTCCAATATGACTATTTCATCATACGGCAGCACAGTTCTTTCGCCTTTTGCTTATGAGTCAACAGCAACAGCTACTGATTTTGACACTAAGGTAGATGAATACAATAATGCAAGCACAACTGATTCATCAGCTGCAGACGCAAACACAGATGAAAATGCAGCTGATACCAATGAAACAGCTGCACAGACAATAGGTTACTATAGCCTTAACATTCAGTTCAAAAGCTCGCTTTCAGGTTTCAAGAATTTTGCTGACAACCTGACGACAAACAACGAAAAGAGCATGGTTATCCAGAATGTTAACATTGAGAATGTCAACGAAAGCGAGATCTCAGGCTCTATGACACTGAATATGTACGTTTTGAAGAAGCTTGCTGATCCTTCTGCCAGCTAAGAGAAAACTATTTGGTAGGATAAGGAATATTTCTTATCCTGCCAATTAGTGCTATATAATGATTAAAAATTTTATATAAGTAATCAACCTGTGTAAAATGAAAAAAGTATAGCATAAGTGATAATAAAACTAAGAAAGGTGGTTAATATGAAGAATACTCCGAAGAGGAAACAAAGAAACAAACCCGGAGTTGTGCTTTTCACAGCGGTTGCTGTCATGCTCATGCTGTCAATACTTTTGACTGCAACTGTTTCTTTTGTTTCGGTAAATAGGACAAAAACAAATGATAACTATAAGAGCAAACAGGCTTATCTGACAGCTTCATCTACTCTTGAAAGCTTTATTAATCAGATACAGACTGATACTGCTCCAACCAATGACCCTACTGCAAAGGCTCAGCAGAAAAAGGCCATAGATAACCTTAAAAAGCTAGCAAGTGCTAATAGCGGAAAGGGTACAACTACTAATGTCAGCTATAATGGATCAAATGGTAAAAGCGATAATATCGGTACCACAAAGATAACTGTAGCACAGGAGGGTACAAGTGTTGCAAATATCGTTGTTACCTGTGAAACTACTTATCTGGGAAAAACTGAAAAGGTAGCAGCTCATATTTCCACGCAGTCAGTTACAAAGCCTGCCGAGTATACAAATACTATCGAGCTTGTTGGTAACGGCGGCGCAGGTTACGATAACCTTAACGTTATCAGTGATATGGCTGGTATCAATAATACCACTGGTAAGGTCTATAGATTTACAAACAATACCAGTATCTATGGTTCTTATCTTATGTATGGTTCTTTGGAGGTTTCAACTCAGCCTCTTATCATGCTCAAGCCTAGTCTTGTAGATGAAAAGCAGGGTTCAACTGTTACAATTTCTGAAAACCTTGATGTTTCAAATAAATTCCGCATCAACTCCACAATGGCAAGAGCAGACGGGTATAACTATGTTAATATCGGTCAGAAGCTTTCCACTTCAAACCATATGGACGTTGGTTCTTTAGGTTTTGATGTCGATTTGTTCTGTTGTGAAGCTAACATTGGCGGAAATGACTATACACAGTATGGTAACTTCTACGTTTATAAGGGCGCAGGTGCTTATAATGGCGATGCAACATTTGGTGCAAATGGTCAGACGATCAATGGCTCTCTCTATGTCGAGGGTGATCTTAATGTCACAAAGTCACTTAAGGTAACAGGCTCTGTTTATGTTACCGGCACTATCACGGGTAAAGATAAGATCGTCTGCCAGGCTTCAAATATTCATGAAGGAGCTGTTCTTAGCAAAGCAGGTCGTGACGCAAAGCCACAGATACCAGTATCTGCTGATGCCTATGTATATTATCCGGAAGATTTCTTCATGAGCAATGATACTAATGTGACAACTATTTCAGATCAGTATAAAGCCTTTTATAGTGATAAAAATCCTAATACCAAAACTTTCAATACCTTTGCAAGCGATTGGACTAATGTTGACTACACGCTTACTGAGCTAATAGACCTTACAGGAACAGGAGCTAAGACTCCAGTTACAAGCCGCTACAAATTGAGAATAACATCAAGCTGTACATGGGCATCTGATCTTTCGTTCAATGATTATGGCAATGGTTCAAGGATCATCGTTGATGTTTCTGATTCTTCGGGTGATATCGTTATAAGACTTCAGAATGGTCTTAATCTTGGAGCAGAATGGTCACCTGTAATAGTTGTTAGAAATCGTTCAACTATAATTGATACGACTACAGGTGACAGAAAATACAACTGCTATTTTGTTTCAGACTCAGGCAGTGCTATTACACTTAATGGTATCGACTCAGTAACAGGCAAGTCACAGCATTCAGGCTCTAGTGCTTGTAACTATAGCTTTAAGGGACTTAAGGTATTTGATTATGATACTTACGTTCGTATGTTTGATTCTTCTGTTCTCAATAATACAAAGGGTAACCCTGGCTTACCACAGAGCGGCTTTGTTCTCAACCCTACATCTGTAGATGTTGCAGGCTCTTACAGACCGAAAAACAGCAGCATCATCTTCCTGTTTGGTGAGAACACAACACTTAACGCTACAGATCAAAGCTTCTTCCAGGGCTCATTCTATTCACCACAGGCTATCGTTAATATCGCAACAAGCGGTCTTGGCGGACTTGTGGTAACAGACTCAGCAGGCGGAAAAATGACCGTTCAGTGCTGTGCGGTCGGCGTAGTTATCGCAAACAGCTTTGGTAACGCCAATACAGCGTTCTATGTATACACTAAGCCTTCAACTACTTCTGTAATGCAGAATGCGAAGGGCGGTAAGGACGATTCAGCGTTCGGATATACTCTTGACAGATATGATCACTATTAATTGAAAGGAGTATACTCATGAAAAAGAACAGCAAAAATAAAAAGGGTATGACTCTTGTAGAGGTCATCATAGCAATGGCACTTTTGTCAGGTATGTCAGCTATGCTTGTTACAGTTGCTGTAGCGGCAAAAAAACAGAATCTTGAAAACTACTACCGCAACAATGAAATGTATACTCAGGCAGTAAATGCCGAGCAGTATAATGATAACAAGACCGTCAATATGAACGAGTTGAAGGTAAACAAGTTCTCTTCAAGCGGCAAAACTACAAATGAGTTTGCCCTTGAGGCAGACTTTGGAAGCGGCATAAAGTTCAATACTACAGCCTATGGCTTTAAAGCAAAGCTTAATAATATTGATGAAGACGCAGGCTATCAGCTCAAATTTCTTCAGGGTAAGGACATAAACATTACGCCTAATCCTGAAAAGAGCGTTTACTGGGTAAAGTTTTATAACAATTCAGGGGCAGATATGGATTTCTATGCTCTTACGCCTGAGCTTACAGGCGGAAAGTTCTTTGATGTAAATAATAACTCATCAGGAAATTCACTTCTTATCCCTATCGGTGACGGTGGAAATCAGCAGTTTGGCGTTGTGCTTTCAGGCGTAACAGGAAGCGATTATTTCGGCTTCTCACAGTCATCTGATCTTTACAGCAGCACTCCAACAGCCGATGCAGCTGCATTTAAGATCACAGATGCGACCTTTGACCATTATCTTGAAAAAGATGCGTCAGGTAAAGCTACAGGTTATGTAGTTATCCATTATATGGGTGGCTCTGATTACAAAAACCAGGCTGAATATGACGATGCACAATCAACACCATAAGGAGGGAGGATCTTGAAAATGAATAAAAACCGCAAGGGTTTTACCCTTGTTGAGCTTATCGTTGTGGTAACGATTTTCGGCGTGATCCTCGGAGCTATCCTTAATATGATCAAACCTGCAAATAATGTTTATCATGACGCTGATGCAACAATGGAAAGCAATATCATAGGTTCAGGTCTTATAGACTATCTTGATGATGAGCTTAGATATTCGACCAATGTTCTTGTGCTTAAAGATTATATTGGTGTGCCTGATGTTTCAAACTCTGGTACTATCGGTGCAAGCGGTGTGACCTATTCAAACTGTATCGTTATTGACAATAATAATCTTCGTGGCTATAGTCTGAAAAACTATTCAGGCAATGACACGGATACAGCCGCAAAGAGAATGGGTGCAAAAGGCTGTATCCTCAATGTAGGTAAGGTAAATACAGAGGGCTTAAACTTTAATAATTCTGCTGTTGCAAGAGGCGTTGATTTTTACGACAATTATAAGTTTGATATCAGTGCAAGTATCAGCAAAATTGAGGAAATGTATACTCTCGACGTTTCTCTTACAGCCTATCAGCCAACATATGAGAACGGAAGCTATACTTTTACGAAAACAAAGTATAAAAAGGACGCAGCAGTAAATCTTACAAATATTAACATAGATGAAGGCGATTCATACAATGTTAATGACTATAAAGATTTCTCTGTAGCTCCTGATTATGTCACATATCCTCAGGCAACTACTGCTCCTGCAGGTTGCACAGCTCAGCAGGAAAAGTATTATGGTTTTGATGCTTCAAACACATATACTTATATTTTCTATGATAAGACAACAGTTTCAAGTTCAAAAACATACAGTGTAAAGTTTATCTACTCTGCAAGCGACCCTGAACCAACGCTTCGTGGTAAACAGATAGATACTAAGTCTGTCAAGGCGGGTACAGTTTATAAAGCTCCACCTTCTATGTCATCAAGAACAGGTTATGGCACGCCTTATTGGGTAGACAGCAAGAATAACGTTGCTGATTTTACAACAGGCGTAACAATAAATAAGGATATGGTATTCTCCTGTGTTTATCCGCCTGTTGCACCGAAAGCCCAATTTAATGTAACGTTTGAGAATATCAACGGTTCTACATTTACAACAACAAAAGTCTATGATGGCGACTTTGCAAATGACCCGGGAATTCCAACTGACATGGATACTATAAAACAGGATTTTGTTAAGTGGGTATACAAATCAGATAACTCAAAGGGTCTTACTGATGTTTCTATTACAGATAGCTCAGTTGTTTTCGTTCCAGTTGTACAGAACAAGCATAAGGTTGAGTTTAAATTAAATGGTTCTTTAATAAATGCCTCAACTATTTATGTTTCTGATGGACAGTATGCAAATTATCCAGGAGCTACCCCTGTTTCGTCAGACGCTAATAAGGTTTTTTCTAAGTGGGTCGTTGAAGGTACATCAGACGAGATAACCAGTGTTACAATTACTAGAGATACAGTGTTTGAAGCTGTATTTGTTGAAAAGCCATCTTTGCCTACCAGTCAGTCGGATAGAGTTACCATTATAATTGATTGTAGTGCAGGTAATAATTATTCCTATATGTATGGATACTTTTGTAATATGAATGCTAAGATAGTCAACGAAACGGATAATGAAGTCATTGTAGACAACTTTACTGGTAATTCTAATATTGATATTTCTAAGTATAAGGGCAGAGAAGTTCGTTATGTTATAACTGCAACAATTCCTTATAACGTTACTTGCTATGTAAATCTTTGGGAAAAAGAGTGGCAAAATATTGATAATGCCTTTACTAATGTTACTCTTACAACCAGTGATCTTGGAAAAACATATTATGTAAAGATGTAGTTTATAGTCTTTCACGATCAGACCCCACCACGGGTCTGATTGCTGAAAAAATCCCCTTAACAGAAAACTTCTATTAAGAGGATTTTTTGAGCAAAAAAATTCCGCAGTATCAAACTGCGGAATTTGTGCAATTATCTTATTATCAGCATTGCTTCGTTCATCATCTCGTTAAGACCAGTAAAGTCCATGTACCATGAACCGATCTGCTCTGAGTACAAAGCTGCAACAGCAATTCCTATGGAGAGATATGGACCAAATGCAAATACTGAATCACCGCTTCGGTGCTTCTGGATAAGTCCGCCGATTGAGCCTGTTATCAGTCCGATAAGAAGCGCTACCAAAGCACCCTGCATTCCGAGAAATAGCCCTGCGGCTGCCATGAGATATACATCTCCCATGCCCATTGCTTTCTCATGTGTGATAAGACAAATAATAAGCAAAGGCACGCTCACAATGAAAAATCCGATCAAGTGTGACTTAAGCGTAAGTCCCGTCTGATCTTTGCAGAAGATGTATTCCGCAACACCAAGCAAACCTATGAATATCACAACATATGTGTTGATAAGCTGAGTGTCCCAGTCCATGAAGAATACAACGATAAGAGCAGAGAATAACAGACAGACAAGTGCTGCACGAAGCGGATTGAAAATTCCATTAAAATGGTAGAATACCCATAAGTAGAGCAGTGCGTTCAGCGTTTCAACTATAGTGTATCTTGCCGATATCTTTGCACCGCAGTTTCGACACTTTCCACGAAGTATGCACCAGCTTACTATCGGTATCAGGTCACGCCGTTTGATCGGCTCACCGCAGGTCATACAGTGAGAATTTCGCTTGATAAGACTCTCATTTTTCGGCAATCGGTATATGCAGACGTTAAGAAAACTGCCTATGCACGCTCCGAAAATGAACACAAATACATAAATGATTATGTATGATAAGGTTAAATTATCCACAGTGATCCTCCTTTGGATTCATTAGTTAATATATTAATTTTATCATACTTTCATGAAGATTACAATAGATAATATGATTTTTTTGCGGTTTTTGCACCGCAGCAGACGTTTCCGCAGCGTCGGATCCCTAAATCAATGCGGAGGATTGGAGTAATATATATGAGAAACGGCCCTATCGGTCAGTATCTGGTACAGAAAGGTCTTATAACTGAAGAACAGCTTCAGGAAGTCCTTGCCAAACAGAAGGAGCAAAAGGGAAGACTTTTTGGTGATGTCATTATTGACATGAAGCTCGTTACCGATGTTCAGTTCTGTCAGGTCCTCGCCGAGCGACTGAATGTGTCTTATATCGACCTTGATAATACAGAGCTTATGCCTGATATAGTCAAGAAGATACCGGAGGCAACTGCAAGAAAGTATAACGTCATCGCCGTCAGCAAAATAGGCAAGCGTATGACCGTTGCAACTAATGACCCTATCAACTTCTATATTTTCGAGGATCTCCGTGTTATCACAGGCTGCAGCATAACACCTGTCCTTGCCACAAAGTCATCTATCAACCGTGCTATCGGTAAGATGTACTCAGAAGGTCAGGTTAACTCCGTTGTTGACGAAGCTACAAAGCAAAAAGAGGAAGAGCTTAACCTTGAAGAACTCAAGGATATCTCCGAGGAGAGAATCGAGAACGCTCCTATCGTTAAACTTGCTACCGCTATCGTCGAGAACGCCCAGCGTCAGGACGCAACGGATATACATATCGAGCCATTCAAGGATAAAACCGTTATCCGTATCCGTGTAAACGGCGACCTTATCGAGCTTATGACTCTTTCCGCTGCACTTCATACTTCGCTTGTTACCCGTTTCAAGATCTTGAGCGGCATGAATATCGCCGAAAAGCGTATCCCGCAGGACGGCCGTATGTCACAGGTCGTTGACGGCACAACTCTCGACCTCCGT
>ENA-OROM01003023-OROM01003023.1-human-gut-metagenome-genome-assembly--contig:-NODE-3023-length-11290-cov-5.797241_pt1 | contig 11290 bp, 8 predicted proteins | sample MGYA00242129_ERZ509050 | MGnify/ENA primary metagenome ERZ509050 (study PRJEB26280, sample SAMEA2338701) | human gut metagenome | biome: human gut; feature: human-associated habitat; material: faeces...
CTGTCGAAACCTGAACGAACGCAAATCATCAAAGGAGCCACGCGGTCATTTTCTGCAGATTCTTGATTCTGGATGTTGAGCACGTCACAGGAAGCAGCAGCCCCAGCCACCACACGGGAGCCACCCGGCGGTACCTTTCGTAATTAACGGACAAAAATTCAAATAAAAGGAGAATTGGATACATGTTTTTAATTGCAGGACTTGGAAATCCGGACAAGAAATACGAAAAAACAAGACATAATATTGGATTTGATACCGTCGATGCACTGGCAGAAAAATACAACATCAGCATCACGGAGAAAAAACATAAAGCGCTGTGTGGAAGCGGTGTGATCGAAGGCGTAAAAGTCATCCTGGCCAAACCGCAGACCTATATGAATTTAAGCGGAGAAAGCATCGCAGAAATCGTGAATTTCTATAAGCTTGATCCGGAGAGCGAAATGCTGATTATTTTTGATGACATCTCTTTGGCACCGGGAAATATCCGTGTGCGCAAAAAAGGCAGTGCAGGTGGGCATAATGGAATCAAGAGCATTATTTCAAGTGTGGGAACCTCAAACTTTATGCGAATTAAAGTCGGTGTGGGGGAAAAGCCACAGGGATGGGATCTGGCAGACCATGTGCTTGGCCGTTTTTCCGGGGAGGACCGTGCAAGGGTGGAAGAAGCCATACGGGATGCGGAAGATGCAGCAGTCCTGATGATTCAGGGGGAAGCAGACAAGGCAATGAATGATTTTAATGCAAAAAAGCAGGAGAATACAAAGTAAGTGAAAGCATTTATAGAACCGCTGCAGGAATTGAGCGGATATGAAGATATGACAAAAGCGGCCATGCAGCCGGGACTGGTGACCATCAGTGGCTGTATTGATGCACAGAAGCCACATATGATTTACACGCTTGGAAGGACACGCAGCCGGCGTCTGATCGTAACGTTTCATGAGCAGAAAGCGAAAGAATTGTATGACGACTACCGTTTTTTTGATCCGTCAGTGGTGTATTATCCGGCAAAGGATGTGCTGTTTTATCAATCGGATATCCGCGGAAACCTTCTTACCGCAGAGCGGATCAGTGCATTGCGGGCAATTCATGAAAATGAACAGGTGACGGTGATCACAACATTTGATGCCCTGATGAATACGATGCCAAGGGATGCACAGGTGTGGGACAGTGTGCTGCATATTGCACAGGGAGATACCCTGGATCTGGATGCACTTGTGGAACAGCTGGTGCGGATGGGATATGAACGGCAGTATCAGGTGGATAATATCGGTCAGTTTGCATTAAGAGGTGGAATTCTTGATATTTTTCCGCTGACGGAAGAAAATCCGGTCCGGATTGAACTGTGGGATGATGAAGTAGATACCCTTCGCACCTTTGATGTGGAAAGTCAGAAATCTATTGAAAATATAGAAAAGCTTGTGGTATATCCGGCATGTGAACTGGTTCTTTCGACCGAAGAGAAAGCAGAAGGTATCCGCAGACTGTTAAAGGAAGCAGAAGCTTTTTCCGATAAATTGCGGAAAGAAATGAAAACCGAGGAAGCCTATCGGGCACTGTCACAGGCAAAAGAACTGGCACAGGAATGGGAAGAATTGTCGGAAACCGCGGGAATGGATGCCTTTTTGTCCTATTTCTGCAGGGAACGGTGGAGCCTTCTGGATTATTTTGATCCGGCAGATACATTTGTGTTTTTCGATGAGCTGAGCCGGAGCGCGGAACGCGGACGGCAGACGGAACTGGAATTTTCGGAGAGCATGAAGCAGCGTCTGGAAATGGGGTATATTCTGCCGGGGCAGATGAACGAACTGTTTGGCTATAAGGAAATCATGGGAAGGCTTGAAAAATATTCCTGCTGTGCGGTTTCCGCACTGGATATCAAGACCTGCGGATTAAAATCCAATGGGCAGTTCGGCATTCATGTAAAGAGCGTAAGCGCATACAATAACAGCTTTGAACTTCTGATCGCAGACCTGAAGAAATACAAAAAAAACGGATACCGTATTATTTTACTTTCCGGTTCCCGCACACGCGCGAAGCGTCTGGCGGAGGATATTTTAAACGAAGGACTCAACTGTTTTTATACGGAAGATTACGATCACGATCTGGTGGCAGGACAGATCATGGTCTGCTACGGAAAAGTGCATCAGGGGTATGAATATCCGATCCTGCAGTTTGCAGTGATTACGGATACGGATATTTTCGGGGAAGAAAAAAAGAAAAAGAAGCGGCACCGCACCTATGAGGGCGAAAAAATCCAGCAGTTTACGGATCTGAGTGTCGGGGATTATGTCGTACATGAAAATCATGGGCTTGGTATCTACAAAGGAATTGAAAAGATAGAAGTCGACCGAAAGGTGAAAGATTACATCAAGATCGAATATGCGGGAGGCTCCAATCTGTATATTCTTGCAACACAGCTTGACCAGATCCAGAAATATGCGGGGAAAGACGCAAGAAAACCAAAACTCAATAAACTTGGAAGCCAGGAGTGGACAAAAACCAAGGGAAAAGTGCGTGGAGCCGTGCGTCAGATTGCACAGGATCTGGTGAAATTATATGCCGAGCGGGAAGAACAGAATGGCTATATGTATGGACCGGATACGGTATGGCAGAGAGAGTTTGAAGAACTGTTCCCGTTTGAAGAGACCGAAGATCAGGTGCTTGCCATTGATGCAACCAAGCGGGATATGGAGAGTCATAAGATTATGGACCGGCTGATCTGCGGGGATGTCGGTTACGGAAAGACGGAGATTGCGATCCGTGCAGCTTTCAAAGCAGTGCAGGAGAATAAACAGGTGGCATACCTTGCGCCGACAACCATTCTTGCCCAGCAGATTTATAATACGTTTTCCCAGAGAATGAAGGATTTCCCTGTCCGGGTGGATCTGTTGTGCCGTTTCCGCACGGCAGCGCAGCAGAAGAAGACCATCAGTGATCTGAAAAAAGGACAGGTGGATATTATTGTGGGAACACACCGGATTCTGTCAAAAGATGTGCAGTTTAAAGATCTTGGGCTTCTTGTCGTGGACGAGGAACAACGGTTTGGTGTGGCTCACAAAGAAAAAATCAAACAGTTAAAGACCAATGTGGATGTGCTGACACTTACTGCCACACCGATTCCGCGGACACTTCACATGAGCCTGATCGGAATCCGGGATATGAGCGTTTTAGAGGAACCGCCGATGGACCGTGTCCCGATTCAGACGTATGTCATGGAATATAATGAGGAACTGGTCCGGGAGGCAATCACGCGGGAACTTGCCCGTGGCGGACAGGTATATTATGTGTATAACAAAGTAAGGGATATTGATGAAGTGACGTCACGCATTCAGGAGCTGGTGCCGGAGGCAAATGTGGCATTTGCTCATGGACAGATGAGAGAAAACCAGCTGGAGGATATCATGTACCGGTTTATCAATGGAGACATTGATGTACTGGTATCAACGACAATCATAGAGACGGGACTGGATATCTCAAATGTCAATACCATGATCATTCATGACGCGGATAATATGGGGCTTTCCCAGCTGTATCAGCTGCGCGGGCGGGTCGGCAGATCCAATCGTACGGCGTATGCGTTTCTTATGTACCGCAGAAACAAAATGCTCAAAGAGGTGGCGGAAAAACGACTGGCTGCCATCCGGGAGTATTCGGATCTGGGCAGCGGATTTAAGATTGCCATGCGGGACCTGGAGATCCGGGGAGCCGGAAATCTGCTGGGAGCCGAACAGAGCGGTCACATGGAGGCGGTTGGATATGATCTGTACTGCAAGATGCTTCACGAAGCGGTGAAAGAAGCCCGGGGAGAAGCACCGGCCGAACAGTTTGAGACTTCCGTTGATATCCGGACGGATGCATTTATTCCGTCCACATATATTGCAAATGAGTCGCAGAAACTGGATATGTATAAGCGGATCGCCGGAATTGAAACGGATGAGGAAGCGGAGGAAATGCTCGAAGAACTGATTGACCGTTTTGGAGAGCCTCCGAAGTCCGTGCAGAATCTGCTGACAATTGCCAGACTCAAAGCGGTTGCCCACAGTGTATATATTAAGGAAATTGTTCAAAGAGAAGATCTGTTAAAAATCCTAATGTACGAAAAAGCAAAGATTCATGCACAGCGTATTCCGGAGCTGGTAAAAACATTTGCTCCATCACTGAAATTTGCGGCAGATCCGAAGGGACCGTACTTCACTTACCGTCTAGGAGCAAATTCAAGGGAAAAGAACAGGGAAATTCTGGAAGTTCTCAGGCAATTATTGGAACAAATGCACGTTTTTTTGTGTGCGGAGCCGTAAAAGTGCTTGCCTGATGTAGGGAAAAGAATTATAATACTCTGGTATATAGGTGAAAAGAAACTCCCGGGAGGAACTATGAAAGCAAAAAAAGTTACAGCGATTATTTTAGCCGGTGCAATCTGCGCAGCAGCTTTTACCGGATGTGGTATAAATACAGGTGCGACGGCAGCAAGCATGAAAAATCAGACCGTCACGATGGGCATGGCAAACTTTGCATGCCGTTATCAGCAGGCAAATGTAGAAGATTATTATAAGAGCATGATGGGGGCCAAAAGCAGCAGTGAGCTCTGGAGCAAGGATTTATATGGAAACGGAACAACCATGGAAGACACCATGAAAGATTCCGTTATGGAACAGCTTCATGAGATGTATACGTTACAGGCACATATGAAAGACTATGATGTGAGTGTGACAAAAGACGAAAAGGCAGCAATCAAAAAAGCTGCACAGCAGTTTATCAGCGATAATTCTTCCGAGGCACTCAAGGAGATGACTGCAGACGAAGATACCGTGGAGGAACTGCTTACGCTCTACACCATCCGCAGCAAGATGCAGAAAGCTATCGAGGCAGAAGCAGATACCAATGTGACGGATGAAGAGGCAAATGAGCGCGGTTATACGATGATGACTATTTCTACAACTTCCCATCAGGATGACAGCGGAAATACCGTAGAATATACCGATGATGAGAAAAAGCAGCTGAAGGAGACCGCAAACAAAATCGAAGATGCGGTAAAGAGTGGAAAAACTCTCGAAGATGCTGCAAAGGATGAGGATCAGCAGACCACTACCGGTGCGTATGCATCCGATGATTCCACACTGGATACATCTGTGAAAAAGGCATTGGATGATTTGAAAGAAGGAGAAACTTCCGATGTGATTGAAACAGACAGTGCATTATATATTGTTCGTCTGGACAGTGAAACAGACAAAGACGCTACAGAAAAAAATCGTCAGAATATTATTGACAAACGTAAAAGTGACCACTACAATGAAGTGCTGGAGGGCTGGCAGAAAAAAGACGGCTGGAAGGTCAATAAAAAGAGTGTTGCAAAGATTTCATTTAAGAATTCTCTGACACAGCAGGATCCGAATGCCTCTACAGAGACACAGACTTCCACAGAAACACAGAATGCAGAGAGTACACAGTAATGCAAAAAGATAACATTGTGTTAATTGGAATGCCGGGGGTGGGTAAGAGCACCGTCGGCGTTATCCTTGCTAAGGTGCTGGGATATCAGTTTATAGATGCAGATTTAGTCATTCAGGAGCAGGAGAAGCGCCTGCTTCGTGAGATCATTGCAGAAGAGGGAACCGAAGGGTTCATTCAGGTAGAAAACCGTGTGAATGCGACACTTGAGGCACATCATGCAATTATTGCAACCGGAGGCAGTGTCGTCTACGGAAAAGAAGCTATGGAGCATCTGCAGGAAATCGGAACAGTTATATATCTTGAGGTGGCATATCCGGAGCTGGAAAAGCGTCTGGAAGATATCAAAGGCAGGGGTGTTGTTTTAAGAGACGGACAGACGTTATATGATCTGTATCTGGAGCGCACGCCGCTGTATGAAAAATATGCGGATATCCGGATTTCGGAGACGGGGCTGGATATCGAACAGACCGTTGAACAGATTGTGGATGGTATCACAAATTTACACTAGATGAATAGGATAGATAGTAGGGTAGCGTACTATACGAAATAGGGCGTTTATTGAGGTGAGATATGGAACAATATGTAATCAAAGGCGGAAATCCGCTGAATGGTGAGGTAGAAATCGGCGGGGCAAAGAATGCGGCACTGGCAATTCTTGCAGCTGCGATCATGACGGATGAAACGGTTACAATCGAAAATTTGCCGAACGTGAGAGATATTAATGTATTATTGCAGGCGATTGCAGAGATCGGTGCAATGGTAGACCGTATTGATGCACATACCGTAAAGATCAACGGTTCATTTATCAAAGACGTGACGGTGGACAATGAATTTATCCGTAGAATCCGTGCGTCCTATTATTTGATCGGTGCACTTCTTGGAAAATACAAAAAGGCGGAAGTGGCTCTTCCGGGCGGATGCGATATCGGAAGCAGACCGATTGATCTGCATATCAAAGGATTTCGTGCAATGGGAGCAGACGTGGATATTGCACATGGTCTTGTTATTGCAGAGGCAGAAAAATTAAACGGAACACATATTTATCTGGATAAAGTATCGGTTGGAGCAACGATCAATATTATGATGGCAGCATCCATGGCAGAAGGAAAAACCGTAATTGAAAATGCGGCAAAAGAGCCTCATGTGGTAGACGTGGCAAATTTCTTAAACAGTATGGGCGCGAATATCCGTGGTGCAGGAACGGATGTTATTCGTATTGTCGGTGTGGAGAAGCTGCATAAGACAGAGTATTCGGTTATCCCGGATCAGATAGAGGCAGGAACCTTTATGTTTGCGGCAGCGGCAGCAGGGGGAGATGTGCTGGTAAAGGATGTTATTCCGAAACATCTGGAAGCAACAACCGCCAAACTTGTGGAGGCAGGATGCAAAGTTGAGGAGTTCGATGATGCGGTTCGGATTATTTCGGATGGAAAACTGCATCACACACAGGTGACAACACTTCCGTATCCGGGATTCCCGACAGATATGCAGCCACAGATGGCAGTAATTCTGGGAATTGCAGAGGGAACCAGTACCGTTACGGAGAGCATTTTTGAAAACCGTTTCAAATATGTGGATGAACTGACACGTATGGGAGCCAATATCAAGGTAGAGAGCAATATTGCCATTATCAATGGAGTGACCCGTTATACAGGTGCCAGGGTGAATGCGCCGGATCTGCGTGCGGGAGCAGCGCTGGTGATTGCCGGTCTGGTGGCAGAGGGAATTACGGTGATTGATGATATTTATTTTATCGAGCGTGGATACGAAGAATTTGATCAGAAGTTGCGCGGCATTGGGGCACAGATTGAAAAGGTATCGGATGAAAAAGAAATTCAGAAGTTTATTCTGAAAGTTTCATAAATAAAAAGAACGGGCAAAAAAGGGAGCGTGAAAAACATTGGTATGTTTTCACACTCCCTTTTCATTTGAAAAATTTATAAAACCGCTTTGATATAGAGGTCGCGGCTGGCGGTGGAAAGATCCAGACAGGATTTATCATCAAACTGGACAATCGGACGGGACAGTGCATTCTGATTTAACATGACAATGGTACATCCCCTTCCGTCACTTAAGATGACGCGGTTACTCTGGTAAGTGCTGGCAATCTGCTTTAAGAAAACCAGAATATATTTTGTATGGTATTTCTGGAAACCATCTTCTTCAAATTTACTGATCACTTCGAACGGACACAACGGAGAGCGATAGGAACGTGCCGCTGTCATGGCATCGTACACATCGGCAATTGCAACGATCATTGCAAAATTGTCAATGTAATCTTCCGTCAATCCGGTCGGATAGCCGCTTCCATCACAGCGCTCGTGATGCATCAGGGCAGCTTTTTTGATACGGGAATCCAGATCCGGCTGACGTTTTAAAATCTCGTATCCGAGTGCCGGGTGCTGTTTGATTTTTGCAAACTCCTCATCGGTCAGAGATCCCGGCTTATTTAAAATATCGGAAGGAATCAGCAGTTTTCCGATATCGTGCATCAGTCCGGCAAGCGTAAGAATGTCCAGATCGTGACGTTCAAAACGCAGCCAGCGGCCGATCATTCGTGAAATGAGTGCAACGTTGAGACTGTGCGCATAAACCGAATCGGCCACAGTACGCATGTTGTAAAGCATATCAAACATTTCAACGATGGTGTTGCGGGACTGGAACAGATCTGCGACACTGCCCAGAAGTTTTTGCGAGTCAATCGGTTTGTTATCCTTGATGGCTGCGGTATACAACTGTTTCATCAGCTCAATTGCCTGAACATACTCAATCTGGAACGTGCGGAATTCACTGGAACCGGCGACTTTCTGTGAGTGTGTTTTGCTTTCCTGTGCGTATGTTTTTGCTTCTTTTACAGGCTTTGGAGCCTCCTCCTGCGGAGCAGGTTCTTCGCCCTCAATTTCTGCATATTCCACACGGTACAGTTTCATGCGGTTGATCAGCTGACGGGTTACAGCAGAACCGGCGGGAGCCAACGGCTGTCCAAGCGGTGTGATCACAGGCTGTGCAAGGATGGCACCTTCTTGTAGTTGTTTTGTCTCAATTTTTATCATATTTTATCTCTCCGTATGTAACGTATATACAAAAGTATAGAATTATTTCACGCAAAAGTCAATCTTTTAGGGCTTGACAGATGAAAGAAACTGGAGTATGGTAGCACTTGGATATTTCAAATTTAATATTGTAAGCTTTCTCTTATTCAGAGTGATGGAGATACATAGGATCTGTGAAGTCACGGCAACCCCTGTTTTGGAAGGTGCCAACCTGAGCGAGTTAATCGAACAATAAGGGGATTTGATTATCTTTAGATCAATCCGCTGCGAGGCGGTTTTTTTTATTTCTGTATAAAACAAGAGAGGAGAAACAAAAAGCAATGGAAAAATTATTATTCACATCAGAGTCCGTTACAGAAGGACATCCTGACAAAATGTGTGATGCGATTTCAGATGCCATTCTGGATGCATGCATGGAGCAGGACCCGATGAGCCGTGTAGCCTGTGAGGCAGCAAGCTGTACCGGTTTCGTACTTGTTACAGGAGAAATTACAACAAAGGCAACTCTTGATATTCCTGCAATTGTAAGAAAGACTGTAAACGAGATCGGATACAACGATGCAAAGACCGGTTTTGACGGACATACCTGTGCGGTTATGGTAGCTTTAGATCAGCAGTCCGCAGATATTGCCATGGGTGTTGACAAGGCACTTGAGGCAAAAGAGGGCGAGCTGACAGATGATCTGGATACCGGCGCCGGAGATCAGGGAATGATGTTTGGATATGCAACCAATGAGACACCGGAATTTATGCCATATCCGATTTCACTGGCACACAAGCTGGCATTACAGCTTACAAAGGTTCGTAAAGACGGAACACTTACCTACCTTCGCCCGGATGGAAAGACACAGGTTTCTGTAGAGTATGATGAAGCAGGAAAGCCAAAGAGACTTGAGGCAGTTGTTTTATCTACCCAGCATGATGAGGACGTTACCCAGGAACAGATCCATGAGGATATTAAGAAATATGTCTTTGATCCGATCCTTCCAAAGGAGCTGATCGATGGAGATACCAAATTCTTTATCAATCCGACCGGACGTTTCGTAATCGGCGGACCACACGGAGATGCAGGTCTGACCGGTCGTAAGATCATCGTTGATACCTATGGTGGATATGCACGTCACGGCGGCGGGGCTTTTTCCGGAAAAGACAAATACATCGTCTTAACCGCGCTTAACCGTCCTCAGGCAGTCCGTCTGAGAAACTACATAAAAGAAAATCAGCCAACCGCCTTTATTCTGATCTCCAACACCAGTGAGATCATCGGTAAGGGATTCCATAATGTCTGATTTAACTAAAGGAGATTTTTATTATGGCTTTTGATGGAATTACCATTGCAGCAATGGTTCAGGAATTACACCGTAATCTCGATGGAGGGCGTTTCAACAAGATCGCCCAGCCTGAATCAGATGCTCTTATGATCACCGGAAAGGGAGCAAACGGCCAGTGCAGGCTTCTGATCTCTGCCAGTGCCTCTCTTCCTCTGATCTATTTCACTGACAAAAACAAACCAAGTCCGCTCACCGCGCCGAACTTCTGTATGCTTCTCCGTAAGCATATCGGCAGTGCCCGTATCAGCAGCATCCGCCAGCCCGGCATGGAACGTGTTGTAGAATTTGAGCTGGAACACCGCAATGAGATGGGCGATCCCTGTAAGAAGTTCCTGATCGTAGAACTGATGGGCAAGCACAGCAACATCATCTTCTGCGACGAAAACCGCATGATCCTCGACAGTATCAAGCACGTTTCTTCTCATATGAGTTCTGTCCGTGAGGTTCTTCCTGGAAGAGATTATTTTCTTCCGCACACACAGGAGAAATCTGACCCGCTGACGATCACAGAGACAGAATTCATCGAAACGATCTGCCACAAACCATGCAACATATCCAAGGCACTCTACACCTCTCTCACCGGCTTAAGCCCGCTGATCGCAGAGGAGATCTGCTACCGTGCCTCCATCGACGGAAGCGATGCCGCACAGTCTCTGAACGAGACTGCTGCCACACATCTCTACCACACTTTCCGCCGGCTGATGGATCAGGTCGTAGAAGGAGATTTCACACCGAACATCATCTACCGTGCCGGTAGAATACGCTGTACTTCCTCTGACACAGTACGGAAGCGAATACCACAGTGAAACTTTCCCGACCGTTTCTTCCATGCTGGAAACCTACTACGCATCCCGTGATACCCTGAACCGTATCCGTCAGAAATCTTCTGATCTTCGAAGGATCGTACAGACTGCCCTGGAGCGTAACCGCAAGAAATACGCCCTTCAGCAGAAACAGATGAAAGACACTGCCAAGAAGGACAAATACAAAGTTTACGGCGAACTCATCAATACCTACGGCTACGGCCTGGAAGAGGGCTGCAAATCTTTCAAAGCCCTGAATTATTACACCAATGAGGAAATCACGATCCCTCTTGACCCGACCCTGACTCCTCAGGAAAATGCAAAGAAATATTTCGACCGCTACGGCAAACTCAAACGTACTGAGGAAGCTCTTACCGAACAGCTTGCCGATACAGAATCCGAGATCGAGCATCTGGAATCCATCTCCAACGCCCTTGATATCGCTCTCGCAGAGAGTGACTTGAGCCAGATCAAGGAAGAACTGACCGAATACGGCTACATCAAAAAACACTACTCCGGTAAAAAAGGCGCAAAGGCGCAGACCAAGTCCAAACCATTCCACTATGTTTCCAGTGACGGATTTGATATCTTCGTCGGCAAAAATAACTTCCAGAATGATGAGCTGACTTTCAAACAGGCAACCGGAAACGAC
>ENA-OROM01003025-OROM01003025.1-human-gut-metagenome-genome-assembly--contig:-NODE-3025-length-11287-cov-4.098291_pt1 | contig 11287 bp, 5 predicted proteins | sample MGYA00242129_ERZ509050 | MGnify/ENA primary metagenome ERZ509050 (study PRJEB26280, sample SAMEA2338701) | human gut metagenome | biome: human gut; feature: human-associated habitat; material: faeces...
AAGCCGTAGTCGCAGTAGCACTTGCCGTCAGCCTTTTTATGCCAGAGATCAAGCCCATAGGCAAGGGATTCCCCTTTATTGGGGCAGGCAAAGTCGATGACCGTCGTCGTGCCGCCGCGGATGGCGCTTTTGCTGCCGCTTTCAAAGTCGTCGGCCGTCGTGGTGCTGCACACATCGAGATCGAAGTGCGTGTGCGCGTCGATAAAGCCGGGGAAGAGCATGCAGCCCGTCACGTCGACGACCTCGCTCTGCGCGGCGAGCTCGGGCGGGATGTGGCCAAGCATTTCGACCTTTTCCCCGTCGATGAGCACGTCGGCGCGGCGGCAGCCGCGGCCGCTGACGACATAGCCGCCTCGAAGCAGTGTTTTCATGGAAGAACCCTCCTTTGAAAAAATACCGTTCCAAATTAGCAAAAGCATAGCATACTTTTTACCTGATTTCCATAGAGTTTGGAAAAAATGTGAGAAGCGCCAAGATTTTTGCCGCAAATTCGGAACAATGCCGTATTGAGAAAGTAGCAGACATACGATACAATAAAATCATACCACATTCCGCTTTTATTTGTACAAAAAGCGAACTTTTGGCGCGCAGACCAACTGAGAGATGTGAAAAGGAGCTGTGTGTCACGAAGAGCGGACAGAGAAAAAGCGGAGTGAAAAAATTGAGGAGGAAAACACTATGCGTAAGTTCCTATCCGTTCTGCTCGCAATGGCGATGGTTCTCAGCCTGACTGTGACCGGCTTTGCGATCGAGGACACGGCAACTACAAGAGAGCCCGAAGTCATGACCGAAGAAGCGACGATGGCGGGCAAGACCGTGATCCTGCACACAAACGATGTGCACGGCGCGATCGCCGGCTACGCCTACATCACCGCGCTCAAGGCCGATTATGAGGCCAAGGGCGCCGAGGTCATCCTCGTTGATGCGGGCGACTACAGCCAGGGCACGAGCTATGTCAGCGTGACCAAGGGCCTTGACGCCATCGAAATGATGAACGCCGCCGGTTACGATGTCGTCACGCTCGGCAATCATGAGTTCGACTACGGTTACACACAACTCAAGGACAACATGACCAAGGCCAAATTCAAGGTCCTCTGCGCCGATGTGTTCAACGCTGACGGTACCCCCATCTTCGATGCCAACTACACTTACACCACCAAGTCCGGCGTGAAGGTCGGCTTCTTCGGCATGGAGACGCCTGAGACCCAGACCAAAGCCAACCCCACCAAGATCAAGGGCCTGACCTTTGCGACGAATGACGCCTTCACCAAGGCCGCCGCCGATCAGGTCGAGGCGCTCAAGGATGCGGACGTTGTCATCTGCCTTGCGCACCTTGGTGTTGACGGTGAGTCCAAGCCCTACCGCTCCACCGATCTGTATGCTGCCGTCAAGGGCATCGACTTCATCATCGACGGTCACTCCCACACTGTGATGACCAAGGGCGAGAACGGCGAGCCCATCCAGTCCACCGGTACCGCATTCGCCAATATCGGCGTGATCGTCATCGACGACGCCACCAAGAAGATCGAGAGCAACTCCCTCTTCGAGATCAAGGAAGACACTGCCAAGGACGCGACCGTGGCTGCCGCCGCGCAGAAGATCATTGACCGTATCGACAAGGAGTACGGCGCGGTCTTTGCCAAGAGCGAAGTGGAGCTCAACGGCGCGAAGGCCCCCAACGGCAACCGCGACAGCGAGACCAACAACGGCGACCTCATCACCGATGCGATGGTCTGGAAGATCCTGCAGGATAAGGAATCCCTGACGGTTGACGCGGACCATGTGGTCGCCGTCACCAACGGCGGCGGGATCCGTAAGGCCATCAACCCCGGCGATGTGACCAAGAAGAACATCAATGAGGTTCTGCCCTTCGGCAACACGGTCGTTACGATCTACATTACCGGCGCTGAGCTGCTCGAGGCGCTTGAAGCCTCCACCTACTGCACGCCCGATGCGATCGGCGGCTTCCCGCAGGTTTCCGGCATCAACTACACCATCTCCACGGCAGTCGCCTATGACGCCAATGCCGAGACCTATCCCGCTTCCACCTACTATGGTCCCAAGTCCATCAACCGCGTGACCATCAACAGCATCAACGGCAAGGAGTTCAAGGCCGATGACACCTATGCGGTCATCACCAACGACTTCTGCGGCGGCGGCGGCGACACCTACTATGCTTTCGCTGCAGCTACGGCCAAGTTTGATACCGGCATTCCTCTGGATGAGGTCGTGATGGAGTACATCACCGCCGAGCTCAAGGGCGTCATCGGCAAGCAGTATGCCGAGCCGCAGGGCCGCATCCTGATGAACCCGTTCAAGGACGTCAAGACTTCCGCCTGGTATGGCTCCTATGTCATTGACCTTTATAACGACGGCATCATCAACGGCACCTCCACCACCACCTATGCGCCCAACGACACCCTGACCTGGGCTGCCGCGCTCAAGCTCCTGCTTGTCAGCCACGGCGATCTCAAGGCTGCGGACGCCACCGGCGCCGACTGGAGCAAGAACACCATCGCCAAGGCTGCGGAGCTGGGTCTTGTTGCCGCCGATCTTGACGGTGCGAAGGCCATCTCCCGTCTCGAGTTCTGCCAGGTCGCTGCCAAGCTCAACAAGCTTGCCGAGTCCAAGACCGAGAGCAAGTTCACTGACTGCACCGACGGTTACGTGATGGCGCTCGTCGACGCGAAGGTCATCAGCGGTATGACCGAGACCACCTTCGAGCCTGCCGCGTCCCTGACCCGCGCGCAGATCGCCAAGATCCTCTATCAGCTCACCCTGATCGAGAAGTAAGGCAAAATATAAACGCAAAAAGAGCGCTGCTTAGGCAGCGCTCTTTTTTTGCTTACAATAAGGAAGAGGGAGCCGGTGCATCGCTCCCTCATTTTTCGTTTTGCTTACAGGTAGAGATAGCTGTACTTATCGCGCACAGTGAGGATCAACGCCTCAAGCTCGACGGGAAGATCGTTGTCGCAGGAGGCCAAGTCGTATTCCTTCACGCCGTCCTCGTAGCGCAGGCGGACCATATCGTCGTCCTCGAAGAGCACGCCGTAGTTTTCGCTCTCGTCCATGTCCTCACGCGTATCAAAAAGGGTGAACTTATCGTGGCAGGGTTCGCTTGCGTAGGGGCAGAACTGCGTGCAGTTGCCGCATTCGTTGCACATCTTGTCGACGTGGACGATCTCGTGCGAGCCGTCGGACATTTTGATGACCACGTTCGCGCGGTTCGGGCAGGAATCGACGCAGTTTTCACACACGGTGGAGCACTGTAAGCAGCGCTCGCCGTCGCAGACACACTTACTGGCCATCGAGAGGATACCCTTCTTGGCCTGCGCGTCGAACTCGGTCACATCGGCCTCGGCAGGGATGTCGTAGATGTGCGGGTGACCGATGACGATCTCGGCAAAGCGTGCGGCGTCGGCAATGCCCTCGACCACGGTGGCAGGGCCGCGGTGCGCGTCGCCCGCGCAGTACACGCCGGGGATGTTCGTCTCGAACGCGGGACCCTTGCGCTCCATCTCGATGCCGTTCGCGGCCATGAGATCGGCGTCGACCTGCTCGCCGACGGCGGAGATGACCATGTCGCAGGGAATGGTGAACTGCTCGCCGGATTTGACGGGGCTGCGGCCGCTCTCATCCGGCTCGCCGAGGATCATCTTATCGCACAGGAGCTTGCCACGGCTCTGTTTGACGGGCGCGGCCAGCTCGACGAATTCGACGCCCTCGTCGATGGCGAGCTGTAACTCGTGCTCGTCGGCGGGCATGAATTTCTTCGTGCGGCGATAGAGGATGGTCGCATGCGCACCCATGCGCTTTGCAACGCGCGCGGCGTCCATGGCGGTGTTGCCCGCGCCGACAACGACGATGTTGCCGCTCAGGCAGGGCTTGACCTGCTTTTTCATGCGCTTCATCCACTCGATGACGCCCTGCACGTTGCCTTCAATGTCGAGCTTGCCGGGCTTCCACGCGCCGGTGGCCATCAGGATGTGCGTGTAGCCCATCTTCTTGAGCTGTTCGACGGACGGAGCAGGCTTGCCGAGCTTGACCTCGACGCCGTAGCGCTCCATGAGCGCGACGTCCTTGTCGATGGCCTCGTCGCTGATGCGGAAGGCGGGGATGACATAGCGCGGCACGCCGCCGAGCTTGCGCTCGCGCTCAAAGATCGTGGTAGGAACACCCTCGCGGCCAAGGAAGTACGCCGCGGCGATACCGGTCGGGCCGCCGCCGACGATGGCAACCTTTTTATCTTCGACCGGCTCGGGCATACGGAGGGAGGCCATCAAGGTGTTGTAGCCTTTTTCCGCGGCAAGAAGCTTCGTCTCGCGGATGTGGACGGATTCCTCATAGAAGTTGCGCGAGCACTTGCCCTGGCAGCGGTGCGCGCAGATGGTGCCGGTGATAAACGGCAGGGCGTTCTTCTCGGTGATGAGCTTCAGTGCTGGGCCGTAGAGCCCCTTGCGGCAGAGCTCAAGGTATTCGGGAATGTCCTGCTCGATGGGGCAGCCGCCCTTGCAGGGCGCGGTAAAGCAGTCGAGCAGCGGCACCTGTTCATCTTTTTTGCGCGAGGGGAGCGGCTTGATTGCCTTGAGGTGGTGGAAGTCGTGCAGCGCGGAGGCGGCAAGGTCGGAGATCGCGGCGGGGTCGTTGCCGGAAAATGCGCGGTAGGGCATATCCTCGACCTTTTCGACCATCTGGTGCAGGCGGTTGTAGCCGCCGGGCTTCAAGATGGTGGTGGCGACGGTGATGGGCCAGATGCCGGCGGCAAAGAGCTTGTCACAGTTGAAGTAGTCCGCGCCGCCTGCGAACGAAATGCGCATCTTGCCGCCAAACTGGCGGGAGATGCGATTGCACATCTCAATCGTCAGTGGGAAGAGGCTGCGGCCGGACATGTACATTTCCTCGTTGGGAAGCTCGCCGCGCGTCGTGTCGACGGGGAAGGTGTTGGAGAGCTTGAGGCCGAATTCGAGGTCCTGCTTGTCCGCAAGCTTTTGCAGCCGCTCGAACATCGGCACGGCGTCCTCCCACTGGAGGTCCTCGTTGAAGTGGTGCTCATCGAAGACAATGTAGTCATAGCCCATGGAATCGAGGATGCTGCGCGCGGTCTTGTAGCCGAGAATGGTCGGGTTGCACTTGACGAAGGTGTGCAGATGCTTTTCCTTGAGAAGATAGCTTGCGATGCGCTCGATCTCCTGCGGCGGGCAGCCGTGGAGCGTGGAGAGCGTAACGGAGCGGGAAACATTGGGGGAGATCGAGGCGATGAAGTCCTTTTCCTCGGGGAAGAGCTCGGTCAGGACTTTTTTACATTCCTTGAACTGCGCGGTCTTGCCCGCGTCCATCATGTTGTTGATATAGGTGTTGACCTTGCGGCCCTTGATGCCGTCCAGGTCGTAGCCGACGGACATATTGAACACGAACCCGTCGGGATCGCCGAAGCCGTAGACCTTGCTCATGATTTTGAGCGCGCACCAGGCCTTGATGTACTCGTCCTGCGCCTGCTGCACGGTCAGCTCGGTCGACCACTCCTGGTTGTAGCCCTCGTCAGCGGCGAGGATACAGGGGCGGGGAACACAGGCGGCAAGCTCCGCGCCGTCCATTTTCTGCACGGTCTTGACCTCGAAAAAGCGCGCGCCGGCGGCATAGGCCGCGATGATATTCTGCGCAAGCTGGCTGTTGGGGCCGGCGGCGGGGCCAAACGGTGTTTCGATGCGCTCGCCGAAGATCGGCAGGCTCTTGCCGCTTGCGTGATAGTGCTTATGAACGCCGAACACATCGCCGCACTGCGCGTATTCGCTCGTCACCCAGTTCATCAGAGAGTCGAACGGAATGGGATACATTTTTTCAGACATAAGGGGGTGCTCCTTTCGTTTGAATGCCGCAAAGGCGGCGGGAAAAGTGGAGGCGCGGGCCTCCGATGGGCCGCGGATACTGCGGCGGGAAGTCAAAGGGGCCATTCTCTTTGCAAAAGAGAATGGCCCCTTTGGAACCCCAAGAGAGAATTATGGGGGTGCGCGGGGTGAATTGCTCTTTTGCAAGAAATGATGGCGCTTGAATCGTTACGATTTGGGCTGCTTCTGTCTCCACTGTCGCTGGCTGGATGTAGATGACGGCCTCTGCCGTTGGAAGCAGGGGACTGTCAATGAATCATTTTTTGTGACGACATAGAGGCTATCTGGAGGATTTATGTTCTAAGAATTCTTTGAATCTTATCCAATCGTTATAGTGAACCTGAGCGTGTCCTTTAGGAGACTTACGCCCGATACGTTCAAAATATTGAATCAGCAATTCTTTGGCGTGCTCCATTGATGTATCACTTCGAAAGATTTCTTCAAACGGGATGCCAATGTCGTGCCGATAGGAGTAGAAAACCTCGCTTGCCATGTGGCGCGGATGAGAATAGTTGTAATTTGCTGTTAAGTATTGAGCAAATTCTTCCTGTAATTCCGGAATAGCCATATGAAACTCCTAATCAATATTTTCTGTGATTTAAGTCGCCCCAAAGCTTCTTTGCCGCTTCAAGAATGTGCGCATTTTCGGCTTCTTCGTCGATGCCGACGAGCTCGCGGTCGAGCATGAGGGTCTTGCCGGCGGCGATGGTGGTTTGGCACTGGCGGCCCGTCATGCCGAAGATCATGTGGCCGTCGATATTCTCGTCGGAGAACGGGGTGAACGGCTTATAGTCCATGACGATGATGTCCGCTGCCGCGCCGGGCTTCAGCACGCCGAGCGTGTCGGGGAAGTATTTTTCACCGATCTTCGCGTTATTCTTGAAGAGCATGTCCGTGACCTCGCACCAGCCGACGTTCGGCAGGCAGTTCTGGCTGCGCTGGGAGCAGAGGGCGACCTTGAGGGACTCGAGCATATCGTTCGTGTAGGCGTCTGTGCCCATGCCGAGAAGAATGCCGCGCTTGTGGAGTTGGAGGACGGGGCAGATGCCGATGGCGTTGCCCATGTTGGATTCCGGATTGTTCACGACCATCGTGCCGGTCTCCTTGATGATCTCCATTTCGGCGGTGTTGACGTGGATGCAGTGGCCGAGGATGGTCTTGGGACCAAGAATGCCGTGATCCTGCAAGCGCTGGACGGGGCGGCGGCCATAGTTCTGGAGGGAGTCGTACACATCGTTCATGCCCTCGGACACGTGGATGTGATAGCCCGTGCGGCCGTTGTTGGCCGCGACCATGCGGTCGAAGGTCTTATCGGAGATCGTGAACAGCGCGTGGCCGCCGAACATTGCCGCGAGCATCGGGTCCTTATTCTTTTCGCATTCGGTGATAAAATCGGCGTTCTCCTGAATGGCCTGTAAGCACTTTTCCTCGCCGTCGCGGTCTGAGACCTCATAGCACAGGCAGGAGCGAAGGCCCAGGCGCTTGCTCTCCTCGGCAATCGTGTGGAGCGTGCCGGGGATCTCACCGTAAGAGGCGTGATGGTCGAAGATCGTCGTCACGCCCTGCTTGATGGAGTCCATGTACAGCGCGGTGGCGGACGCGCGCGTGCCGTCCATCATCAGGTGGCGGTCGATGGCCCACCATGTGCCGTCAAGGACTTCGTAGAAGTTCGTCGGGTTGTTGCCGACGATGGAAAGGCCGCGGGCGAGGGCGGAGTAGATATGCGTGTGCGCGTTGATGAACGCGGGCATGATGACGCCGCCCTTGGCGTCGATGATCTCGGCGTCGGGATACTTGGCGCGAAGCATCGCTTCCTCGCCTACTTCGACGATCTTCGTCCCCTCAAAGGCGACGGCGCCGTGCTCGTAATACCCCTGCGCGCTCGCGTCGCGGGTGATGAGACGACCGTTGGTGACAAGTTTCATAAGTTTGCTCCTCCTTTTTCTTTTGCCTTTTCCCCGCCGCGAAAGCGGCACCGCAAGGGGAAAGAAAAAAGCGCTCCTCACACAGACCTTATCATCTCCCCGAAAGGGGAGACCGTACAGCCCGTGCGCGAAGCACTACGTTGCAGCTACCAAACGGTAATTTAGTTTGTAAAAATATTTTACAGGAATCGCGAACAAAATGCACGTTTTTTTCGTCTAAACTGACGTAGAAAATAAAAACGTAATTTTGTGCAATCCGTGGAAAGATAAAAAGATGCCCCGCAGCGGCCGTGTAAGCCCCGTCAAAACCTGCACCATTCTGGACAGGTGGGTCGCCTCTGTCCGGCTTTATTGCTTCCAACGTCCAGCCGCAAAAGGCAGCCGGGAGGCCTGCAAACCACCGGAGCGTACCGGCGTCCCTTATGACGAAATGTGGGTTTAAAAAGAACTTATCACGCACCCCGCAGGGCATGTTCAGTTTATCTCAGTTTTCGGAAAAAATCCGTCGCAATCGAAGTTTTACTCTTCGTCGGAAAGAATCTGCTCCATGAAGAGGTCGTAGACCTTGTCGATCTCCTCTTCGTCGTCAATGGTAACAAGGAACTCCTCGCCGTTTTCCATCTGGCTTTTGAGGATCACGAGACCGTATTCCTCTTCGTTTTCCTCGTCCTCGCCGTCCTCTTCGACCACGGGGAAGAAGGCCATATACGTCGTGCCGTTATGCTCGAGCGCGTCGACGTATTCCAGCTCTATATCGTTGCCCTCGTCATCGGTCAGCGTGACGAAATTGGGGCCGAACTCATCGTTCATGGGGGAACACCTCCTGAAAGTTTGTGCTCGCATTATACCGCACCTTGCGGCAAAATGCAAGACAAGATACGTACCACTTGACAGCCGTGCTATACTATATTCTGTATCACTATTGAAAATCAGCTATGCGCTCGCGCGCATATTTCTATCGCAAAGGAGGAGGCGCTTTATGGAAGAAAACCGCGCAGAAAACCAGACGCCCCGAAGACAGCACACCCAGCACCCCACGCATCAGGCACACAAGAAGAAAAAGTCCGGCACGGCGAAAACGGTCATCGGCACCATTCTCGCCATCGGCCTTACGACCTGCCTGATGTTTTTCGCCATCTTCATGGTCTACGTGCACACGTCGCTCGATCTGAATGTGGACATCTCGGCCTACACGCTCAAGCAGAGCTCGACAGTCTACTATCAGGATAAAACAAGCGGGGAGTGGGTGGAGCTCACGAAGCTTCATGGTGAAGAGAACCGAACGCTCGTCAGCATCGACGACATCCCCAAGCATGTGCAGGAGGCGCTGATCTCCATCGAGGACGAGCGCTTCTACAGCCACCACGGCGTGGACTGGAAGAGCACGGCCAAGGCCATTCTCGGCAAGCTCACCGGCACGTCGACCCGCGGCGGCTCGACGATCACCCAGCAGGTCATTAAAAACACGACCGGCGAGAATGAGGTGACCATCAAGCGCAAGGTGGCAGAGATCTTCCGCGCGCTGCGGCTCGAGAAGAACTACTCAAAGGAGGAAATTCTCGAGACGTATTTCAACAAGGTTTATTTTGGTAACGGCTGCTACGGCATCGAGGCCGCGGCCGAGGGCTACTTCGGCAAGACCGTAGGCGAGCTGAGCATCGCCGAGGCGGCGTCTATCGTCGGCATCACGCAGTTCCCCTATAAATACGACCCTGCGCGCGGCGACTGGTACCGCGAGCAGAACAAGGAGCGCCAGCTCACCGTTCTTTATAAGATGCACGAGCTGGGCAAGATCAGTGACGAAGAGTACGAGCAGGCGCAGGCCGAGCCGCTCGTCTTCACCTGGGATGCGGACTTTGTCCCCTCCGCCAATGTGGCGAGCAGGGCGGACAGTGCGTCGAATACGACGTATGACTCCTACTTTGTCGAGCGTATGTTCAACGACATCGTTGCCGATATGCACGAGCAGCTTGGCTACAACGAAAAAACGGCGAAGGACATGCTCTACACCGGCGGCTACTCGATCTACTGCACGGTCGATCCCGAGATCCAGTCCATCGTGGAGAGCGTTTACGCCGACCGCAATAACCTGAACTACACCTCGTCCAAGGGCCAGCTGCTCCAGTCCGGCGCGACGATCATCGACAACACGACGGGCGACATCGTCGCCGTTGCGGGCCGCGTGGGCGAGCGCGAGGGCCGGTTCCTGCTCGACTATTCGACCGTTGTGCGTCAGTGCGGTTCTGCCATCAAGCCTTTGAGCGTTTACGCGCCCGCGCTGGACGCCGGCGTCATCACGCCCGCGAGCGTCATCGACGACTATCCCGTTGAAATGCTCGGCGGCAGCATCTGGCCGGTGAACGCCTACTCGGGCTACCGCAGCATTATGACGCTGCAAGACGCCATCCGCAATTCGTCCAACCCCACGGCGGTGCGCACGGCCATCAAGCTGACGCTGCCCTCGTCGTATGCGTTTATGACCGAAAACTTAAGCTTCACGACGCTGACGAACGACGATATGACCGCGGCGGGCGCGCTCGCGCTCGGCGGCCTTTCCAAGGGCGTGACGACGCGCGAGATGGCCGCGGCCTACGCAACATTTGCCCGCGGCGGCGTTTACACCACGCCGAGAACGTATACCGAGGTGCTTGACCATAACGGCAACGTCATCCTTGAAAATAAGACCGAGTCCCACGTCGCGATGAATGAGAGCACCGCCTATGCGATGAACGAACTCCTGAAAAACGTCGTGCGCAGCGGTACGGGTACGGGCGCGAACTTCTCCGGCATGACCATCGCCGGTAAGACCGGTTCGACCAACAGCAACAACGACCGTTACTTTGTCGGTTACACGCCGTATTACACGGCAGCGGTCTGGGTCGGCTACGACACGCCGACGCGCATCGTGGCGAGCGGCAACCCCGCGGCCACGCTGTGGAAGACGTTTATGAGCAAGGTCCACGCGGGCCTTCCGAACAAGGACTTTGAAGTCAGCAGCGCCGACATGGTCAGCGTGACCGTCTGCACGCAGACGGGACTTCTGGCCTCGGCCGGCTGTCCCTCGCAGACTGTCAAGGTCGCAAAGAACTATGCGCCCTCGCTGAGCTGCGACGGACACATCAGCGTAACCGTATGCGCCGATTCCGGCATGCTCGCCTCCGACTACTGCCCGAATGTTACGACGGCCTATGTGCTCGATCTGAGCCAGCCGAACGTCAGCAGCGGTTGGGGCTACAAGCGCGAGCTTCTCACGACGCCGCTGAGCGCCGCGCTTCAGGCAACGTATCAGGCACAGCTCGAAGAAGGGCTCATTTCGTCGATCCCTGCAGGCGAACCGGTGCGCACGAACAGCGGCACAGTGCAGCTATACAGCGATCTGATGTACAGCGGCATGTGCACGACGCACACAACGCCGCTGGAGCCCACGCCGGACCCGGATGCACCGGATGACGGCAGCGGCACGACGCCGGGCGGTGA
>ENA-OROM01003030-OROM01003030.1-human-gut-metagenome-genome-assembly--contig:-NODE-3030-length-11273-cov-3.458014_pt1 | contig 11273 bp, 10 predicted proteins | sample MGYA00242129_ERZ509050 | MGnify/ENA primary metagenome ERZ509050 (study PRJEB26280, sample SAMEA2338701) | human gut metagenome | biome: human gut; feature: human-associated habitat; material: faeces...
CCAGCTCATCTTTTTTATAATAATCTTCACTTTCTCCGTCAGCAGACTTCACATCTTCTAAAGCATAAACTTCAAAAGTAACATCTTTCAGACTGCCTGTTACATACTGGAATAAATGTTTAATCCAGCCTCCAACGGAATCCAGTGCAGTTACTTTATCCAGAAATTCTCCATTTTTATTGATGATAATCGTTCCTGTTGGCACATCATCTTTCATTTCAACTTTCTGGATTTCCCCGGTATCTTCAATCGTAAAAGTGATTTCTTCTGCCTTGAGGTATCCATAAGGAGCCATTTCTTCTCTGAGAGTATAGTTTTCTCCTACAGCAAGTCGTTCAATCAGATGCTGCTCGCCTTTTACAGATTTCCATGTATCAACTACATTTCCATTTTTGTCCAGAACAGTAAGTGTCGCACCTGACAATTCCACGCCAGTAGTTAAATCAGACTTGGAAACTACAACCTTTGTAGGCTGGTTCTTAAATACAGAAGATAACTGTACTACATTAACATCCTGTCCCTGATATTCTGCTTTTACTTCCAGAACTTTATCAGAAGATACATAACCATCTGGTGCTGCAAGTTCTTTGATATAATACTCACCAAATGGAAGATCCTGTGTAAATACAGCCTTTCCATCTTCTCCGGAAACAGCTTTTCCAAGCAGTGTGTCTGCTTTCACAATTACAGCTCCATGACCTTTCATATCATTCTTTGCATAAAGTCCAAACTCTGCTCCTGCAACGGCTGCTTCTGTATCAGCATCCTGTTTTACCACAGAAATTTCTACTTTCTGACGGTCATTTTCAAAGATAGCTGTCTGTTCAATGACTGGTGTTTCCTGATCTTTGTAAGAAAAAGTAATGATCTGTGCTTCACTGTTTAAAACAAAGCCATCCGGTGCTGTCTTTTCAACAATCTTATAGCTTCCAAGCGGCAGATTTTTCAGGACCGCTTTTCCATCTTTATCCGTTGTAACCGTTTTTACCAGTGTTCCAGCAGCATATTCCAGAATACGGTTTCCATTATCATCTTTCTGGAAATCTGCAGTATAGATGTCCTCGGCAGCGTAAATCTCAAACTCTGCCCCTTCCAGATTTTCTGTCTGATATGTAAAATCATCCTTGAATCCGTCCAGAACTTCGCCCTTTTTCACGATAGTCAGTTCACCCTTAACAGGATGGTTCTCATAAACTGCTTCAATGATCACATCCCCGGAAATTCCGTCCATCTGGTATGCAGTATTGGAATCTACTGTTACCTCATAGTAATTTTCATTCAAAGTATATCCATAAGGTGCATTTACTTCCTCAATGCGATAATGTCCGATTTTAAGATTCTGCGGAAGAATCAAATATCCCTGCTCATCTGTAAAATAGGATTTATGTTTTACCGTAGTCGGATAAGTTGTTACCTGCTCCACATATTTCTCAGTGTCCATGTTGAAAATCTTGAACTCTGTATTCTTCTGAAGCACTGCCTTTTTCGTCTCATCATCCTGTTTGATGATTTTCAGTTTCGCTTCAAACTCGTCATCCAGAAGCACTCTCCATGTCTGTGGCTGGTTCGGATTATTCTCAGTGATACGCACTGTAAAATCATCTACCGGAGTGTAATTATGAGGTGTCGTGGTTTCACGCACAATATAAGTTCCATAAGGAATCGCAATACTGCAGGCATAACCTTTTTCATCTGTAAAGATTTCTGTTGCTCCGTTTTCCCCGATCACTACCGGTTTTGCAGAATCAAAATCATAGCTTCCATCCTCTTTTACTTTCAGGGAAGATACCAGATAAGCGGTAAATCCTGCCCCTTTCAGTAAGTCGGCATCGGTCTTTCCGTTATTTGCCGCCTTGATAATCTGGAATGGCTGTTTCATTACCTGCTCCAGAGACAGACAGTCACGTTTTACTTCTGCTACAAGATCTCCTTCGTAATTGCAGACCAGATCATGTTCTTCTTCATCTACCAGATAACCAGTTGGAGGAGTAATCTCTTTCACATAGTAATTACCAAGATATAATCCATCCACAGAAGCCTGTCCATTCTCATCTGTCGTAAGAGTGGCAACCTGTTCTCCTGCTTTATAGATCACGCCAGTAACACCATCCGGATGCACAATATCCTCACGAGCATACAGTCCATATACTGCTTTTTCCAGAGTGGCATCACCCTGTGGGACTGCCTTTTTGGTTTCTTTATCCTGCTTCTGCAGAGAAATCTTAGCTGTCACACGTTCATTTTTGAATGTATGCTTGAATGTCTGTTTTGCTTCTTTATCATTCGTATAAGAGAAAGCAAACGTATAAACATCATCTGTGTTTCTCACATACCCTTCCGGTGCCTGCACTTCTTTCACATCATAAGAAAATCCAAGCGGCAGGTCTACTGTAAACTTCGCTGTTCCGTCTGCTCCTGTTGTCGCTTTCTGGATCAGTGTCCCTTTCTTTACAATGACGGTTCCATCCACGTTGGTAATGTCACTTGCAGCATAAAGTCCAAAGATTCCTCCAGCCAGAGGATTTTCTGTATCTTCATCCTGTTTTGTTACCATTACTTCTACTTTCTGTCTGTCATTAGTAAAGGTTGTCTCAGTGAAAACAACATCCACATTCTGTCCTGCATAGGATAATGTTACTGTCTTTTCCTCTCCGGCATTATAGAATCCTGTCGGAGCCTGTTTCTCTTTTACAATATATGTACCAAGATACAGATTTTTAAGAACGGTAGCTCCGTTTGTATCTGTTGTCAGATTCTCTTTTACCAGATCACCCTTGCTGTAAACTTTTGTACCATAAGCAGTTTTAATATCTGCTCCAGCATACACATCATAAACAGCACCACTCTGTCTGCGTTTCTCATACTTAAATGTTGTTCCATTTTCTGTTACATCTGCACCAACCAGAACCTCACCTTCTTTATAAACGGTAAGCTGTCCCATCTGTTCTTCATCTGGAACAGTAACAGTTGTTGTCTTACTGACTTCCAGTTTCACATTGTAAGCTGTTGCATTGATACGATATCCGCTTGGAGCTGTAATCTCTTTCAGATATACAGTATCCTGTGTCTTAGTAATCTGTACGGACGTTTCACCGTTTTCATCCGTCGCAGGTAACTGTGTGATCAGTTTTGTGCATTCTGCATCACTGTATAATCCAAAGACAGCACCAGACAGCTTTGCGTCTGACTTGGCATCTTTCTTGATCACCTTAACACTTGCCTGCTGTACCCAGGATACTTTAAAATCTACATATTTCTCATCATCAACGCCTTCACCAAATACCAGAGCCAGATCCTGGTTTCCGGAACCTGTTGAAATCTTATAAGCTGAATAATCTTTGGTAATGCTTCCTTTCATGGTTGCAGACCAGCTTCCTGCCACATCACTCACCTGTGTTAATGGTGCAGACAGATAAAACTTTGTACCACCACAAATTTCCACACTTTCTCCGGCTTTACTTGTTTTACCTGTTGTCAGGTTATGAAGCTGTACACCTGCTGGAAGTTTCATGGTAATGGTCTGTAACGCATCCGCATTAAATGTAATATCCTTTGTTCTCTGACTGTTGCCATCCACATAGGCTTTTACATCTGCATCCGAAAAGGACATTGCCACATCTGGAATTTCCGGCTGTGAAATACAGTAATTATAGAGTTTCATTGCCAGATTCTGTGCTGTACTGTTTGCACCTGAAAAAGCATCCCCACTTCCATTTGCATAAGATGCTGCCAGGTGTACCAAGATAAATCTGGCTCCTGTACTTAAATTGCCATATCCGTTTTCTTCTGTAAAAAAGCCATCATCACCAGAAGCCTTTGTACCGTAATAGCACACTTTTGCAAGTGCTTTCCCATCACCAACTTTATTGATCGTATAGGTTCCACTTCCTGGCCCTGGTTTGGATGGCTGCACACAGTATGCTGTAGCAGATATATTACCGAATTTTACAGTGTACTGATAAGTAAGATATGTTCCATATCCATAATCTGCATATCGGTATTCTGCCCCTCTGGTCACAGAAACCTGCTGTGAACTTCTGGCATTGCCTGCCGCAGCCATAAAGGTTACTGTTTCTCCGGCTTCCATTGCATACAGATCAATGCCATTACTCTCTGCCTGTTCCAGTACTTCTGAAACGGTTAATTCAGATTCCAAATCTGCTGTGCTTTCAGAATTTTGTGTTTCCCGGTACGACTCCGAATCCTCCTCGCTCTGCTCCGTATCCCCAGTATCATCCTCAACATTCACTGTACTGTCCGAAGAACGCTCTGACTGCACTTCTGTTTCCGGTTCTTTCACTGTAATATTTCTGCTGATTCTATAAGCAGGATGACCGCTGACTGGTTCCACTGCATAGACAGCCTTGTAAGTATCCGGTGTATGTGTGTCGAAATCTGTACCAGTTTCATTCTTTGCTTCATGGAATAAAATCTTGATCTTACTTTCATCTACACCTTCGATTCCAGACAGATCAACTTCTACATCAAATTCCTGCCCATAAGAAAGTTCAATGTCATTTGCCTTTACGATCTCGTCTGGATTAAGGGAATCCTGAACATCTTTTAATTCCGCATACTGCTGTTCAAATGGTATTTCTTCCGGTTCTAATTCAGAAGCCGAAACTGCTACTGGCTGAATAATGACAGAAGCCAGTGTTGCGACTGCCATAAATCCGGACAAGAATCTTTTGAATCTCATTTTCATTTTGACTGAATCCTCTCTTTCTTCTATTATCTGCCCTGTTTTCATGCAGGCTCACACCTGCATTATTCAATCATTGGAACCACCTCCCACATCTTATTGCTGATACAGAAATAACTCTGATAACAGCACATTCATATGGCAGTGCCTTTTTTGAAACACCGCCACATGGTATCTGCTGTCATCCTGTAAAACAGGAATGACACTCAGGTAAAGTTCAGGATCAAGCATTAAGCCGCAAGAGGTAATTCGTAATCGTTCCTGCAAAGGGTGCCTCCCATCTGTATCCCTTCACGTTTTCACCGGATTCCCGCCGCAAGAATGCGTAGCTGAAAAGTTCCGGGTATCCTCTCGCTGCTGGTATGAAATTGTCAAGGTTCAATTTTTAAGGGGTATTATTATCTCGAATTGAAAATAGACATTTGCCCCTTCACTAACCGCATGTGTGAAAGGGCAAAAATTAACCTGTTTGAAAAATTTTTTAGAAATTTTTATTCCAACATTGTTTTATGTGTTTTCCAGTTGTTCTTTTAACTTCTCCAATACTTTCTTCCTCCGGTTTCTAATCGTCTTTGGGCAGCACCCAAAATACTGTGCTGTTTCTTTTACTGTAAATTCTTCAAAAAACAATAGCGTTATCAGTTCTGCCTCTTCTTTAGCTAAATATCCCAGAGCACCTTCCAGTTCCTGTATTTCTGACAATCTGATAACGATTTCTTCCGGTGATACTACCGAAAAAGAGCAGTCATAGCCTTTTTCCTGTAATTCCTCCATACTGCATACTCCATGCCTCTGCATTTTTTCAACCTGGTATCTTTCTTTTCTTCCAGCCTGATACCAGGCCAGATATACTGCCCTGGTAACTTCCACAAGCGTATCATTTACACGCAGCATATAGCGTTGTCTTTCTTTTGGCTTTTTACCAGGCATACTTCCAGTCTCCTTTTTCCAATGCTCTGGCAGAGTCATCCGAATTATTCCGCATTTTCTGCATTGCCTGTGAAATACACTTTGATACTGCCGGAACTGTAATACCCAGTTCATGCGAGACTTCTTTTTGTGTCTGCTGCTGAAAATAAATACGCTGTATCATCTGTCTTTGTCGCTCTGTCAGCAGATTCATCAACTCCCTGACTGTTTCCTCTGCAATGATTCTTTCAAGCAGACATTGTCCTTTATCTGCCAATTCGCACCATTCTTCGGAAATACAGCTATACGAAATGCAATTATTATGTTCTCGTGTTTCCCTGTTTCTCCACAGCCGGTCTTCGCCTTCTAATATCAGCCTTACATACCAGGGTTGATCATCAAAAAAATTCTCCTCAACAACTGCTATTTTTCTTTCTGCTTCATACACATAATCTCGACAGGTAAATAACGGAAAAACCGTTGCATAGTCCCCCACACAATAGAGAACATATCCGGTCTGATATGCGATAATTTCCGCACAATCCATCAACCTTTGCTTCGCAACTGCTACATCGTTTTCTCTTAAATATTTAGCGGACGGAACCTTTCTTCTTTCTTCCCTGTTACTTACAACCTGTTTCAATTCCTGCAATGTAAGCATAATTACCACCTTTCTGCCTGTTGGCAACAGGTGCCCATCAGCAGAAAGGATAGGATTTTTACTGATCAACTGACAAAAAGGGCAGTAAAAAACAGCTTCCGGTACACCCGTTTTTTTTAAACGAGAGCCTGAAACTTCCTTACTGCCCTTTCTGATAGTTACAATATCCTCTACTTTATTTTCCGTCTGATGCCTGGATCAGATTTTTTGGCATTTCTTTCTGCTTTTATCTGCTTTTCATTTTCCATCAAAACAGAATAGTCTCCCATTGCATCATAGGGGCACTGCCTCCGATAAAGTAAATTTTCTTCTCTGGTCATTCATCCTATCTCCCTTCTTTGTTTCTGTCTTTTTCTCTCTGTTTTCCATTTTAACAGCACACGATTCTATTATCCTTAGCATATATGGGGAGTTTTTTGATTTTGCACCCCATATATGGTGAAATTTCACCGATATTCATTAAAACTGTCTATCAGAGAATCTATGGTCTGCATGATAATTTTCTGCTCTTTCCATTCCATCTTCTGAATACGGTAAAGCACTTCCTGAACTGATTCCTGCTTTTCTGTATCACCTTTCTCTTTTCCCAGCAGGATATTGGCATCTATTTCCAATATCTCAATCATCTTCCTGAAAATCTCAACAGACATTGCAGTTTGCCCGCCTTCAATTCTGCTGACCGTATTGACACTGATACCTGCTTTTTCCGCAAAAGATTCCTGTGACAACTTCATTTCCTGTCTGCGTTTTCTGATCCGTTCTCCCAATTCAATAAGTTCTGTGGAAATTGCACGATTGCTCAATACGGTGTCTCCTTTCCTGCAATTTGTTCCAACTTTACGCCATTGTGTCGCAAAGTTTCCCGAAAAAAAGCAGCTAATTTTTGTCTTAGCTGCTTTTCAAAAAATCTATTTCATTTTATTCTCGGTATTTTATGTATCCCTGTAAGAACTGTAATCAGAAAAACGCAGAGATAAATGATTGCCTGTCCAATCATTGCCAGAAGAACGATGCTTCCGATCAATCCTCCGATCAGAAGATTCATTGTCCATACTGCCAGCGTGCCTCCGAGGTCAAAACCTCTTGGAACCATCCAGACACACATTTTTCCAATTCCAAACGGTATCCCCATCAGAAGTAACAGCAAGAGATAATTGCACTTCCCATCCTGGATGCAAAACGGTCTTAATACTGCAAACAATACCGCAACCACCAACACTGGTGCTATCACTTTTTTAATCATCTTCTTCATGTTCCTTTATCCTCCATACATATCGTGATTAACCTCTGCCTGATAATAGCTGTTTATCGTTGCCGGGGCATTATACAGGGCGGTCAGAAGATAGGCTTTAATATTCCCGACCTTGGTTGTATTTCGATTCAGACAAAACAGCACGTATTCGATATGCGAATAGTTCAGTTTCATAAATCTGCTTTTCACCAAAGCAACTGGTTTTTCTACTCCCGCAATGCGAATCATACTGTCCTCCGGCATCATCATAACTTCGATCATCAACTCCACCAGTTCATCTACATCTTCCTTGGCATGATATTGATAATCTATGTTTTCGTGAATCACTTCACGATATGCTCTCATCTCCTCCATCACATCTTTTTTCTTTGGGAAATTATTTGATGTGATTGGATAAGATTGATTTATCTCAGTTTCACTAATATCAGTCTTGTTAATATCAGTATTATTAGATTGTGATTTCGGGTATTCTGGATTTGTGATTTCCACTATTCTGGAATGATGATTTTCACTATTTTGGAATTGTGATTCTGGAAATTCTGGATTTGTGGTTTCCACCATTCTTGAATTGTGATTTTCACTATTCTGGAATTGTGATTCCCCATAATCCTGAATTGTGGTTTTCACTACTCCTGAATGATGATTTTCACAATTCAGAGAAATGCCTGTTTTCCCCTTGTTTTCTGCTTCTTGTTGCAAATTTGCACATTCCTTATGTCTTTCCTGTTTCGATTGCAAATCTGCAATTTTTTTATGATCTTCCTGCTCAGATTGCGAATCTGCACAGCTACCTGTCGGCTTTTGATCTGGAACCTCTCTGATCATAAAATTTTTCACATAAATAACATTCGGTTTTCCCAGTCCCAGACGTTTCTTCTCTATCAATCCAATCCCATTACTGCTGTCCAGCTCTTTTACCAGTTTCACTGCCTTTTGAGTTCCGCAGTTCATCAACTCTGCAATTTCTTCCACAGTGAAGATAATGTATACTCTGTCCTCTGAATCCAGCCATCTATTTTTAATGCTCAGGCTCATACGGTCCAGCATCAGACCGTATAATACCTTTGCTTCGCAAGAAAGAGTTTTAAAGCATGGTTCTGTAAACAGCACTTTAGGGACACGATAGAAGCTGTATTGTTCCGCTTCCATCCCTGTAAAATAATCAAACTGTATCTTCTGCATCTGCTACTCCTTCTTTGTTTTCTTTCCATTTATCCAAAAGCATGAAAATGACTTCTTCTATCTGTTCTTTAGAATACGTCTCTGGAAAATAATTGCCGATTTTCTTTGCCGGAAGCGTCACATTGATCTTACTGCTTTCCTTTTTTAATAAAACAGCATAGATATAACTCTGGTTTAATTTTCCGTTTGCACTGCATTCTTTTAACTGTTCTGCCTGTTGCTTTGTCGGAAAGATGCTGCTGTTGGCAATCACTTCCAGAAGCCACTCCTGTTCCTCTGGCTTCAGATAAGACAGCTTTTCTCCCACAATCATGGGAATTTTATTATTGTCCACATATTTTAGCAGGGCATCGGATAATGCTGCCAGACGGATATATCTCTGTACGGTTCTCCCACTGTCCCCGGCAGCTTCCCCAACCATATCTGCTGTATATTTCTCACCTTTACTTCCCTGATGCTTCATTGCATCATATTTCATCTTATAGGCATGAGCTTTTTCACTTGGCAGTAGGTTTTCACGCTGAATATTAGAATCAACCATAATAATGACTGCTTCATCATCCGTATAATTTCGGACAAGAGCTGGCAATGTAGTCTTTCCACACAGTTCACAGCCTCTTTTTCTTCTATGCCCGGAAATCATCTCATATCCGCCATCTGGTCGAGGTCTTACCAGCGCAGGAGTCAAAACACCGTATGTTTTAATGCTCTCTACGGTTTCAGCCATTTTTTCATCATCGTTTACATGAAACGGATGATTTTTAAAGGGATAGAGCTTTGCCAGATCTATTTCCACAACCTGGTTCATACTCTTTTCCGGTGTTTCCTCTAATCCCAGTAATTCATCATAAGAGGTAAGCTGAATATCTTTTTTCGGTCTACGCATGTTTCAACACCTCCTGAACCAGTTCCAGATAGCTGTCTGCCCCCTTGCTTTTTCCATCATAGGCAAAGATACTTACACCCTCCGATGCTGTTTCTGCAAGGCTTTCTGTTCTCGGAATCGTCTGCTCAAAAATCTTAATGTCACTTCCGTATGTAGTTTTGATTGCCTGTTTGTTTCTCTTTGCATTATTGTAACGGCAATTATCCATTGTGAATAAAATACCTTCTATCTGTAAATCTGGATTGAACCTCTGATGGATTCCCTTAACCACTTTCAGTAATTCCATGAGTCCATCTGCCGCATAATATTGTGGCTGCACCGGAATCAGAACACTGTCCGCTGCACTCAAAGCATTGAGCGTCAGCATTCCCAGGGATGGCATACAGTCAATCAGAATATAATCATACTCATCCTTCAGCAGTTCCAGATACTCTTTCAACACCTTTTCTCTGTCCTCCACTGTAAATAAGGACATATCCATACCGGCAAGCAATTTATTGGACGGAATCAGGTCAACTCCTTCTTCATGATGAAGAATTGCTTCTTTTGGATCAAATTCCAGCCCCATGATGATGTTCTCCATCATGCTCTTTAATGTTACCTTGAGATTTTTAGGGAATCCCAATCCCATTGTCAAGTGCCCCTGTGGATCAGCATCTACCAGGACTACTTTTTTCCCTGACTTCACCAGTCCGGCTCCCAGATTGATTGTTGTCGTTGTTTTGGCTACTCCGCCTTTCTGATTTGCAATAGCAATTACTTTACACATATACTTTCCTCCGATTTACTCTTTTTCTTCTACTTCAACATAAACACGAAAATATTTGCTTGTTCCTTTATTCGCATAAGCATCCGATACTTCCAGAACATCCAATTCTTTATGCTTTTCCAAAATACGACGGAACCATTGAATATCCTTTAAAGTACCCTGTAATCTAATTTTCAGCATACATATCCTCCCAGTCTCTGTAAAAACAATACTCTGGATAACGGATTTTAATGGCTTCCCAAAAATACCGGGCATATCCGCAGCAAAACAGATCTTCTACGGTATAATACTGACACTCTTTTAACTGATCTTCCTCTGCTTCATAATCTCCGACACTTGGGGTCCCATTGCAGTAAAGATTAAATGCCATGCGGACGATCCGTAAACTTCCACTGGTCTGCCATCCTTCCTGCAGGCATTCCGTTTTTACACATCCAGTTTTAAAATTATAGATTTTATTCACATTTTCTCTTGTGTCTCTGTCGATACCCAGGCAATAAACCAGAGCCTGATGATAAACATCCTGATATCTGCATTTTTTCAGATATTCCATATAAAATTTTTCGTGTTCCTTGCTCTTGAAAGTAATTGTGCGAGAATTGCTATTCTCTGCTCTTAACGCTGTGTTTGTCATTTCTGTTTTCCTCCTAAATTTTAATAAAAAAGACACCCCATTTCTGCAATGCCCTATAAAAAATAGGGACACCCGCTTTTAACAAGTATCCCTATAATCTATCAATGATCTGATAGCTCTCTATTCATTTTCATATTCAGGATTTTTTGTGTTCCCCGTACCGAGGTCTAAGGCAACAACTACGGTTACTCTCTGCACAAGTATCTTTTCCTTGTGATTTTCACCGATTTTGTTGAAACTGAAAAACTCTACAAAGTGCGTAAATTCAAGGATTTCTA
>ENA-OROM01003031-OROM01003031.1-human-gut-metagenome-genome-assembly--contig:-NODE-3031-length-11273-cov-2.548137_pt1 | contig 11273 bp, 5 predicted proteins | sample MGYA00242129_ERZ509050 | MGnify/ENA primary metagenome ERZ509050 (study PRJEB26280, sample SAMEA2338701) | human gut metagenome | biome: human gut; feature: human-associated habitat; material: faeces...
CGTCGACATAAAACCACCTCCCGAATGTCCAAAAATCCCCACTCGCGTAGCATCAATATAAGAATAGCGATCGACCAATTGCTCGATAGCATATTTATCATCCGCCAAAGGATAGTCTCGCAAGTTTCCAAAACCATAGGTATGGTAATATTTTCCCCGCATTGGTGAACCTCCCCGGTGTCCTACGGCAATAACAATGAATCCAAGTTGTGCCAATTGAGTATTACGACCATGAATAAAATCAAACTGAGTTGGCACATACTCGTAAAAAGGACCCGGATAAACGGAAGATATTATGGGATAATGTTTCGTGGAATCAAAATCAAATGGCTTCCACATCACGCCGTACAAATCCGTAACGCCATCTGCCGCTTTTACTTTAAAACGTTCCGGAGCTTTCCACCCCATCTCTTGCATTCGGGAAATATCGGCCTTCTCCAAATCCATGATCTTTTTCCCATGCTTGTTACGCAGAACTACGTGAGGTTCCAAATCTACCCGTTGATAAGTATCAATAAAATAATTAAACGTTTTAGACCAATCCACAGTATGAGTTACATTATCAAATGTCAGTTGCTCGACAGAATTTGGTTTATCCAAACTGGCTCTGCACAATGTATAGTAATACGGATCTATATTCTCATCCTTACCCAAGGCGTAAAAATAGAGCGCACGTCCTACCGTGTCAATCTCACATATCGGACCGGCCACCCAATCCCCGGAAGTAATTTCATTTTTCAAATTCCCCTCCCCGTCATATAAATAATAATGTCCCCAGCCGCTACGTTCAGAGCGGTACACGATATCCTTACCATCGTTTAGGATGGAGATACTCACCATCTTAAAATCCATAAACGGCTTGTCAACCTCATGAACCAACACCTTTACTTCCCCGGTAAGCACGTTTACAACACATAGTTCTTTTTCATTATACGCTCGGTTTGTCCGTTCAAAATAAATTCTTTCCGAATCTTTACTTGCATACAGCACTTCAAAATACTGATCCAGCCATCTGTCAATATTAAACTTGGTAATCTTCTTCGTTTCCACGTCTATCACCAACAACTCACTCTGCGATATTTCCTTATCGCCCGGCATATCATACTTGTAAGTTTTCAACGTGGGACGAGGTTGTGACAGGCTATTAATCAGATACAAGTCTTTCACCTTTCGAGCATCCTCTCTCACCGCATAGATTTTCTTTGAATCTTTAAACCATTCAGCAACAGCTTCTACCTCTTCATCGGATTCATCCATCTCTTTAGCAAAAGTAAAATTCTTTTCTGCATCAAAAGTTAATTGTACTTCCGTGGAATCCTGTCCCTTATTCTTGTTGCCCATCACGTACAAATTGTGATTTTTACAATACAAGATATATAAACTATCCGGAGAATACTTCATCCACGAAGCCCAACCGGACCATGGTTTCAAGGAATCAATCTTTTCCACTTTCCCGGTTTTGATCGTGTATTGATACTTCGCCTCATCAAACTCAAAGGTAAATGAACGTTCCTTCTTATCGAACTCGATAGAATGTAAGGATAAATCCTTTGAATTGTATGCCTTACGAGTTTCTCTACTTATCTGGGCCAATAAATCATCGTTATCAAACAACAATCGTTTTAGTTTCTTCGCCGGGTCCACGTAATAATATCTTTTCCCGTTACTATCCGAGAAAGAATACCAAAAACGATCGGAATTATTGATAAATTCAGGATGGATCGCCATGCTATTACCTGAAATTCCCACGATTTCATGTTTCTTATATCGTTCCGCCAACTCATAATTTGCCTTTTGTTGTCCGTTCGCCAACAAGGAACCGACAATCAACACCACGCATATTATTATCTTGTTCATCTTAATTCTCTATTTGCAATTCTACATCTTCCATCGTACTCTCGTCCCCTAACAAATATTTCGCAAAATGATACCACAATTTACGCTCAAAGAAAGCATCTGCCTTTCCCCCGAAACCATGCCCGTTACCCGGCAACACGATCATTTCGAAATTCTTCTTTGCCTTAATCAAAGCATCCACCATACGCAATGTATTAGCAGGATGCACATTTTTATCCATATCTCCTGACACCAACAACAAATGTCCTTTCAAACGTTTTACCAATTCCATATTCGTCGGGACCTTACATGAATAGGTGTACACCGTACTATCCTGCCCGTCTTTCCCTTTCACTGTCTTGACCGCTTCCTTCACCCCGTGATATATTTCAGACCATCCCCGGTTAAAAATATTATTATCATGATTTCCTGCGGAAGACACGGCTGCCGTGTAGAAATCCGGATACGTACAGAGTGCCGCAGTTGACATGAATCCACCCCCGGAATGACCGAAAATACCCACCTTGGAAAGATCAATATAAGCATATCGATCAGCTAACTGTTCGATGGCATACTTATCGTCTGCCAAAGGATAATCCCGTAATTTTCCATACCCGTAACGATGATAGAATTTACCCCGCATCGGGCTTCCTCCCCGATGTCCCATAGATACCACGATAAAACCGAGTTGAGCCAGCCTCATGTTATAACTATCATCCACACGGAAAGAAGTGTTCACGTACTCGAAAAACGGACCGGGATACACGGAAGAAATAATCGGGTATTTCTTGTTCGGGTCAAAATCAGCAGGTTTCCACATAATCCCATATATATCCGTCAAACCGTCAGCTGCCTTCACGGTAAAACGTTCGGGGGCTCTCCATCCCAATTCCTTCAAACGCCGGGTATCGGGTTTTGCCATTTCCTTGATTATTCTTCAAAACAATTTTCGGTTCCATATCCACCCGTGAATAAGTATCCACAAAATAACGTTTAGAAGATAAGAATGAAACCCCATGTTGAGCATTCTCCGGTGTCAGCAAGGTAACCCCTTCTTTATCGATACTTGCCTTATAAAGCATATAATAGTAAGGATCAACCCCCTTCTCCCGTCCGAAACCATACAAATAAATAGTACGTCCCACGGTGTCGATAGCAGCCACCTGTCCGGCCACCCAAGGGCCTGAAGTTATAACATTCTTCAGACGTCCTTCTCCGTCATAATGATAATAATGTCCCCAGCCCGTGCGCTCCGAACGGAACAAAATATCTTTCCCGTCGTTCAATATTACCGTATTCTGCATATGATAATCCCGGTAAGGTTTGTCTACCTCGTGAATCAACTCCTTCACCTCCAATGTCTCCGGGTTTACCACGCAAATATCAACTTCATCCCATGTACGTTTAAAACGCTGAAAGAAAAGCTTGTCTCCTTTTTCTCCGGGTTGGAGAACCTGAATATACTGATCTGTCCATTTATCAGCCGAAACCCGATTGGCAGTTTTTTTCTCGATATCAATAATCCACAATTCGTACTGGCATAAATCCTTCTCTCCCGGCATCTCATACCGATACGTTTCCAACGTCGGACGCTTAGTCAAAGAATTAATAACAAACATATCTTTCAACTTTCGGCTATCTTCACGTACCACGTAAATATGTCTGGAATCCTTAAACCAACGAGCATTTGTTTCCGCTTCATCTTTTTGATCATCTTCCGGATCCCGGGCAAAGGAGTAATATTTTTCCCCGTCAGTTGTTAACTGAACTTCCGTGGTATCCACGCCTTTAGCTTTATTACCTCGTATATACAAGTTATGACCTTTCGCGTACAATATATATTTCCGATCCGGGGAAAAGGTCATCCAAGAATAAATCACTTCGTCATCCTCCTCTGAATGATCTTTTTTCTCCAAGGCCTGTACTTTCTTTGTCTTAAAGTCAAATTCATAACGACCATCCATAGAAAAGGTCATTTTGGTCAAATCTTTGGAAAATTCCATATTGGAGATTCTCAAATCCTTCTCATTATAGCCTTTCCGGGTAATCAGACTAACCCCCTGTGCAATATCCGTATTATTAAAAAGCAAACGTTTCTCCCCTTTTGCCGGATCGACAAAATAGAAATTCTTTCCCTCTTCTGTGGTGAACTCGAACCAGAACTTATCCGTATCGTTAATCTGTTTGGGAAACACGCTCATACTATACTTCCCGATTAAACTACCAAATGAAACATTCCGTAACTTTTCTGCCAATTTATAATTTGCTTTCTGCTGAGCTTCTCCCCCCAAAGTAAACAATAATAATGACAACAAAACCAATATCTTATTCATACAATTAAATGATTTACATACGATTAACTAGCAACACACTCGCTTTTACAAACAACAAAAGAGAACCCAAAGGGAGCATAGCTCCCTTTGAAATTCTATCGACTAAAACAACATGCTTAATACATACTAGATGCGCCCGGCTTATTTCCTTGACCAAACTTATATTCGATATCTACAATCTCCCCGAAGCCGTCTTTATGATACAACTCCACTAATTCCATTACCTCTAGTTCGCTATCATACTTTACTTCAAAAACATAAACCTCCCCGGATTTCAATGCTACCGCCAAATGAGCATTCACCGTACCATAGTATGAATCATAATCCTTCACGGCAAGACCTACAATTTCCGAATTGAAGTGCGGAAAAGAAGACAAATTAATTATTCTATTTTCCCAATAATCATAAAAGTGTAAGCGATCACTGGAAGCCACAAGCAACCATTCATGCCAAGGGAATAGAGCCATACATTTATAATCAACCATGATAGAAGCAGGTATTTGACCAGATTCACTACCTTCCTCCATCAAACGGAATTTATCATTTTCCTCCCGATAATCCAATTCATAATAATGCCATAAATACACACCATCTTGATCAAGAATTGAAAAATAGGCTGGCGGAGTATAATAATTTGCCTCGTTAGCCCAAGCATGAAAAATAAAATCTCCTTTTACCTCTTTTAAAAGATCATTCTCGTAATCCTCCCTAAACTCCGCACAAGCTCCCACATTATTCAAGGGACCTATCACATAATCGGTTGTATTATAAATACATTCTCCATCATTCACTATCCCGAAATACGTATTATTTTCGTCGATACCAACAATCAGATAATTATCTTCACCTTTATAATATGGCAATAACGTCTTCACCTTTTTCCCATTTAACGACGGATCTTTCAAATAGAATCCTGAATGCAGATCAATCGCAACGGAAAGATTAGCCATATAAATGTAATTATCAGAATTCAGAAGCCACTTCCCGTCAAATGTCAACACGGCATCCACTGGATCAAAACGATCCGGAATCCCATCAAAAAATTCATTTCTTGCATATCCCACCGGGGTCAATTCATTTCCGTCCAACTCCACCGGTCCGCTTTCCTGCAACACCATGACCTCATCTTCAACCTGCATCCCGATTGCTGTCGGATAGATGAAATTCTCAACCAACTTACGAGGCCCCCGCCCCAAACTCGGTACCACATTTATATTTTCTCCCACATAAACAACAGTATCCCGGGATACTTCCTTACCATCAACAATCTCGCTTATACTCTGCTTTTTTGACAGGATCATGGATAACTGGGATTCATTACCGGCAGACCTAGACAATATCATCCAACCGTTTTTCCATGAAGCAACCACACTTACGGTAAGCTCTTTCGTAAATGTAACATTCGTTTTATTATCAGTAGCACAAAACAACAAAGTAAATTTCCCGATCTGATCTGCCTTATAAGTATAGTTTAACTGATCTGACAATAAGGTCATTTCCTCTTCTTCACCCAAATACCAAGCATACGATGCATCTGGATTTAACGTATCAATAGAAAATCGAACCTTCGGCTCAAGCAATATCTCTTCACCGGGATATAACGTGTAACTACCAGCGACATTACTTACTCCATTACGATCCCAATTTTCAAAGTCATTCAAATCCTTGTAGTCATAGTTGCTCTTATCATCCAAGCAAGCCATGACTGACAACAGAATAAAAATATATATCAAACTTTTTTTCATACTCTATCCATTTTTACCCAACTGCGGGAATAACTATTTTATTACCATTCTCGTCTTTTAATGGAACTTTGCCATTAGCGATATTCTCGGGATCATTATTAAATTCCTCTACTCGACGTTTCAATCGTAAGGAATACTTTTTCAACACCAATTTATTTTGGCCGTCAAACTCCACCCCATCCTTTGCTAATTCCTCCAAAAACATCGTGTATTTTGTTTCCGAATATTCACCTAAATAAATCTGTTCCGCAATGTTATAAAAATTCTCCGGTCCACCGTAACCGCCATCCCACACGGTCCACCAAACAGGACGAACTAACTTCGAAGAAACCAAGAATATGGCACGACTGTAATTAACCTCTCCCTCTTTCACAAATTCCGTTTCGTCCACTTTCAACATCAACCGACACATTTTCTCTTTCAGTATATCACCATCCAACAACACGATTTCAATCGTGTCCTGCAATTGCCCTGCCGGAAAAACACATTTCTCCGGCAATATATATAAATCGGAAGGTAGCGTAGTAAAATTTTCGTCTGCAGACACCGTGTATTCTTGATCCTCTCTCGCCCAAACACCGTCGCATTTCATCGGTATCTTCACGTGAATCTCTCCACTAGGGTAAGCTTTAAATGAATACGTTGTACTATCTTTCGTTGCATCTGTAGCAAAATATACATAAAGTGTATTATCGGAATATTCCATGATTCCTTTCTCGCTACAAGCAACCAACATGCACATCCATGCAAATAAAAACAATATATTTTTTTTCATAATCATCACAAATTAGTTTCAACATCCGGAAGTGGTACCACAAATACATTCTCAGAAGCAACAACAAAACCTCCGTTTTCCTTCGGAATATTCTTATTCAAACGTTTATAAAGAAAATACGTCTGTCCTTCTCCTATCCATTCCCGACGCATATCATTAATCAACAAATCCATAAATTCATCAGATTGGGCATTCGTAATTTCTTGTACGGTCACATCCGTCTTTTTCAATCCACGTTGCCCTTTTATATACGATAAGTAAGATTTAGCCTTCGTCAATCCTTCCGCTCCCCGCTTACACAAGATCTCTGCAGCAATATAGTACACCTCACTCATCCGAATAAAAGGTACGATATGTTCAGAAACCTCTATTACCCCAGCCGTTGCTCCTGAAGTCGATGCATCGTATTTCATAAATCGATAATAGCTATGTTCATTGTCCATATCTTCGATCCAATACTTGAAACGATAATCATTGCTTGTCATTATAGTCCCGTTATCCCCTTTGGAAGTTGTCAGATCTTTACCAAAATAATTCTTTTCTACTTCCAAGATTGATAAATACTTGGCATTTTTTTCATTTTCCATATTATTGATCTCCTTATTATAATCCAACAGATCAATAACATGTAACCCGAATATCACGTCGGAATAACACTTCCGATCTCCGTAATAAAATCTATCTGCTAAAGCAAAGGCTCCTTTTTGGGCAGCAAAAGTCATCACCTCCTCTGCTTGTTTCAGAGCCTCTTCTTCTTTCTGTGCATACAGATACACGCGAGCTAACAAAGCGGTAGTTGCCCAGTAATTAAGATGAAATCCCCGACGTATTAAAAACATAGTCTCACCGGATCCTGCAGTTTCAAAATTGTCCGACCGACTAAAGGATTTCGCTGTATCGAATTTCCATAATAATTGCTTTGCGTCGATCAGATCCTTGGCTATCAACTCCAAACACTCATTCACCGTTTTGGGATTAGAAATATAGGACGGGTAAGTATTTACATAAGGGATAAACTTACGGTCACCCAGATTCGTAGAGGGAGCGGGAGCAAATAAACGCAGCATATCGAATTGTATAAATGCCCGCAATGCCAAGGCCTCACCCCAGATCATAGCTTTCTCCTTTTCTTTCCAACTAAATATTTCGGGATCGGCATGTTCTATCTGTTGTATGATATTATTACAATTAGCCACCACATTATAAGCCTCTGTCCAAATGGAAGATAGCACAGGTTTAAAGGCATAATGGTCCCATGCATATTCATCGGCACCAAACTGCATCTCGTTTACACCAGCGGCTTTTCCATAATTATACACCTGCCCCAATGCATCCACGATCCCCCAAGTTAAATGTTTTCCGTATAAATTCCTTGACTCCATGGTAAAGTAAACACCATTTAAAGCATGCCGGAAACCTGTACCCGTGGAAAACAACTTCTCTTCACTAATCTCATCTTCCGGTTCCACATTCAACCATTCATTACATGATGACATAAAGAACGGTAAAACAAAAATTAAATACAATAATTTATTTCTCATATTCTTGACTTACTAAAAAGTTGCACGTAAAGAAAAGTTCACCGTTCTGGCGAATGGATAGCTCGTTCCTCGCTCCTGCTTGATGGAAGACAAACGGAACAACTCGCTCGTACTTACTTCCAAGCGCAGTGTCTTCAAGTATATTTTCCGAAGCCATAGCGGATCAAAATCATAGCTCAATGTCAATGCATCCAGAGACAAAACATTCTCATCCTGCACGAATCGGGAAGTAGGCAAGGTAACACTGTTCATGTCTTTTATATCCTTCAAGGGAGCGATATCGCCCGGTTTTTCCCAACGCTGTGTCAGCACGCGCTTATCAACATTACTTCCTTGAATATCCGCATTCTCGACATTCATGATCAAGGTCTCATTGTACGTCTGTTTTCCCCATTCATAACCAAAAGAAGCAAACAACGAGAAATTCTTGTAAGTAACATTTAAACCAAAAGATCCACTGGCCTCTGGCTCCGAATCCCCAAGCACGATTTCTTCAGTTGCTTTCCATTTGTGACTGGCCTGCCCATTTCGATAGAGATATAATTCTTTACCGTTTGAGGGATCAATTCCCAATGAACGCACGCCATAGATTGCTGTTAACGAAGCTCCTTCCTCGTATTTCATGATCGGTTTGATAAAATCCGAGTATGTTTTATTGGCCTTAACCCATGACGAATTTGATGTTTGATCTTCTTCCGCAAGTTCATAATAATCATCTACTTGAGAATTATAAGCTTTCAACGCATCTGAAATTTTCAGAATTTCATTCCTATTGTGATTCAGATTACCCCACAAGGCAACATTCCAATCCTTGTTTTTCATTACATCGAAACGGAACTGGATATCGAATCCCTTGTTCAACGTTTCACCCAAATTACTCTTGTAAGAAGAGAAACCGGCAGATCCCGGCAAAGTTACATCCGTGATCAAATCTACCGTTTTATTGTAATAGTAATCAAAAATCAAAGAAATCCGACTATTCCAAAATTCCATATCCGTACCGACATTCAATTTATTCGTTGTCTCCCATTTCAGATCCCTATTTCCCAATGCCTTCAAACCAACTCCAAACCCGGCAACATACCAACGATCAAACGTCCGATAAACCGTTCTGGCACTATAAGACGGGAAATTCACCTTACCGGTTTGCCCGTAAGAAGCTCGAAATTTCATGCGATTGATCACCTTACTACCATGCAAAAAAGCATAGTTATGCAAATTGACACCCGCTCCAAACGACCAGAATGGAGCCCACTTTTGATCCAGACCGAACTCGGATGAACCGTCAAAACGCACGGACACATCTGCCAAATAAATGTCATTCCAAGTATAATTCGCTAAAAACAAAAAACCGGCCAGTCGACTAGTACTCTGAGATTTTGAGGGTTTATCCTTGATCTCCGCGGCATAATTAGGAGAATGATACTCCCCGGAAGGAAATCCCCGGTAATGACTGGAAGTACTTTCAGATTCACGAGATGTAGCATTAACTACCGCTGAAGCATTTAGAGCGTGCGCACCAAATGATTTTGATACATATACACCAACTTGAGCGTCCCAATTCGTAGATTCTCCCTTCGTCAAATAGAGATCCCCCTCCAATTCTTCTTCTTTCTGAATTTTCGCCGTCGTGTTGGAAGAAAGAGGATCAATAAAACGTTCTTTTTTAGTAAATTCTTTCGTTATGGCAATCTGACCTTTTAAATGCAAATAATTCGTGAGGAACCATTGAGCCATCAATCGGTCGATAAACACATCCCCTTTCTCGTATTCAAAATTATTTAAACGAGCTTCATACAAAGGATTATTTACACGATAATCCGTATGAGTCCGTTTTGAAAATTCCAATTCTCCTGAAATCAACGTCCCATTCTTGTCATAAGGACGATCGTAAGGTTGCAAATGAGCATAATCAGAGAAATCGCCATAAGGAGATTCTTGAGCCTTGGTATAATTATACTCGATATAATTCACTACCTGCAAATTCTTAAGTCGATAATCCACGTGAAAACCCACGTTCATGACATCTCGGTAAGAATCTTTCATCACACCATTATTCTTGTTATAAGAAAGATCAAGGCCATAACGCAGATCCGCATTACCCCCCTCTATCGAAAAACTATGCTTATGATTAACGGCATTACGTAAAGGAATAGATAGCCAGTCCGTGTCCACCCCTTCCTTTACACGCAATAGTCGCTCGTTATAAGCATCCAAAGCCTGTTTCCAAGTCATATAATATTGCGGAGTGTAAATTCCGGCTTTTTGCTCTATTTCCAATTTCTCTTTTGCATCAGCCAAATTATAATCCGAAAGATCAGGCATAGAAACCGAACCTGTCAGACTGTACGAAATAGTCACCTCTCCCGGTTTCGGAGCGACAGTAGTAATCACTACAACCCCATTGGCAGCCCGGGAACCATACATCGCCGTGGCTGAAGCATCTTTCAATATCTGGATATTTTCAATCCTCATCGGATCCATATCATACACTTTCTGCACGCTCACCTCGAAACCGTCCATGATAAAAACAGGAAGATTCGGGTTATTCTTCAAAGAAGACTTGGATAACGCATCTTTATCCAATTCTTTCACCCCGATACCGGAACGTCCGCGTATATATATTTCAGGAATAGCATTCGGATCCGATCCCCACTTATTGTTTTGTTGTATACGGAATGACGGATCAAACGTCGATAGTGCTTGAATCACGTTCGTGGCAGATGCCTTCAATAAATCTTCCCGTTTCACGGAAATAGAACTACCGGTAAAACTCTCTTTTCTGATATTGCTATACCCTGTCACGACCACCTCGTCCATCTCTTTCACGTCATCCTTCATCGTGATCACCAGCTCTTTTTCATCATTTTTTCGATCATTACTCAATTGGTGATTAACAGTTTCCATTCCAATAAACGAAAATACCAGAATTGTACTATCCAGCTTCGGGATCTCAATTTTAAACTTTCCGTCTATATCCGTTATCACGCCCAATTTAGTTCCCTTGATTAATATGGTAACTCCCGGTAACGGCATTCCCTTC
>ENA-OROM01003033-OROM01003033.1-human-gut-metagenome-genome-assembly--contig:-NODE-3033-length-11270-cov-2.762818_pt1 | contig 11270 bp, 8 predicted proteins | sample MGYA00242129_ERZ509050 | MGnify/ENA primary metagenome ERZ509050 (study PRJEB26280, sample SAMEA2338701) | human gut metagenome | biome: human gut; feature: human-associated habitat; material: faeces...
CTTCCAAAAGGAAGAGGCTGACAACTGGACAAAGTACGGCGACCCTTGGTCTAAGAGATGCGAAAATGACAAGGTAGTCGTTAAATACGGCGACCAGACTGTTTACGCTGTGCCTTATGATATGCCTGTTATCGGCTTTGGCACTAAGAACGTTGGCACACTCAGACTTTGGCAGGCTGAGAGCGTGGAGGATTTTGACTTCGCTCAGTTCGACTGCGGTAACTATGACGGTGCTGTAAAGGCTAAAAATGACGCTGAGAACATCTCAAAGGTGCTTTACCCTAACGATAACTGTGAAGAGGGCAAGATACTCAGGCTCAAGCAGGAATATTTCTTCTCCTCCGCTTCTGTGACGGATATTCTCAAAAAGCATTTGGCTAAGTTCGGCACTCTTGGCAACCTTGGCGACTATATTACTATCCAGCTTAACGATACTCACCCTGTTATCGCTGTGCCAGAGCTTATAAGACAGCTTTGTGCTGAGCATAGCTATGACTTTGACAAGGCTTTTGAGATCGCTCACAAGGTCTTTAACTACACAAACCACACTATCATGGCTGAGGCTCTTGAAAAGTGTGATTGCAGACTTGTGGAAAAGGTAGTGCCTGAGGTCTACACATATATCCTTATGATAAACGAGCGTTTTATAAAGGATATGTACGCTCTCAAAAAGGATAGAGAGTATATCTCTAAGCTTTCTCCTGTTGGCGACGGCATGGTAAAAATGGCGTTTATGGCTATCTATGTTTCAAGCTATATAAACGGCGTTGCGGCTATCCACACGGAGATATTGAAAAAGGACGCTCTCAAAGACTGGTATGAGCTTTATCCTGAGAGATTCCAGAACAAGACCAATGGTATCACACAAAGACGTTGGCTTGCACTTTGCAACCCTGAGCTTTCTGCACTTATCACAAAGCTTCTTGGCAATGCGGACTGGGTGAAGAACTTGGACGAGCTTAAAAAGCTTGAAAAATATGCTGATGATGAAGCTGTTCTTAACGAGTTCATGGCTGTTAAGGAGGCTCAGAAGAACCGCCTTGCCGCTTTTGTAAAGGAGCATGACGGTGTTGATATCGACCCTAACACTATTTTTGACATTCAGATCAAGCGTCTGCACGAATACAAGAGGCAGTTCCTGAACGCTTTGTCTATACTTTACATTTACTATGGCATCAAGGACGGCTCTATAAAGGACTTCACACCGACAACATTTATTTTCGGTGCTAAGTCTGCACCGGGATACAGGAGGGCTAAGGCTATCATCAAGCTTATTGGCGAGATAAGCAAGCTTGTGAACGCTGACCCTGACACAAAAGACCTTATCAAGGTGGTTTTCGTACAGAACTACAACGTTTCTTATGCGGAAAAGCTTGTTACTGCGGCTGATGTTTCAGAGCAGATATCTACTGCCGGCACTGAAGCAAGCGGTACAGGCAACATGAAGCTTATGCTCAACGGTGCTGTTACACTGGGAACTTATGACGGAGCTAACGTTGAGATCGTTCAGGAGGCAGGCGAGGAGAACAACTACATCTTCGGTGCAAGAGTAGAGGAGCTGGCTGAGATAATGCCAAAGTATGACCCTAGGGAGATACTTTTCTCAAACGACAAGATCAAGCGTGTTCTTGACAAGCTTATTGACGGCAGTCTTTCAGACGGCGGCGTTCCGTCCAACGAGGAGGGCAGCTTCAAGGAGCTTTACAAGGCGCTCACTGACGGTGCAAGCTGGCACGTTCCTGACCACTACTATGTTCTTGGCGACCTTGAAAGCTATGTTCAGGCAAAGCTCAAGGTCAACGCAGACTACAAGGACAAGCTTGCATTCGCTAAGAAGTGCTGGCTGAACATTGCAAATGCCGGCAAGTTCTCTTCTGACAGAACTATCAAGGACTATGCAGAAAACATCTGGAAGATAGAGCCTGTTAAGCTGTAATTGGAAATCAAATTTCTATGCAAATTGAATTTGTTAAGGGTATCGCACATGATTTTAAGCTTTTTATACACGGAAATGAACTTATCATAATATTAATTTGCGAAAATATGAACTAAAGCATTAATACACAAAGGACAGGCTCGTTTTTTGACGGGCTTGTCAGTTTTGATGTAAATATATTCAAGGGATAGATTTACATAAATGGCAGGAGGATAAATGTTAGACACCTTACTTAAACTAGACGGCGACATACTGTTATGGATACAGGACAACCTGCGTGCAGGGTGGCTCGACCCTATAATGAAGTTCATAACATATCTTGCAAACGGCGGTGCGTTATGGATAGGCATATGCGTTTTACTTCTCATACTGAAAAAGACTAGAACAACAGGCATCGTGTGTTCATGCTCCCTTGCGGTGACTTTTCTTATAAACAACATTATTTTGAAAAACATTATTGCCAGAACAAGACCTTACGAGGTGGTCGAGGGGCTTAACAGGATAATAGGTGCACAATCGGACTACTCGTTCCCGTCTGGACATTCGGGAGCTTCCTTTGCAGTGGCGGTGGTAATGTTCATGGAGATGCCGAAAAAATATGGCGTGCCTGCACTTATAGTGGCAACACTCATTGCGTTCTCACGGCTGTATGTTGGTGTGCACTATCCATTCGACGTTATCGCAGGCGTTCTAACGGGAACGATATATGCTGTTATCACAGTGGCAATATACAGAAAATTCTTCAAGGACAAGAAACATTCTGAAAAATAAAAGACATTTGACGGGCGGTTTTTGACCGCCCGTTTTTTGTTGCTTTATCATCAAATTCTATTGAAAATCAAGTGGAAATATGCTATCATAGAGATAATAAATATGAAGGAGAAAATCTTATGAAAAAGGTGCTTAAGACTATTCTTATGGGTGCTGTGGCTTTCAGCCTTGCTATGGGAGTGGGCTGTGGGACTGGCGAAAACAGCAGTCTGGAAAAAGAAAGCTCAAAGGCTGAGGACAGCAGTTCACAGAATAAGCGCAGACAGCTTCGTGACAAGTCTGACTACGGAAAAGTGATAGCCCTCACTTTTGATGACGGCCCTAACACTGACACAACTCCCCTTGTTCTTGACAAGCTTGAAGAACACGGCATTGTGGCTTCGTTTTTCGTTATCGGAAACAACATCACAGACGAGAGTGCAGAGGTCATGAAGCGTGCTTACAACATGGGCTGTGACATTGAAAACCACTCTCAGAGCCACCCTGACATGACAAAAATGACCGCAGAGGAAATAAAGGCGGAGATAAACTTTACCTCTGACAAGGTGAAAAAGGCTGTTGGCGAACGTCCACAGTTTTTCCGTCCGCCATATATTGCGGTGAACCAGACAATGTTTGACGTTATAGATATGCCGTTTATATGCGGATACGGCGCAGAGGACTATAACAATGCCATAGGCGTTGAGGAGCGTGTTGAAAAGGTGCTTGCACAGGCTAAGGACGGGGGAATTATCCTGCTTCACGATATGAACGGAAACGTTCAGACAGTTGCAGCCCTTGATAAGATAATCCCTGCGCTCAAAGAACAGGGCTACGAGTTCGTTACCATAACAGAGCTTTTCCACGCAAAGGGAGTTGCCATTGACCCTGACTCCGAGATAATTTACAGCTACGCTGAGCAGACTGAAATGTACGGCTAAAAATGACAAACAAAACCGCCTGAGAGAAATAGCTTCTCAGGCGGTGATTTTTTTATCAAGTAAATCGTGCCCCAGGCTGATCCTCTGGTGGGATAGGTGCTCCGCAATGAGGACATTCTGTACAGGTGTCTACGACATAGGTATAGCCGCAATATTCGCAGGCTTTTTCCTGAGCTGCGTCAGAACACGGCTTTGCTTTGGCATATTTTCTCGCCTTTGGATTTATACCTATCATAAGGCAGGCGTGCAGACACACAAATGCCAGAATGGCGATCGAAGTAAATAGTATAGTCCAATTCACTTTACTCTTCATTACGGTAGGCGTCAGGTCGTCAAATGATGTGCTGATAGCCGAGGACACTGTATAGCGTGTTCTCGCCGTGAGATTATTCTGCAGCTCGTCATTGAAGCTGTTCGTTACAGATTTTGTCAGAACATCATCTGTATCATTGCCCTGCATACCCTCCCAATACCAATCCTCAAAGCCGTCAGAGGAAGAATAGCCGTCAGGGGTAGAGTAAACTATGAGCCAATGGCTCTCGTCCGCAAAGTGGTTCACATACAGATCATAGGCATAATTTTCAAGATCTGAATAATTTCCCTGCCAATCGGAATTTTCCACTGTTATGACCGCAGGTGAGATACCGGTGCGGTTATAAAATGCCACCAGCGAGTTCCTAAGCTCTGCGGTGTTGCCAAGGACATTTGCTTTATCCTCCACAACTATTTTATAATCATAATTTTGGGGAAGCTTATGAGGGTGATGATAAGCCTCGGCAAACATAGAAAATGTGAATAAAATAAACGGCAGATAGAAAAGCAGCATAAGAAATCTCAAAGGACTTCTTTTTTCGGTTATGTCATAATCTGCATAGACATAGACAGGTCTGTGATGATCATAATATACATATCTTCTTGCGTCCGGAAAATAGGTGCTTCTTACGTGGCGTGAGCTTCTTCCTGAGCCTCCGTGCGAATGGCTGCTGTGATGCGAGCCTCCGTGTGATCCTCCTCCGTGAGAGCCGCCTCCCGATGAATGTGGCATTTATTATTTACCCCTTTCCCCTATCCAAATCTATAAATCCATTAATACTGCACACGCTCGGCTGTGTAGCCGTCTTTTTCAAGCAGGTCGATTATTCCTCCCTCGCCTGCATAGTGTGCCGCACCAACAACATAAAACACGTTCTTGCCCTGAGACATAAGATCCTCGGCAGCTTTTGCCATGTTCTTGTTTCTGTCATAGAGCATTTGGTTATTATAATCCTCGGCGATCTTTTTGTCCTCCTCGGTATAGCCTGCAAGCTCCTCATCGTTATCTTCCTCAAGAAAAGTCTCGATATCTCCCGACTTCCATGCGGTATAGAGATCATCAAGAGCCTGCTTCTGGCTCTCCTTAGTTTCGCCCTCAAAGCTTCTGAACATAAGGTCATAGATATCGTCAGAGAAGTTTATGAGCAGATTCATCTGAAAGTCCACCGACTCAACTTCGTATATCTCCTTGCCGTCTGCGTGGGCAGTGGTAAGAAGGAAGTTATCAAGACCCTTTTCCGTGTCAAAGTCTGAATCCTGAATAAGCAGGGTATCAAGAGTGCTTGAAACAGCCCACGGTCTGTAGACCTCCAGGGCGGAGATATCCATGCCCCAATAGCCGAGATATGTTTGCAGTGCTGAATATGCTTCCTCGGAAATATGCTGGCTGAGCTTTGTGTTATCATTATAAAGCATTTGCTTCATAAGATTTTTCATATACTCGCCGTCCTCGCTTGTGGAGGTTATATCGCACTCCACCGCAAGTATATCAGCATTGTTGTACGCATTCGTTACTGCCTCAGGGAGCGGATAGCACTCGTCTTTCAGTGCATGGAAAGAGCCGAGCATCACCATTGTGTTGCCCTCAGGTGAAGTCACTTTCCACATAGCAGGTGTTATACCGTTCGTCTTTGTATCGTCCGTTACCGCTGATGAGCTGTCTGAAACACTGCTGTCAGGTGCAGAAGTGGCAGAAGCTGTACTGCTCGCCTCCCCTGTGGTGGTTGTATCAGACGTTGCGTCGGCTGTTGTAGTTGTGGCTGCCTTTGAGCTTCTGTCGGTCTGTGAACTGTCAGGCACCTCTCCGCATGAGCAGAGAAGTGCGGTGCACATTGCAGCGACTGTAAAAAGGCTCAATGTTCTATGTATCTTTTTCATGGTTTTATCTCCTGTCTTCATAGTTGTATGTTTCAGTATATCACACATCAAAGAAATTTTCAAGTATGGTTACAATTTTGTAATAGTCAGGCTTTATTCTCTCTTATACGCTTTTCTATCGTTTCCATATCTATGCCGTATTGTTTAAGGATAGTCTGAGCGAAGCTGTTGTCACGGGGCATTCCACGGACTATCTTATACTTTCGCTCTCCTGTTTCATCATCTGCGTCGGCAACAATGCTTGCAAGCTTTGTTCTGAGCGTGCTGTCTTTATTAAGCTCCACGGTCTTGTATGCGATATCCACAAGATGTGTTGCAAAAACTCCTCTTACGCCCATTTTGCAGAATATCCTCAAAAGCTCGCAGGCGACCTCAACGCACTCCCTGGGGGTTGTGCTTTGGATAGACTCGTTCATAAGAAGCAGGCTGTTTGCTGTGATAGTGTCGCTTATTTCACGGAACTCTTTTATCTCTGTGGTGAAACGGCTGGTGTCGATACCTGTTTTTTCCTCTTGCGGGAACTGAGTGTAGATATAGTCCACAAGGGATATTTCACAGTATGAAGCAGGCACATAAAGCCCTGTCTGCGCCATTATCTGACACAGACCGACCGCACGGAGAAATGTGGTCTTTCCGCCATTGTTTGCGCCTGTAAGCACATAAAAGCCCTCGCTTTCTCCGCCCATGGTGATATCGTTTGTGACAACAGATTTTTTCTCCTTGTGGTCAAGATTATATATCCTGGCTTCACGGAAATAAACAGGGTCAAAGATATCCTTTATGACAGCTTTTCTCTCACCTGCGGGAAGAATTTTCGGACGGCACATTTTAAGCCCCTGATCTTCGCAGGCTTCTATCACAGCCACTGCGCCCATGTAGTATTCAAGCTGATAGTCTATATAGCGCATATCGGCAATGCCTGCTTTCTGATACTCAGCAAGCACCTTGTCTATCATTTTCACAAAAGTATCAGTAAGATCGCTAAGCTCGTCAAAAAGGGTCTTATCCACAGTGTTGATAAGCTTATCGTCAGACACCTCGCTGTCATTATACTTTTTTCTGAGATTTTTCACAACAGCCTTATCGTTGAACTTTGCCCCATGGTAAAGTATCCTGTCAACAAGGGACGGTTTTATATCGTAACGCTCTTTTGAAAGCTCTATAATGCCTGCTGAAACAGGAACGAGCCTTTCATCGAGGTTTATTGCCACTGTAACACTGCGGATACGGTCATAGAGAGCCTTTTTAAGCTCCGCTATCTCCCCTTTCAGGGATATATAATGCTTGTCGCCGTAATGCTCCTCAAAGAACGCAAAGAGCTTTTTCACGCCCTCTGAGCGTATCTTATCTTTCATTTTTTCATAGAAATCGTGCATTATCTCCATGCACTGTATGTAAGCGTCAAAGCCGCTTATGGCGTCGTCAAGCTGTGAAAAGCTGTCTGGAGTAGTAAGATTATAGATGTTCTTTCTGTCATTTTCCACCATGACGTTTATGACCTTACGTATTGTCGCAGACAATGACGGCAGCCTTATGAAATCGTCAAGGATATCAAGGCGGTAGTTTATTACCTCCTCATCGTCGCAAACCTCACAAAAAAGCCTCATTACACGATACTGGTAATGGGGCGTGATAAAATCAGCCACCTTTTCAAGCTCCAGATTGTCAACAAAGGCTCTGGGGAGCTTTTCAAGGGCGGCAGCTCTTTTTTTCATTGCGTTGTGCTTTTCCACAGAGGGATAAAGCAGGTCAGCCACAGGGGCTTTCATATCAAATTCGTCAAGTTTTGAAGCCATTTTCGTTTCCTCACTGGTCTTTGGCAAGGGCTTTCAGGTCTATTATTATGCCCACCTTCGCAAGAGCCTTTGACATAAGCTCCGCACTTAGGGGGTAGATATCAGTTTTTCCGCACTCGTGGTCATACTCATATCTGAAAAACTGCACATAATTCTCCTGATAATCCTCAGACGTATAAACTTTTCCCATGATATATTTATTTTTTATGGCATAATAGTTCACAGGCTTGAGCCTGAGAATAGCTTTCGGGTCGGCAGACATTTCCGTGGCGAGGGTATCAAAGCCCTCGTCAACGTAGTTTATTTTTCTGCACTTCATATCCTTTATTTTCTTTTTCAGAGGCGGCTCGCTCTGAGCCTGCTTCTTTTTGAACAGTGAAAACATTCTTACACACCAAGCCTCTCAAAAAGCTGTTTGCGGCAATCCTCTTCAAGCTTATCGTTTATAGGTGCGGGGATATACTTTTCGCCAAGCTTACGGCTCATGCAGTATGAAATAACATAGTCGCTGACCTTTGGATTTTTTGACAGAAGCGGACCATGGAGATAGGTTGCGATAACGCTTTTTTCCATATAGCCCTCTGTACTGCTCTCAAACTCGTTGCCGTTGCCTGAGAGAACTTTTCCAAAGGGTGACTTGACGTTGGTGGTCTGACCGCCATGGTTTTCAAAGCCTATGACCTTATACTTCTCACCGTCAAGCTGAGCTTCTATAACGATATTACCGATACATCTGCATCTTTTATCGGTAGAAGCCACGGTGTAGTAATCAAAAAGTCCCAAACCAGGCACTTTCTCGCCGTTTGAGTCTTTATAATACTGACCCATGAGCTGATAGCCGCCGCATATCATCAGGAAAAATGTTCCTGCCTTATAAGCTTCCATGATACTGTCCTTGCAGGAAACGAGGTCATCTGCAAGTATCTGCTGTTCAAAGTCAGCACCGCCGCCAAGATAGATGATATCATACTGGGTGAAATCAGTTTCCTTGTCACCAATAAGATGCTTTGAAACTTCCAGCTCTATGCCACGCATTTTGCAGCGGTATGAAAGCACTTCAACGTTGCCGCTGTCGCCGTAGAGGTCAAGCATATTAGGGTACATATGAAGAATTTTCAGCTTTTCCATTTTACTTTTCCTCCCCGTTTTCTTTCAGGTTCTTGTATCTTTTTATTGCCGCTCTTGTTGGCTGGATAGCGGTATAATTTGCTATGGCAAACTTATCCCCCTTTGTGGAGAAGAGTGACGCTGTTGCTTCGTCAAGATCAGGATAAACGAATATCTTGTCAGGGTCATAGCCTGAACATTTTATTCTTATGGCGATATCGTAGGCTCTTGTACCAGAAGTCACAACTCTGTCAACATTATTGAACACAGAGAAGTTTATATCCCATATCCAGGAAACGTCATGGCCGTCTGCAAGGTTATCGTTAAGGACAAAAAGCAGTTCCTTTGAGCCTGCCTGCTCGTTCATCACACGCAGGGTCATATTTGCACCAACAGGGTTTTTGGCAAGGTTCACAAGAAGGCTTGAGCCGTCTACCTCAAAGCGTTCAAGTCTGCCGTTATTCACCTCGAAATGCTCGAAAGTGTCATGCAATATAGCCTTATCAAAATTATAGAGCTTTGCGGCGGTATAGACAGCCGCCATGTTATACATATAATAGATACTGTTATGAGCGGTCTTATATGTTTCCCCGTCTGCTTCAAAGGACGGAACAGTCAGGTCAACGTTCTTTATCTCCACCTCAGGCTCGATATTGCCAAAACCACACTTTGGACAATGGAACTTGCCGATATGTGAATACTGATAATAGTCATAGACAAGCTCAGTATCGCAGAAAGGACAGAACTTACCCTCGCCCACCTCATAAGGCTTATCCGTTGCACCCTGATATCTGTCAACGCTGAAATAGTGGATATTCTTGTTATTAGGGTTAGCAAGTCCAAGTCTTGCCACGTTTGGGTCATCGGCATTGAGAACAACGTTGCCCTCAAATGTTTCAAGGAACTTTTTCACCTTGAGTATGAGTGTTTCCACCTCGCCGTTTCTGTCAAGCTGGTCACGGAAGAAATTCAGCAGAACAAGGGTCTGCAAATTGAGCTTTGAATAGACCACAGGAACGTGTGACTCGTCAGTTTCAAGCACAAGATAATCGGCGTGTACTCTTCCCCTCATATCGCAGTGATTGAGTAAAAGTGAGCATATGCCCGTATCAAGATTGTTACCCTCAGGGTTTGTGATTATCTTCTTTCCACCGCTTGCAAAAATGTGGCTGAGATAGTTTGTAACAGAGGTCTTGCCGTTGGTGCCTGTGACAGCAACGATAGGGCAATCCACCTTGAAAGCCTTCAGGCAGTCTTTATTTATAGTCCACAGCACAAGCCCAGGAAAGTTGCCTGCATCCCTGCCAAGCAGGTGCAGAGTTTTTACCATAAGCTTGCCGAAAATAATGGTGAAAGCGTTTTTTAAACTCATTTATGTATCTCCTATTAAAATAAAGTCGTATAAAATAATAATAGACCATAACGCCCATAATGTCAAGCATTTTAGACCTTTGCAAACAAAAAAACACCGCACAAAGACGATAGACGCCCCTTGTGCGGTGTTGGCTTCTATATAATTTTTGAGAGAAAATCTTTCAAACGCTGATTTTCAGGGTGTGCAAAGAACTCTGACGGCTTGTTCTGCTCGAGTATTTTTCCGTCTGCCATAAACAGAACTCTTGAAGCAACTTCCCTTGCAAAGCCCATTTCGTGGGTAACGACAACCATTGTCATTCCGTCGTTTGCAAGCTGTTTCATAAGCTCCAGCACCTCGCCCACCATTTCGGGGTCGAGGGCGCTGGTGGGCTCGTCGAACAGGATCACGTCCGGGTCCATGGCCAGCGCACGGGCAATGGCGATGCGCTGCTGCTGACCGCCGGACAGGCTCTTGGGGTAGGCGTTGGCCTTGTCGGCCAGACCTACGCGGGCCAGCAGCTCGTCTGCACGGGCAGAGATGGCCTCTTTGTCCTTCAGCTTCAGCAGGCTGGGTGCCAGCTCAAGGTTCTTTTTCACGGTCAGGTGGGGGAACAGGTTGAAGTGCTGGAACACCATGCCCATCTTCTGGCGCACGGCATCGATGTGTGTCTCGTTTACCTCCACACCCTCAAACTTGATGGAACCGGAGGTGGGAGTCTCCAACCGGTTCAGGCAGCGCAGAAAGGTGGACTTGCCGCAGCCGGAAGGGCCGATCAGGCACACCACATCGCCGCGGTAGATATCAAGGTCGATGCCTTTCAGCACATCCAGCGTGGGGTCGGCTTTTTTTGCGCCGCGCTTCTTTACGCCGCCATAGGTCTTGGTCAGGCCGCGTACTTCCAAAATCTTATCGGTCACTTTGTGCCAGCCTCCTCTCAAACTTGCTCAGCAGCCATGTAAACAGCATAACAAGGATCAGGTAGATCAGTGCAACGCCCAGCAGGGGGAACATGGCTTCATAGGTACGGTTCATAATGCCCTGTGCAGCATACAGCAGCTCCTTGCCGCCGATGGTGGTGATCAGGGAAGTATCCTTGAGCAGGACGATGAACTCGTTGCCCAGTGCAGGCAGCACCGCACGGATGGCCTGCGGGATGATGATGACCACCATGGTGGTCATGTAGTTCAGGCCAA
>ENA-OROM01003035-OROM01003035.1-human-gut-metagenome-genome-assembly--contig:-NODE-3035-length-11261-cov-2.442620_pt1 | contig 11261 bp, 8 predicted proteins | sample MGYA00242129_ERZ509050 | MGnify/ENA primary metagenome ERZ509050 (study PRJEB26280, sample SAMEA2338701) | human gut metagenome | biome: human gut; feature: human-associated habitat; material: faeces...
ACAAGGAATAACCGAACCACCAGCCGAGTTCGATACCGAACATACGTACATAACGGGCATCCACTTCGGGGAAGGTAATTTCGTCTACACCACCGCGTCCTTCATCCGTCTTATAGACTTCCTTCCAGTTTTCCGCATCGTTCGATACCTGTATCTTATAAGCTTTTCCGAACGAAGCCTCCCAATCTAAACGAACACCACCGACAGGCTGCACACTACCAAGATCTACATAGATCCACTCATTATCCGCTTTGGCTGCTGCCCAACGGGTGTCCTTCTTACCGTCCGTAGCATCCGAAGGTTGCCCGTAAGTGACACTCGACGCATAAGTCGGTTTTCCTAAAGACAGATTTTTGCGTTCTTTATTAAAATCGATGGTAAAACACTGTACGGTAGTGTTACTGGGCGAATTGACCGTAGCCGATTTCGTGTAAGCCGCTACCGGTTTACCATCCAGATTGTATACTTTAACCTCGGCAGTCAACCCTTCCAGATCACGTGCCGTCGTGTTGGCAATCTTTACACCATCCGTCACCGGATTCCAAAGAATATGTACCGGTTCGCAAGCCGACTTCGCCCCCCAATAGGCACCTGTCAGATCATAATAATAATCATATGTCTGCCAGACCATTGAAGGATATGCCGACTGCCCCATCCAGGTCATGATGCCCGACGCATCTTCCCACATACGATCCAGCCAGCCTTCATACATTGCTTTGTTCGACTCGATATTGATAAGCTGCGCTTTACGGCAATAATCTTCAATGCCTTCAGGCTTACCGAAACCTTTTGCGATAGAAGCGTCATAACGTTCGGGAGCCGCATTGAAAGCATTCTGCCCGAAATAGTGCTTATTCCACATATCATCACGCGGCCACCAGTTTTCTTCCGGCATAAACTTTTTAAAGCTCTCAAAAGTAGTCATTACAGCAGTACCTATTTCCGTACGGAATCCCCAGCCGCGTGCCGGATCGCCTTCCAATCCGTCAGGATATTTAGAGAAGTAGAAACGAGGTTCGAAAGCCCCCCACGGACCACTACCGGTCAACCCTTGTGCATGGGAATTTGCCTGAAAATAACGGTCGCCCCCATCAAACGTTTTGATGTTCTCGGCCATCCAGCCTTCCAACGGCGGTTGCGGATTGGATTCATTATCCCCGCACCACACTGCCACACTCGGATGATTGCGTATGCGTTTGATCTTCTCCATCATGTTATTATTGAACACGTTAAGATCGTAAGGCAAATTCGGATTGGAATTAATCCAGAAATCATCCCACACCATAATTCCATATTTGTCACAAGCTTCATAAAATTCCTCATCGGTCACAGAGCCCAGCCAATTACGTATCATATTAAAGTTCATCTCTTTATGCAAACGAACCTTTGTATCATATTCGGCACCACGGCAACGAAGCATGTATTCCGACATCCCCCAATTGGCCCCTTTTACAAATACGGGAACCCCATTGATATAAATGTGGAAAGTGTTATTCTCCTTATCATAAGTATATTTCTTTATACCGAAAGTAACATCTTTCGTTTCGGAAACTTTGTCATCCACCTTTACTTCGAAAGTACAAGTATACAGATTCGGCTCTCCGTATCCACAACCGGGGACTGTCGAGCATCAATTGCGGATAATAACGTTTGTCAAAGCTGACGGTAGAAGTCGTATTGGCAGATAAATCGATCTCTTTGCTAAAAGTAATATTACCCGGCTTGATCATACCCGTCACTACGACCTTAACCGATTTATTCTCATTATTCTTCACTTCCAATTGTGCAGATATATCCGCCCGCGCACGAGTGGGTAAATCAGTACGTATCCACGGATCAATCAAGGTCACACCTCCCGTATTGCTCAAAAATACTTTATCGGTAATACCCATATTCAATCCCGGGACATATGGCATCCAGTCCCAGCCACCACTGGAAAGATAGGTAGGACTACCGCAGTTGGCCAACGGAGTTTGCGGCATATGCACCAGCACAGCCAATACATTTTCACCGGTTTTATCCACCATATCGGTTACATTAAAACGTCCCCGGTGCATAAAGCCATCCAGAATACCCAAATTGTGTCCGTTCAGATAAATTTCCGCCTTACGGTTCACCCCGTTAAAATTGAGCCAGATCAGTTCTTTATCAAAATCGGCAGGAATCCTGAACTCGGTACGGTACCAGAAACTGCGATCGTATTTGGCACGATCTACATTATGGATATTATCACCGAAGTTAGGGTCTTTTTCCAGTCCGGCATTTACATAAGCCGTAAAAGCAGTCCCCGGAACTACAGCATCTACCCATGAAGATGCATTGTATCCCTTATTACACAAAGTGTTTGCGTCTTCTTTCACTTCGGCCTGCGGTTTCAACTTCCAGGCAACAACCGGTTCGCCGCTATGCAGAAAAACCTGTGCAGCCTGTGCAGAAAAACTAAAAGCGGATGCCAGCAGTAAAAGGCCGGCCCCCAATGTGTTACTCATCTTTCTTTTTATTTCCATTTTATCGTATTTATAATATATAACTTATACTTACCTTACCATCGAACCACTTACCTATCTACAACCCTATTAATTAACTACTTATCCACCTACCTGCTTACTACTTGCTACCTAATACCTGACTACTTACCTCCCCCTGACCTATCCGATTGCAAAATAAGCTGATTGACAGGAAAAAAAGAATAGATAATCTTACCACGAATATGGATAATCTTACTTTTCATGATAACGCTTTCTGTAAAGGTAAAATTATCCATATTCAGAATAGAATTATCCATTCCACATGTGACAACTATGCCGTTCCTTTGTAGCAGCCAATAAAAGAGACAGATAGAACTTGTTAATAACCATACGGAATATGAAAAAACATCTTATTTTAATCATCGTCTTATGCTTTGCAGCAACCTTGCAGCTAAAAGCACAAAAAGAGTATACAGTCAGTTCGCCTAACGGAACGCTGGAACTTAAAATTATAACAGAAGATACTCTCTCTTACCAAATATTTTCCGGCGGAGAGGCGATCTCTGAAATCTCTCCCATTGCAATGGTGGTAGAGAGGAACGGCCGCCAACTGGTTTTAGGAGAAAATCCGGTAGTGGAGAAGTGTACCCGGAATTTTATCAGTCAGAAAATCCCGATGCATCTGGGCGAAAATGACGAAATAGACGACACCTACAACGAAATGATACTCGATTTAGGCTCTCTTTACTCCTTGCACTGCCGGGCGTATAACGAAGGAGTAGCCTACCGGATGGAAAGTAAAATCAGTGGAAGTATCACCGTTCGTACCGAAATAGCAGAATTCAATTTTAAAGACAATCCGCAAGTCTGGATTGCCTATGACGAAGACAAACGTACCATGAGCCAGTGGGAACTCCCCTATAAACGTGAGTTAAGTGTGAAGTCGATCAAAACAGGAGACTACGGCATTAATCCCTGCTTTTTCAGAAATAATAAGAAAGCAATCGGAATCACGGTTATCGAGTCCGATTTGGAAAATTACCCGGGTATGTACTTATTAAAAAAAGAGGCCGGAAATAAATTAGTAGGCAAATGGGCCGAATATCCCAAAAAGATCAAGAACGAAAATAAATACGACTCTCAGGCTGTATTAGAGCGTTACGACTACATTGCCGTGACACCGGGAAAACGCACTTACCCGTGGCGTGGATTTATCATCAGCCATGATGATTCGGAACTTATGAACAATGACTTGGTTTACAAATTAGCAAAGCCACAGGTAGAAGGAGACTTTTCCTGGATATCGGGAGGCAGAACCGCTTTCGAATGGTTGCACGACGGCGAGCTTGAAGGTGATTTAGGCTTTATCTATGGTCCGTTCGGCGACGGACGTCCTCATACGCTCGAATTCTATAAGTATTATGTCGACTTTGCAGCAGAAATGGGATTTGAATGGATGACCTGTGATGCCGGCTGGGGGGAAGAGTACATCAAAGAGCTGTGTACATATGCCCGGAGCAAGAACATTAAAATTATGGTGTGGAGCTATTTCAATTTCCTGCTTGTTGACGAACCGATGCTTGCCCGTTTCAAAGAATGGGGGGTATCCGGTGTGAAAGCCGACTTCATGTCCAGAGACGATCAGATTGCAGCCGGCTGGATACCGACTATGGCAGAACGTTGTGCAAAGAACCAGTTGATGCTGTTGCTGCACGGCTGTCCCAAACCGGTGGCATGGCACCGTACCTACCCGAATATCATCAGTTATGAGGCAGTGACAGGTGAAGAAAGTAACAAATGGAACGATAATTGTAACCCGGTATACCACACGGTGATCCCTTTCCTGCGCATGCTTGGAGGAGCAATGGATATGACCCCCGGCTCTCTGCGCAACAAAACCCGGAAAGGATGGACCTGGAAAGGTACCGGCGCCCCTTGGAGCTTGGGTACACGCGCACACCAGATGGCTCAGTATGTAGTATATCATCAGACATTGGGATTCGTGAGCGATGCACCGACGGAATACCGGAAATTCCCGGAGATAATGGAGTTCTTAAAGCACGTACCTACCGTCTGGAATGAGACAAAACCCCTGCAAGGGAAAATCGGCGAATATGCAGTCATGGCACGCAGGGCAGGAAACGAATGGTATATAGGCGGATTAAGCAACTGGACAGAACGCAGTCTCAACGTTGGTTTTTCATTCCTTGATCCTAATACACGTTATAAAGCCTACATTATTGAAGATATACCGGAAAAGAACAACGACACATCGAGCCGTACCGGAGATGCGACAGCATGCAAATGTTATACGGCCGATGTTACCAGTCAGACTCAAATGAGTTTTCAAGTAGCAGAAGGAGGCGGTTTCGTGATACGTATTTATCCGGATCCCGATGACACCGGAATGAAAGGCACGGAAATAACGGAGAAAGTAAAAATATGGTATGAGCAGAAGAATGAAAGTATCTACGTACAACTTCCGGAACGGGAGCTTACTGCCGACATTCGTCTTTACGATATTGCAGGGCGTCCGTTTTATCCGAACTATGCAGCCAATAATAATCCGCTTTGCATCCCGGTACCCTATTTATCCAAAGGATATTACTGTATAAAATGTACCACCCCCGATATCAGCCAAAGTACACTTATTTATAAAAACTAATCATTTCAACCGGAATCATTCATATGCAGTAGTAAGCTGGGCAGTAGTAAGCTGATCAGTAGTAAGCTGATCAGTAGTAAGCTGATCAGTAGTAAGTAGTTAAGTAGTCAAGTAGTTAAGTAGAAATGACTTGTCTAATGTATCCTCCTTAACTACTTACTACTTAACTACTTGACTACTTAACTACTTACTACTAAAAAATTTACTACTTAGCAGCTTACTACTGACCATGAGTTATTCTGATTAATATTAACTATTAAATATTCACGCTATGAAAATTAGAAAATTACTATCGACAATGGCATTGAGCGCTATAGTAGCCTCGAATGCACTGGCAACAGAACCTGTAAAAGTGGAATGGGGAGATCCCGTCAAACAACCTTGGGGAGACCCCAGCGACCCGGAAGGGGCAAATGTATGCTCCTGGTTCCAATGGGGACAGGATTTATGGTTCGATTATAACAACGACGGATACATGGATCGCTTTGTTATCGGTGGAAAACACGAAGATTTGGGACATGCATATCTGTTCAGAAATGAAGAGGGAAGCGAATTCACAAACATACCGGTCGATATCCCCAAATTGGAAATTGCCGGAGCGGTGGTCTTAGATTTTGACAACGACGGTATCATGGACCTCTACGTGCAAGGAAAAAGAGCAACCGATAACGGCCGGGAAAACTATACAGCCATTTGGAGAGGAACGGGAGACCCGGAAAATCCTTTTGAGCATGCGGTTCAGCAAGAAATAGACGAATTGGGCATCGGAGAAAGCGAAGGCCAACACCGGGGATATTTCTGTGCAGCCGGCGACTATGACAATGATGGCTGGACAGATTTATTCATGACCGGCTGGGGGCGTAAAGACGAAAGCTGGCACGTCATTCTATACCGGAATAATCAGGGAACCTTCGAAGAGGTACAAAATCCGGTAGGAGAAAACGGTGAAGGGATCGAGCCTTTCAAGACAATCACAACCGGTTCTATCTACTTGAGTGACTTAAACAAAGACGGTTATCTCGACCTCATTGTCTCCGGAAACGATCAGACCAATGGCTGGGTGGCTACAACTACCATCTACTTTAATAATGGTGACGGAACTTTCCGCGAAACAACCCAACAAGGCTTCTTTGAAGGACAAAAAAGCGGTACCACCTTTACCGCAGATGTCAATAACGACGGCTATCCGGATATTCTGGAGTTTGGAGACTTTAAAAACAGCGAAACAGAAACTCAAAACACCATCGGTAACCTATATATCAACAATGGTGACGGAACTTTTGCCGAACCTTTAAAAACCGAAGTGACTCAGTTGTTGGCAGCCAGAGCCGTACCGGCTGTAGGTGACATCAATAACGATGGAAAAATCGACATTATGATTCAGTGTGGCTGGTCATCGACAGACGGACAGACCGAAACAGAATATTCACTTACCAACCTGTATTACAACAACGGAGACAATAGTTTTACCCGTGAATACCTGAATGACAATGTTAACTCTCACGAATCCGATGTTAACTTCGTTGATTTCAACCATGACGGTGCTTTGGACTACTCTATCAGTGGATGGGGACCGAAAGAACCTAACTGGTTCAACCGGGTCGTTCCTAACAATCTGACCAGCGATCTGGCCATGAACGAAGCTCCGAAGTTCGTGAATGATGCAGATGTGCAAGTAAAAGAAGAAGATTCCGACGTAATCATCTCTTGGGGAAGTGCAACAGATGATACCACTCCGGCAGAAGCAATCCGTTACAATATATACATCAAAGCCAAAAAAGCGGATGAATTCGGAACTACCTATACATATACCTATGTTCCTGCCAACATTGAAACCAATCTTCAACTCGGAAACACCACTTATGACTCCAAAGTAAGCGCGCGTTTAATCAACGGTCAGCAAATCCGCATGAAAGGTTTCAATACTACCGATTATGAATTTGCCGTGCAGCCGGTAGATAACGGTAATCTTGGCGGCAAATTTGTCGTGGCAAGTTCCAAGGATACCGGCATCAAACAAGCTCAAGCCGTAAACGCAAAAGTATATGCTGCCAATGGTAAAATCATCATCGAAAGCGATATTTGTGCAGACTATACAATCGTTACAACCGATGGCAAACCGGTGGCAAACGGTACATGCAATCAGAAAGCCGACGAAACGGTAAACAACGGCATCTATATTGTAAAAGTAGCCGGTACTATGCACAAAGTGTGCGTACTGCCTTAATCCGGCACATTAACCTATTGACACATTGGCACATTATTTTCTCAACTGTGAAGGCGCTATATGATACCGCTCTTTAAATTTTCGGGAAAAATGTGCCAATGTTTCAAAACCCAACTCCCAATAAATATCCGATGGTTTCAGATTTTCTTCCGTTATCTTCTGATAAGCCACTTCAAGCCGTTTAGCTATTAACCATTTATTGGGTGTGGTACCGAAAAGCCGTACAAACTCCCGACGGAAAGTGGAAAGACTCCTGCCGGAAAACTCGGCAAAATGTTCCAAAGGTGCATTAAACATATAATTTGCATTCATAAACTCCACCAAATCTTTCTGAATATCCAGTTGACCGGAAAAAAGAGCCGAAACAATTTCCTTATCTATAAAAGTCAACAGATGCAGACATTCTTCTAACTTCAACTCAACCAGCTTTTTATCGGGCTTTACCTCCTCATCCGCATAAACAGCCAAGGAAGAAAAGAGAGCTTTCAGCAGAGTATTCTCACCGATCTTCCGAAAATAAAATGAAGTAGAGCAGGAATACACGGGAATCAAATTATTCTGCGCATATGTTTTCAGAAACTTTTCTGTAAGATTCAAACATAACAAACGAAAACGGCCGCTTTTTCCGGGTAATATCCGTATTTTTGAAAATCCACCACGATTTACAAACAAATAATCTCCCTCCTTCGCGGTAAGTGTCTCCCCACAGCAAGACAAGGTAATCGTTCCGCCTTCCGCTACCTTTATCAGCTTATAATTGCGTTCGTACAACTCTTTCTGTGTCAGCTTGTCATAACACACAAAATAGAAAGGTTCTTCTGATTTTCGAAATTCACGCTGTTGATTCATACCGGCAAAGGTAACAAATCTGACTCTCACAGACAACAAACTTTGAAACTTAGCGATAAATTTACCAAAGAAGAATTGCTTAATTTTGCCGCCGAAAAGAAAAGTAATAAAGATGTCAAAAAAAGAAACGGTAAGAAGATACACACTATTCACCATCGGACTATTCACAAATGCAGTAGGTATCAGTTTAATTATCAAAGCAGGTCTCGGTTCCTCTCCCATTTCCAGTTTACCCTACACCATCAGCTTAGGATTCCCTGTCACTTTGGGAACATTGACTTTTATCCTGAATCTGCTCCTCATAACGGGACAAATGCTATTATTAAAAAAAGATTTCCAGAAAAAGCAATGGCTACAGCTCCCCATTTCCGTCCTTTTCGGCTTTTTCATAGACATATCCATGCTTATGCTGTCATGGGTCGTGCCCGAATTTTATCTTTGGAAAATAACAACTCTGGTCTTGGGCTGTATCATCTTGGGGTTAGGGGTAAGTCTGGAAGTAATAGCCAATGTGGTAATGCTATCCGGAGAAGCATTCGTACATGCAATCTCACAGAAAAAGAAGAAAGAATTCGGATGGGTAAAAATAGGTTTTGACTGCACGTTAATGACACTGGCATGCATCACATCGCTGCTATTGTCCGGTGGAGTGACGGGAGTACGCGAAGGCACCATCATTGCGGCATTACTTGTCGGGATAGTAGCCCGGTACTTCAACCATAAGCTGACTTTCCTGCAGAAAAGGCTTCCTGATCCGGTTCATCTGTAAACTAAATTGCACCGAACAGGAAGCCCCTCCTTTTATTCGTCGCCTTCCTTATACTCCAAAATATCTCCCGGTTGGCAATCCAACTCCTTACAAATAGCTTCAAGCGTAGAAAACCGGATCGCTTTTGCCTTACCGGTTTTCAAGATCGAAAGATTAGCAGGTGTAATATCCACCTTTTCCGCCAACTCGCCCAAAGAGATTTTTCTTCGGGCCATCATAATATCAAGGTTTACTATTATAGCCATAATTTCTTTATTTTCAGTTTAGGTCAAATGGTCAGTTCCTGTTCCTCTTGCAACTTCACACCCAATGCAAAAATCTCGGCGAAAAGCAACATCAGGAACATATCACTCCAGCTTATAGCAAATTCATAATTGCTTATCACATATCCGGGCACTGTAGTCTGACTGGCTATACAATGATATACCAACCAATCATACAATGAGATGAAGGCCAAAGAGCCATTGATAGTATATACGAATATGCGCAATCTACGCGCATTTTTCCGCGTAAATATTTCATGCTTAAATACAGAAATCAACAATTTAATAAAGTTGACAGCCCCCCAAATAAGCAACGGAAGAATCGGCAAAAACAAAATTCCGAAAAGCCCCATCCACCAGGGAACCCACCCGCAAGCGATCACTTTCTTCACTGCGTAAGGGGTCTGCACGTCAAAACGGGTGTTTTGTACAGAATCTAAAGTCAATTGATCATCAGCCGGCATTATATTCAGTTCCTGCACAAACTTTGTCCCAATCTGACTTCCTGTTTCCACCTGTTCTTGTATCAGTTCCGTTCTCTTTTCTACCAAAGTACGCGGATTGGTATGTCCCCACATATCAATAAATGCAGTTACCATTTCTACCGCCATAAATAATAATGTAAAAAAAGCTAAAAAACTAATTCTTTTCATAACCTCTTTCTTTAAATAGTCAAATCCTGCTCCTCTTTCATCTTCAATCCGATAGCGAAGACCTCACCAACGATCAATGCAACCAGCCCCAGGACTAAAGTCAATTTAGAAACAAGACCGGACAAATTCACTGAATAACCGGATATAGAAAATACCCCCGATAACTCATAAGCGGAAATATAAGCAGGAAAAGCCGAACAAATAAAATTAAGAATGAGTATAGCCCCTAACCAACGAAGCCGCCGGACATTCTTCCAATCAAATATTCTGGACTTATTGATGGCAATAATCAATTTGGCAAAAAATACCACAGAGAAGATCATGGTGAAAATCCCTATAAAGTTACACATCATGGTGATAAACTTCAGCCAAATATTGACAGGTGTATTCACACTCACAACCAGTTTACCATAAATAGCCGGAACGAACTCGCCCATTTTCTCATTATAAACCGAATCTTTCAAGTTTGCAAAGTTATCCGGAAACAAGGCAATGCTCTTCATATTATTCGTCTTCTGAAACTGCTCCTTGTTGTCAACATGGTTCATACCCGCCCGAAAGCCATCTACAAACGCACTACTAATGTAGTAAGCGGACTCGAATACCGAGTAGCAGAATACCAGCATCACCAATAAACAAAGTATATTCAATCTTTTTTTCATGGCTATCAATCGTTATCAGTCAATATTTCTATGTCAGTATCTTTTTTCCAGGGATAAGATATCGTGGTCCGTTTCATCAGCCAATAACATCCAACCAATAATACAACAGCCACGCAAGTAATTATCAAACTGGCCGTTCCTCCAACAAGAGCATCCATATCATCCACGCCGGGATATTTTATATTAAGATATACCGAAATACTATTATTCAATATGTGCATCAGAATACAAGGCAGCAAACTGGCCGTTTTATAATACACCCACGCCAACAAAAGCCCGATGAGAAATGCAGCAACCACCTGTATCGGATTGATATGGAAAATGCCGAATATAAATGCGGAAATCAGAATTGCTTTTGCTGGATCGTACTGCTTCAACAAGGCTTTGGTGATAGCACCGCGAAACAACAGTTCTTCAAGAACAGGCCCTGCCACGGCGATAGCCAAGATACCTCCCCAACCGGATTGCAGAATATCGAAAGTCTGCTCCATTATGTTGGGCAACCACTCCATATGAGAAATTAATGTAGAAACCAGCCATGAACATGAGAGAAGACTAACAACACTCAGTCCCAAATAAGAAGGGGATACCGCAGACCAGGTTGTTTTCTCTTTACTTATATAGCCTGCTTTCCAAAGATAGATTACCATCAACAGGATTCCCGTCATCTGTGCCGGAATAATGATCATCTGCATCAGCGAATCT
>ENA-OROM01003039-OROM01003039.1-human-gut-metagenome-genome-assembly--contig:-NODE-3039-length-11253-cov-2.121004_pt1 | contig 11253 bp, 11 predicted proteins | sample MGYA00242129_ERZ509050 | MGnify/ENA primary metagenome ERZ509050 (study PRJEB26280, sample SAMEA2338701) | human gut metagenome | biome: human gut; feature: human-associated habitat; material: faeces...
TAAAAGAAATGATGCTGAATTACTATCAGATCGAACATTTTACCCGGACTACCGTATCTCTCCTGAGAGAGAATCATATTGACTGCTACCTCCTGAAAGGTTTAAGTCTTGCCGACTGCTATCCTGTCCCAGAGTATCGCAAGCTGGGAGATCTTGACCTTTATCTGGCCGAACCGGAAACACTTTCCCAGGCACAAGCTGTTCTGGAATCCAACGGATACATTCTCCAGGACGAGCTCAGTGATCATCATGTAACTTACTATTATACATTTCCAAAAACCGGACGCCGTTTTATCCTGGAGCTTCATTACAGAGTTGTCGGACAGTACCAGTACAGCCGAACCAATGAGCTCGTAGATCTCGTTTATTCACCGGCGCAGCTGAAGAAATCATCTCAGATGATCCATGGATACAGCTATACAGTCCTGCCACCAACAGAATACGTTTTTTACATGATCCATCACATGCTGAAACACTATCTGTACAGCGGATTCGGAATCCGGCTTCTCTGTGATTTTACTTTTTATCTGAAACATCATGAATCCGAAATTGATTTTGACCAGATACATACATGGTGCAGGGAATCGCGGATCAGCCATCTCTATGAGATCATTCTGGAAAGCTGCCGGATATATCTCGGGCTCCCGGCTTCCATAGATCCCCAAACCCACTACGATACCTCTGACTGTCAGGATTTTATCACACAGATCCTGAAAGACGGTGACATGGGAACCGATGTTTCACAGACTCTGGTGGGAAGCAGCTCCTACCAGAAAGTCAACCTGTTTACTTATTTCCGTGAAGGTCATGTCCAGATGAAAGTCCGCTTTCCAAAAGCCAGCCGCTTCCCGATCCTCTGGCCGGTACTCTGGGTGATCACTTTCGTCTGCTTCATCCGCAACACCTACAAAGTACGGAACACAACCTTCCTGCAGACACTTCGTAATTTCAAAAAAAGCAACCAGAAAACAAAACTTGTCAAAATTTTTGAAAACAGTGATTCCTGAGTGGGAGTCACTGTTTTTGTATTACCTATTCCCTGATCCCGGTATCAGAAAGTCTTTCATCTACTTTCTGCGTAATCAAAATTTTAACACCCACAGACATCAGCAGGTACCATTTTGATTTCATTCCAAAAGAAAAAATCCGTATCATAGCCTTCCACATCCACTGATTGATCTGAAGCGGCCGTTTTCTATCTGCCAGTTCACAAAAAACTTTCTTTCCCACTGGATGATCACCATATTCTTTCAGTATTTTATGGATTGCTCTTAATCTTTTTTTGCGCTGCATATATTCCATTTTAGCATCAAAAAATGCAGCAAAAAAAATCAAATATCTGGTGAGTGATATATATTCCACAGGCTCTTTATTCTTCTTCTCAATCCATCCCTTCAGCTCATATGCTATCTTAAACCAGTTCTCTGTGGAATCCGAACGATACTGCCAGGAAACTGATACATCATTTTTTCTGTAGACATATCCTACATCTTCCAGAAAAACATACTTTGGATTGCAGATATAGCACTGCATATTGAATAATTTATCTTCCGCATAAGAAATCTCTGTAAAAATAATCTGATTCTTCTTCAGAAATTCACTTCTGTAAAGCTTTCCCCATACATACGAAAGTGTTCCCACAGAAAAGAATCCCCGAAACCTGAATTTCTCTGATAAAGGACTGCACAATGCAAATGACTCATGTTTCGATGCCGGAAGAATCTTATCCTCCCATAATCTTGCATAATTACTTACTACAATATCTGCACCTGTAGGTTCAGCAATACTTATATATTTACGGAATATTTCTGTATCCGGAAGATAATCATCTGCATCCGCAAACACAATATAATCACCCTTTGCCAGTTTCAATCCTCTGTTTCTCGCAGGTCCGGGACCTTTTCCAGGGCCTTTGATCATACGGATTTCCGGATATTTCTTTTCATATTCCCGGATAATATCCGGACTTTTATCCTCCGAACCATTTTCTACCAAAATGATTTCCCAGTTTTTATAGCTTTGATCTATAATACTATTCAGCGTTTCTCTTATATATTTCTCTGCATTATACACAGGTATGATCACGGAAATTTTACAATTCTTTTCAGTAAACTCCATAATTCTCTCCATTCTACAGTTTTTCTGTAAACCAGCCATAACAGAATATTCGGTACTATCAGACAGATCATCAGCCTTAATACCAAAACAAAAAATACCTGTCCTGAAATAAACCTGCAGCAATATTCGGTAATTCCCCATACTGCTGCCATCACTCCAAGATATCCGGCATACTTTATGAAAAATCCAGTCACCGGTCTTTCAAGTCTGTATTTATAGATCACATAAGGTTCCACCCATACAGAGGTAAGTACAGTGCTGCAAAATGTTCCCACAAACACTCCTGCCACTCCTAAATATGTTACCAGCAAAACAGAAATCACCAGATTTAAGACAGCCTCTGCCACAGCTTTATAACGATCATACCAAAACAAGCCCATAGATTCTTTGAAGATCAGTACAGCACGCCTCATTCCATTGATAAAAAAGTTAATACAAAGAATCAGCACGATTTCTCTCGCAAACAGATATTTTTTTCCAAATGCAATCTCCACAAAAGGATTCAGAAGTTCCATAAGACAGATTCCCGCAAATCCAAGAATAATCTGTCAAAGATCTGTCCTACCTTTTCCCTATCTTCTGTCACACCGAGATTTCCTACACTTGCCGTAACCCCCAGCATAGCCTGATCCAATACCTGACGCACAGATCCTATGATCAGAAAATAATTGGAATAAATACCGGCTGTGACAACCCCTACAAAACTGGATATCAGAAGATTATCGGTATTATTTACAACCACATTTCCGATCTTATGCATCAACATTGCTTTTACATTCCGAAAGATATCATGATATTCATTCTGCGAAAGTTTATCCTTACAAAGCTCCTTCAAGTAAGGAAAAAGTCTGTCCGCTTTTCTGGACATACAAATATTTCCACTTATCGTACACACAACCGCAACAATAAGAAACAGAATAAAGTTCCCGGTCAGAAGCAATACAACGATCTGACAGATATCCTGCAATACAAGAAATCCATTATGATACATCACAGTAATATAATTCATCTGGTGAGCATCCACCAATGTCTTCTTGTAAATCAGCAAATAAGACACAACTGAATTCGTAAGATACAGAATATAGATCACGATCAGATGATCCACATCCGGCCTGTCCTTCATCAGAATATCCAGAAACGGAATCAGGCACAGTCCTGCCACCAGAACAAAACCTGCTGTCATTCTGTAAAAAGTACGGAACATCCGCATCAGGATCTGCTGTTTTTTGATATCATTTCTGGCAATTGGACCGTAAAGAGCATATGTAATTGCAGTTCCCACTCCAAGTTCTGATAATGATAATATATTTAATATATCTGTAAACAGACCATTGATTCCTACATAACCTTCACTGAGCGTTCTCGTAAAAACGACCCTTGTAAAAAAGCCCATAAGAATTGCTGTCACCTGTGCAATAAAGGCTACTGTCGTATTCATGACAGAGTATTCGGTCCTGGATTTCTGTTTCAATCTTCACTTATCCTTTCTTTTTGGTTATAATACATTATAGTTAATTCATAATTGCATGTATAGATATTTTTTAAAGGAGCAATTATCCATGAAAAAAAAATTACCGGTAATCCTGCATAGTCTTTTTTTTATATTTTGTTTTACATTGGCTGTGCTTATCCTCCATCATTTAATCTCTTCCAGATATCTGAAAATTGAATATACACCTTCCTCAAGCGAAGAATCTTCCCAGAATCTGGATAATCCTTACCGCGGTTTTTATCAAATGGGCGGATACATTCTTTCAGATAAGGAAACGCCAAAAACAGCTGCAAACTGGTGCAAAAAAAACTGCACCTCAAATCCCTACCCACTGATGCTTCTGGAAATCAATCTGAAAAATTATTCAGATTCTGATATCAGCACAAATGCTCTTACTCAGCTGGATAAAATGCTGACTATATGTACACAGGCCAAAAAGCAGGTGATCCTCCGTTTTCTCTATGACTGGGATGGAAAGGCTTTATCTGCAGAACCATCCAGCCTTCCGCAGATCAAAAAACATATTTCACGGCTTTCCACTGTTGTCAACAAACATTCTGACTGTGTATATATCCTGCAGGGAACATTTACAGGAAATAATGGTGAGATGAATAATTCCAATTATGGAGATCTCAATCAAATACGTCAGATCATAGAAGAACTTGACAATGATATCTCCCGGGAAATTTATCTGGCAGTCCGTACTCCGGCGCAGTTAAGAGGTATTCTCCGTACCAGTACGCCACTTTCAAGTTCAGAAGCTTACAGCGGCACACTCGCATCCAGATTAAGTCTGTTTAACGACGGTATGCTTGGATCAGTCTATGATCTCGGCACCTACGGAAGTACACCTCTGAAATCCAGCAGCAAACCAGAAGAACAGGGTACCCGCAGTGATGAACTTCTTTTTCAGTACAAACTCTGTCAATATGTTCCTAATGGTGGAGAGGTTACTGTAGACAACGAATACAATGATCTGGATAATGCCATCTCAGATCTCTCACAAATGCATGTGTCTTATCTGAATTCGGAACATGATGAAGCAGTCCTTAACAAATGGAAAAATTCTACTTACACAGGATCAGATACCGATGTTTTTTCCGGATGCAGCGGATATGATTACGTCAGTGCTCATCTGGGCTACCGTTATGTTGTACAGCAGTCCTCCATTGATTTTCATTCTGTACTCGATGACACTGCCACTTTATATCTGACAGTTGCCAATACCGGATTTTCCTCTGCATATACGAAATTTACCACAGATCTGATTCTCACCAGCAAAGATACCGGTAAATCAGAAAAAGTTGAAACAACTATTGATAACCGTTCTATCGCAGGTAATGATTTCTCTGAGTTTAAACTCAGCCTAGATGTCCACTCCCTTAAAAAGGAAACTTATACAGTTTCTCTTCGTATGAAAGATCCATACACAAAAAACTATATCCATTTTGCCAACAAAGGATATGAAAAAAGCAAAAACGTTCCTGTTGGTACTCTTACTCTTCAGTAATTCAATATTTATGTTTATTTATGCAGGCAGCCAATATAAAGGCTGTCTGCACTGCCTCTATTGACAAACCGAATACTTCGCCTGTCTGATCTTCTCCGGGCTTTCAGTAAAACTTTCCCGCGGGCAGGCTCTGTCACTGCTTTTCCACAGAGAACAGTTCCCGGCAATATTTTTCGCAGATCCATAGAAACCGGAACTTCTTTCTGCTGATGCTCATTCTCGATCATCAGAAATAATTCCGCATCCTGAAACAGCTTTCCAAATCCGGTATTTTCAATTTCAATGGTAAATTCTGCTTTTCCACGCCATGTACGTTTCATCTGAACGCTTTTTACTGTCAGGCGATAACCAAGGTGGCTGCCTATATATTCATAAAGACTTCGCCCCTGCCAGATCCCGGAGCCTGTATAATTTATTTGTTTCCACCGGTTAAGAACCTCCATATCGTAAGTACTGTCCAGATAAACAAGATGCATGTTCTTCAGTTCACTGATAATGAAATCCGTCTCTCTGACTTTCACGGCATCTTCTCCTGTACAGGAAGTCACCTCACCGCCACAGGGCAGGCTTTCTGTAAGCCGGCTGATAAAATCCAGCTCTTCTTTTCTGGTCCATGCACCGCGCCATCCTGCCGCCTCTTTTGTCATAGTACCGAATGTTCCAAGATGTGTCAAAGATCCCAGGATACCATCGTCAAACAATGACAGCCGTGAGTATTTTTTCTGCAAAAAATCCTCTTCACTTTTCAGGGTTCTCCACTGTGACGGCGTACGCACAGCCAGACAGATCTCCTCTCCAAGGTACCCCCTCATACAGCTCCACATCTTATGAAGATGTTCCGGAGATAAATATTCGGAATCGTGCATCTCTCCCCAGCTGCCAACCAGCATTCCCTGAAAAATAAACACAGAATGTTTTACACTTTTCAATATTTCTCCGATCTGTCTCATGTGCTCCAGCACCAGTTTAAAGGCATCCGGCTCGCAGCTTCGTCCATTTCCTTCCCGGTCATATACAGGACGAAGAATCACATCCTTTTTGTATTGCATAAAAAAACTGAGAATGTTCCTGATATTTCCAAGGGCATCTTCATCCAGCAGCTTACTGCGATATGCGTGGATATCAAGCAGTACCAGTGCCAGCGACTCCCCCTGTCTCAGACTCCATCTCAGTTCTCCCGGATCTATACTCTGTTCAACCATAAAAGTATAGATCCCGTACCATCCTCTGCCGGGATTTTCCGGTTCATCCAGACTCTCTGCGAGTTCTGCCTGCCGGAAATCCCAGCCATTTCTATTTATCATATTTTTCCAGAGCATGTATCTTACCTTCATCCATCTTGAGGATTTTTTCCCTGATCCATACTGCCAGAACGGAAAAAGTCATGCGGAACATATAGAGTATTGGCTTCAGCCCGGAATGCATGCTGACTCCTTCTGTTCTCATGTGCATCACTGCCGGAATTTCCCTGACCCGGAATCCCAGAAGCAGCATCTGCATCAGCATATTTGCGTCTGGATATTTGTCATCAAAGTTATCATATTTGGAATAAAAAAGAAAAGTTCTCCAGCTCAGCCCCTGCAGGCCTGTAGTCGGATCAGAAATGCTTCTTCCTGTTCCCAGTTTCAGCATTGTCCGAAACCACGCAAATGCAATTTTTTTCGCCGGAGATACCGGGAAATCTGTGCTTCCTTCCATAAATCTTGAACCCAGAACAATATCCGGAAGCTCACCGTTCGCATCTCTGGTCTGCAATGTCTCATAGATTTTCGGAATATTGCATACATCATGCTGTCCGTCTGCATCCATCTGTATCACATAACAGTAATCCTTTCGCACTGCATACTTATATCCAAGCTGCAGGCCACTTCCATATCCAAGATTAAATACATTAGTCACAACATCATCTTCATAATATTTTATATTATCCGTAAGTTTACCCTTGTTTTACCATCCAGATTGTGTTATCGGAGGACGCATCGTTCATAACCAGTACATCTGCGATCTGCGCGATTTCCGGCTGTTCCAGCTTTTCAAGCACTGGAACAATCGTTTTTTCTTCATTGTACGCCGGAATAATAATCAAAACTTCTTTTCTGTTTTCCATGGCTTTCTTTCTCTTTTCTTACGCTATATATATCGAACTTTTGTATTCTGCTCTGCTCCATTCCTGTCATTCCTGCTGCAGCAAAACAGTTTCATTTCATCCTCCTGATTATCTGAGATCCGACGAGAGGCATTTTTTCTGTACTGCATACATTTCTCATCATCTTCCAGCAGTTCTTTTATATTTCTGCTGATGTCTTCCGCTGACAGCTGACACAAGGATCCGTCTATTCCATCATTTACCTGTTCCCGGTTTCCGCTGCAGTCCGACACAAGGATCGCACAGCCAAGAACCTGTGCTTCCTGTACTGCAATGCTTTTTCCTTCAAAACGGGTAGCATGCACATACAGATCACACTGCTTATAATAGGGATAGGGATTTTCCTCTGCTCCCAGCAGGATAAAATCTCCGGTAAGCCCAAGACTGTCTATTTTCTGCTGAAGCTGCTCTTTCAGCTCGCCTTCTCCCAACACATACCAGCGCACATTTACGCCCTGATCTTTCAGAAGTTTCATTGCGTCAATAGCTGTTTCATAAGCTTTCTGAACAGTTAATCTTCCTACAGTCAGTATCCTTTTTCCGTTATATGTATCTTCGAAACCACCTGGAAGTTCTGCTTTTCTTATGATTTCCTTCCTGTCGATCAGATTGTGGAAAATAAAGGTTCTGTCTGCACACTCGGGATATATTTTTTCAAAGCTTTCTTTTACTTCACCGGACACCGTAAAGACCCTGTCAAAATCCAGATAGCAGTTTTTATCCAGTTTTCTGCTGTAGCCTGCATACGAATAGTCCACATGCAAAAATGTGAACTTCTGCTTTGCCTTCACATGGTCATGGACAAAATATGTGGAACCGCCTTCCAGATAAGCGATCGCCATATCATACTCCTTATCCAGACTCATTCCGCTGTCTGACATGACACGCCACAGAAGCTTATCTGCAAAGATTTTCCGCTGTTTCAGCATAGCTGAGGTATTTTTTATCAGATACGGAATGTTTTTAAACAAAGCTCCTCTGGTAAACAGCCGCCTGAAAACCTTTTTATTCAGTTTCTTTTTTCCCTCTCTTGTAAGAACCGACTCTGCTGTATAATCTCTATTCAGGATATTTACATACTCCGGCACCTGACTGATCAGCTCGCCCTGTTCAAGCAGTACATAAAGATCGGTCTGATACTGCTCCGGCGAAAATCTTTTCAGCAGCTCCAGAAGTGCTTTTTCTGCTCCGGCACCTCCAAGAGTGTTGATGACAAACAATACTTTTTTCATTTTTCTTTTTTCATTTTCTCCAGCTCTTTAAGTATTTTCTCACAATCGTTGTTTAAAAGTGATATCTGCATGGCCATTTCCTGATTCCGTCTTTTCAGAAGGGATACCTGGGTGCTTATAAACCACAGTCCCCATAAAATTCCTGATACAACGATGATGATCAGGATCAGTCCTCTTGTGCTTATGTACCGGTCCAGCTGAGACGGATTCAAAAGCACACCGGAAAGAATCATCAGCGCAGATAATAATACCCATGCAAGGCAAAATGGTTCTGTCATTTTTCTTTTTGCAAGTGACAGTACTGCTTTTACAAGCATATATGCTCCTGCCACAATTACAAATAATCTAAGTATATCTCCTGAAGCCATTCTTTCGTTCCTTTCCTACTGCTCATATCTGTCAAATACTTTTGGCGATGGGCAGTCTCCTTTTTTCTTTTTCAGCAGATGTCCGTTGCAGAATATGTGAAAATCCAGATGTTTTTCCATCCACTGAAGCCTCATATAGGCTACTGTCCATCCTGCGAAACTTCCTGCAACAAGTCCTGCACCATACCAGATCTCCGAAAAATGTGTGGAAATCATACTTCCTGCCATCGTGATCAGGCAGAATGCCAGGCCAGTCAGAACACAGCCTTTCATATCATTAAAATAATACATAAAAATAATTTCTGCATACATGAGAAACAGAATAAAATATCCTGCTGCCAGACACGGATAGATCCTCAGTGTCATTCCTCCGAAACCAAGCTGAGGAAGAAAGATCATACAGACCAGAAAGATCACCAGTGTAATAATAAACTGGACTCTTGCAAGGCTCATCAGCTCTTCTGAAAGAGTACGGAACATCCTTTTTTTCGTAATGGCGATATCCGCTCCTCTTCCGCCGATAACTGCCTCTGAATATGCCTTGTATCTGTCGTGAAAATACATTTCCACTCTGCTGATAAAGATAACACTTGCAGAGATATTTGTAAACATCGCAAGGCAGGTTGCCATATCATACGTTATTACACATACAAAGGATTTTACCACTATCATGTGAAAATCTGTTGTCCAGAAAACAAAATTATGAATATAAAGTCCCAGTGTATACAGAAAATTAGTTACAACCAGCGGCCAGTATTCTCTGAAATATCCCAGAACCTCTCTGTACTTTCCGCTGTTTTCCCTGAAATAGCTTCGCACCACAGACATTTCCATACAGGCGATCAGCCAGAACCCGACAGCCAGTGAAAACAGCATTCCGTAGGTGATACTCCAGTGAAATATTTTTACAAGAAGCAATGACAGAAAGAAGGTAACTGTCATGCCTGCTGCAAAGAAAAACGAGATTTTTTTGTAATCCTTACAGATAGACAGATACAGCATGGAATAAAACACCAGGACAAGTGCTATATATCCGCAGTATCCTGTAAACATAAATGATATCTACCTTTCCCACGATCACCTCGCGAACACAGAATATAATTCCCAACACAGAACTGAGAAGAATATTCATGAACATTCCCACATAATAGCAGGGCAGGATATCCTCATATTTCTCTTCATAGATCACATCCGACATATATTTTGACAGTACAGAGTTAAACGGTGATGCTGTCAGCAATGAGAAAATAAAAATATACAGCACTGTACAGGAAAACAGTTCCCTTGTAATATAAGCTACAGAGGAAAAATCCAGAAAGTATTCCATAAGTACAAGTGCACCGATCACAACAAGCATTGGCGCAATGGTAACGACCGTACTGTATCCAACTCCTATGATATCTGTTGTCAGCGTATTCTTTTTATATATGTTTGTCAGTTTTACACCTATTCCAGCCATGTATTCTCTCCGTCCTGAGATTATTATTTTCCTATACTGAAAGGCTCCTCCGTCCACTCAAGTCCCTGTTTATCAGAAAATCCTTTGTAAATGTCCTGATACACTGCTTTCATCTGTTCGATCCGGTAAAACGCATTTACACGTTTATAACCGGCTTCTCCCATACGCAATCTTTCTTCTTCCTGTAAGGACATCGTCACCATGGCATGGGCGATCTCCTCAATATTCATAATGTGTGTCAGTATCCCTGCTTCCCCGAAATCATCGTTGCTGCCATAGATCAGCTCCCGGCAGTTTCCTACATCTGTAGCTATAACCGGTTTATGAGCTGCATAGCTCTCAAGGATCGTCAGCGGCTGTCCTTCACTGATACTTGTGAGGATCGTGAAGTCCATTCTGCCAAGGTATTCTTTTACATTGACACGTCCTGTAAATTCGATATCGGATACCCCGAGAGAATCCACAAGGTCAAAACATTCCTGTGCATACTTTTCGTCCTCATCTGTTGGTCCCATGATCCAGAGTTTGAGATTCGGAACTTTTTTCTTGGCAAAAGCGAATGCCTGTATCATCGTCTTGACATCTTTGATCGGACTGACACGAAGAACTGCCCCGATACTGATGATCTGCTCTTCCTTGGGACTTTTGCCCGGAATATCTGCAAACCCTGCCACGTCGATTCCGTTTGGAGTCACCTGGATCTTTTCTTCCGGACAGCCAAGTTCTATCTGAAGAGTTTTTGCACGTTCAAAGAGACAGGTAACTGCATCTGCTTTATCGTACGCCAGAAGAGACATCTTTTTGAACTGCTCGATCCAGATATTTTTGTAGACACCCTTGACCCAGTTTGCCTTGATCAGTTCTTCCTCTCTCTCTCGGGTATAGATCCCATGTTCGGAGATCAGAAGAGAACTTCCGTGAAAATGCT
>ENA-OROM01003040-OROM01003040.1-human-gut-metagenome-genome-assembly--contig:-NODE-3040-length-11252-cov-2.379477_pt1 | contig 11252 bp, 10 predicted proteins | sample MGYA00242129_ERZ509050 | MGnify/ENA primary metagenome ERZ509050 (study PRJEB26280, sample SAMEA2338701) | human gut metagenome | biome: human gut; feature: human-associated habitat; material: faeces...
TATTCGTATCGGGTCAGTTGCCTATCGATGCGGCTACCGGAAAGATGGCGGAAGGAATTGAAGAACAGGCACGCCAGTCGTTGGAGAATATAAAACACATCCTGGAAGAAACAGGGTTGACAATGGGAAACATTGTAAAAACGACTGTATTCCTTCAGGATATGTCTTTCTTTGCCGGAATGAACGGCATATATGCTACGTATTTTGACGGAGCTTTTCCGGCACGTTCGGCTGTGGCCGTAAAGGCTTTGCCGAAGGATGCGTTAGTGGAGATTGAGTGTATCGCGGTTCGCTAACAAATCGGCGACAATAAAACTGCTGCCTCCCACGAAGATGAAGTCTTTAGGGGGGCAGTTTTCTTTTGCTGCCCGTACGGCATCCACTACGGTAGGGTAGGAGGTGCCTTTCAGTCCCGCTTCCAAAGCCATTTTCATCAGCTCATCTTCCGGCATTGCACGTTTCACGCTCGCTTTGGTGAAATAGTAGGTGGCGTCTTTCGGCAACAGTTCCAGAACACTGCTGATATCCTTGTCGCTGACCATGCCGAATACAATATGCAATTCCTGATGCAACTTTTCGTGTATATACTTCAATTGCTTGCGAATACTTTTAAAGCCATCAACGTTGTGGCCTGTGTCACAGATGAGGTCAGGATAGCTTTGGAGTTTCTGCCAGCGTCCCATCAGACCGGTCATCTCGCATACATTAGAGAATCCGGTATAGTAATCTTTATTACAGATTTCATATCCCAGGTTCTTTAAAATATCCAGTGCTGCCAGGATTGTGAGACAATTTTCTGTTTGATAGAGACCGCTCAGTTCGTAGTATAATCCCGTCATAAAACTGGAATTATGAATGGATATTGCGTCTTTTCTTTTATCCATGATTCTGTCTATCGCACGTATGGCGTCAGCCGGGTTGATAAGAGAGACAAATTGCATCATTTTCATTGGAAGCGTCTGTATCTGCTGAAGTTTTATTTCCTCCTCCAATAATTCCTGCAAATCGGCTCTGGACTCCTTCAGGTTATCATATGACAAATATTGCACATGGGTGAAACTCTTTAATTCTTCCGAGAAGGTGATGAAGGTATTCATTGCCTTGGCTTTCATCGTAAATACTCTTTTCACCGCTCCGGATACTTTTCCCACTACTACCGGAACATCTTCTTTGATAATTCCGGCCTTTTCTTTGGCTATTTTATTCAGTGTGTGGCCCAGATATTGCATATGGTCGAAACCGATATTGGTAATAACACACAGATCGGGGGTGATGATATTGGTACAGTCCAGACGTCCGCCCATGCCTACCTCGATCACTGCCACATCTACCTTCTGATCGGCAAAATAGCGGAATGCCATTGCCGTGGTAAGTTCGAAGAAAGAAGGGTGCAGAGGTTCGAAAAAGGAACGGTGGTCTTCTACAAAGTTGACCACATACTCTTCGGGAATCATTTCACCGTTGATACGGATACGCTCGCGGAAATCGATCAGATGCGGGGAAGTGAATAACCCGACTTTATAGCCCGCGGCTTGTAGCACGGCAGCGATCGTATGCGAACAGGAACCTTTTCCATTTGTCCCGGCGATATGTATCGTTCTGAATTCTTGATGCGGATGACCTAAATGTTCGTCCAATTTGTGTGTTGTCTCTAAACCTGGCTTATATGCTTTGCCACCTATTTGCTGAAACATAGGTGCACTTTCATATAAGTACTTTAAAGTGTTCTGATAATCCATGTTTTATAATATTTAACTCCGGGCAATCTTTATTGCTCGCAAAATTGTTTATCTTTAGAACCATCATTCCAACTGTAAACGGAGGATTGATGAATGAGACTGCAAATATCAACATTAAAATCTAAGAAATCATGGGAACTAAGAAAAATTTTGTAATTGACACAAATGTTATTCTTCACGACTATAATTGTTTGAAGAATTTTCAGGAAAATGATATTTATCTCCCCCTTGTCGTACTGGAAGAACTGGACAAGTTCAAGAAAGGAAACGAGCAGATTAATTTCAATGCCCGTGAGTTTGTCCGGGAACTGGATTTGCTGACAAGTGACGAACTTTTCTCTAAAGGAGTGAGTCTGGGAGAAGGATTGGGACGCCTGTTCATTGTCCCCGGCAATGTGGATGCTCCCAAGGTTCATGAATCTTTTCCGGTGAAGAAACCCGATCATCTGATATTGGCAGCCGTTGAATATCTGGCGGGCAAATATCCGAAGACTCCGGCTATCTTAGTGACCAAGGATGTGAACTTGCGTATGAAGGCACGTTCCATCGGTATTACCAGCGAAGACTATATCACAGATAAAGTATCCAATGTCGATATATTCGAGAAATCCAATGAGATCTTTGAAAACGTGGATCCGGCATTAATCGACCGCATCTATTCCTCCAAAGAAGGCATCGACCTGAGTGAATTTGACTTTAAAGACGTCATTCATCCTAACGAATGCTTTGTTCTGAAGAGTGACCGGAACAGTGTACTGGCACGCTACAATCCTTTTACCCATTCCATCTGCCGCGTCACGAAGGGACGCAACTATGGCATTGAACCTCGCAATGCCGAACAGAGTTTTGCTTTCGAGATACTGAACGATCCGAACGTCAAACTGGTGGCATTGACAGGAAAGGCAGGAACGGGTAAGACATTGCTGGCTTTAGCGGCAGCTTTAGGTAAGTTGACTGATTATAAGCAAGTATTGCTGGCACGTCCGGTGGTGGCGTTGTCCAACAAAGATATCGGTTTCCTTCCGGGAGATGCACAGGAAAAAGTTGCTCCATATATGCAACCGCTGTTTGACAATCTGAATGTGATCAAACGTCAGTTTGCCGCTAACTCGACCGAAGTGAAACGTATCGAAGATATGCAGAAGAGCGAGCAACTGGTGATTGAAGCGCTGGCATTTATCCGCGGGCGTAGTTTGAGTGAAATGTACTGTATCATTGACGAAGCGCAGAACCTGACTCCAAATGAAATAAAAACGATTATTACCCGTGCGGGCGAAGGCACGAAGATGGTGTTTACGGGAGATATCCAGCAGATTGACCAGCCGTATCTGGATAGTCAGTCTAATGGTCTTGTATATATGATCGACCGTATGAAAGACCAGAATATCTTTGCACATGTCAATCTGGTGAAAGGCGAACGCAGTCAGTTGAGTGAGTTGGCCAGTAATCTGTTATAAATAATAAAGAACTAAAAAAAAGAAGAATGAAGAATTACCGGTAGTATAAATGCGCCGGCAGATTCTTCATTCTTCTTTTTTATTCTTTGTTTCTAGTTCTTCATTCTTAATTTTCTTTCTTACCGAAATATTTAAGGAATTGTGTACGTTCGAACGTATTGATGCCTTGAACGTCTTTAATATTCAGTTTTCCTTTGAACTGAGCGATGCTTTCGAAACCTTTCCGTTCCATCCATGCAGATAAGAAGCGGGTGGATTCTCCGATGAATGCGTTCGTGTTCTGATAGACAGCGCTGCAAACTTCTACAGCAGTAGCTCCGGCAAGGATTGCTTTTACTACTGCTTCCGGACTGGCAACACCGCCGGAGGCTGCATAATCGATTTTGTCTACCACTGAGGATGCGATTCCAATCCAGCGGAGAGGAGTGGCAAGATCGGCGGAAGTGCTGAATACTGCACCGGATATTTGTTCCATATTCTCAATATTGATATCCGGCTGGTAGAAACGGTTGAAAAGAACCACCGCAGCTGCTCCGTTAGCGTACAGCTGATCGATCAGAGCTACGGGATTTGTCAGATTGTCCCCCAGTTTCATAATCACCGGAATGCTTACCGTCCGTTTGATATGACGCAGGATGTCGATATGACGCTGCTCAAATGAACCGTACGTATATTGTACATCCGATTGCAATGCCAGAATATTGATTTCCAGTGCATCGGCACCGGCTTCCTGTATCTGTTTGGCAAAGTCTATCCATTCCGCATCCGAATAGCAGTTGATGCTGGCTATGATGGGGATGTTACACTCTTTTTTGCTTTCCTTGATTAAGGTGAGATATTCAGCTAATTTATGTTCACGGATATATTCTTCCAGATAATCGCTTGCTTCCGGATAAAAAGCGGGATCTTTCAGTTGATCCGCTTCCAGCATGATTTGCTCCTCAAACAGAGATTTCAGTACGATGGCACCTGCACCTGCTTCTGCCAGTCTCTTATTTTTGCCGGCACTGTTGGTCAGTCCCGAACTACTGATAATGATTGGGTTTCTGAGAGAAAGCCCTGCGAAAGTAGTTTTTAAATCGGTCATAATTATATCTTTTTAAAGTAGTTGGCTACTGATTAATAGTTTCTTTCTCCGAATATTTTGCTTCCTACCCGTACCAGAGTGCTTCCTGCGGCGATTGCTTCGTGATAGTCATGTGACATACCCATCGACAATTCACGGAAAGTAAAGGTTTCGGCAAACCAGTTTGCTTTTATTTCCTGAAAGAGCCTATTCAGTAAACAAAATTCCCGGTTAATTTGTTCAACATCATCGGTGTTGCTTGCCATTCCCATCAATCCGCAGATGCGTACGTGAGACAGTTCTTTCCATTCGCCGGCATGCAGCATATCCTTGCATTCTTCGGGGCTGAAACCGAATTTGGTCTCTTCCTGTGCAACGTGAATCTGTAACAGACAGTTCACGATACGTCCCGCTTTGGCAGCTTGCTTGTTGACTTCCGTCAGCAGTTTGTACGTATCGATTCCATGTATCATCGCTACGTAGGGGATCATGTATTTGATCTTGTTTGTCTGCAAGTGCCCGATAAAATGCCATTCGATGTCTTTCGGCAACGTTTCGTATTTAGCTGTCATTTCCTGCACTTTGCTTTCTCCAAAAATACGCTGTCCCGCCTGATATGCTTCTTCTATCGCTTCATTGGGATGGAATTTTGAGACAGCAACCAGCCGGACTCCTTGTGGGAGTTCGGCCAGCACTTGCTTAAGATTGTCAGCAATACTCATGGTTACTTATGCTTTTGACGGATCAAACTCCGGTTTGTCATTCGGTCCGGCACTGTAAGGATATACATCCATCAACGGGGTCTCGGATACCATACCGATCTGGTAGTCGGCCATCGTTCCTTTCATGCCTTCATCCAGCTTCTTCACTGCGTCGCGCAAGTCGGCAGCCTGAACCAGCACTTGGGTAGAAGTCTTTTTCTCCGCACCGCTTTTTTCGTCAAGGGTGATAAAGATCAGTTTGCACTTAAACCAGCGGTCGGCACTTTCCTCGTCGCTGGGGAAAAGTTCGCTATAGTTGGCACGTTTAATGTCCGATACTGTAAATTCTCCTGTTATAAATGGAGTCATCTCCTCAATAATACGTGCTTCTGCTTCTGTAAAGCTGAGTGCATCTACCAGATAAGGTTCAGTCACTTTTTTCTGCATTCCGTTTTCCATTGTTTTCTCGTAACGGATTTTGCACTCAAACCAAGTATGCATTGCCATAATTTTTCTTCTTTTTTAGTTTATTGATTCGTGTAAATTGCCTACAAAGATAAACAAAATACGAAGTAACTGCCGAAAGATTTTTATTTTCTTTTATGCAGATTCCTCAATTCGAACGAAAGCATGACGCGGAAAAGTCCGATGATGAAGAAAGTAAAGGAAATCATGTAGACCACGTACAATGCACCTACTGCCGGTTGCCACAATATGATGAGAGCACAGATGATGGCGAGGATACCGAAGGCCATATACCAGCCCCAGTCACGGGTGCCGTAACGTTTGAGGTCGATGGAATAGCCGGTAGAGGAAAAGCCCCGAAACATAAGCCAGAAGGCGATGATAAACGGAATCACTTCCATGCTGACCATCGGATAGGCAATCAGATAAATACCTAAGATAAGGTCGATAATTCCTCCTACCAGATACCAGCCCCAACTCGGTACACCCTTGCGGTTGCTGAGGGAGAATATAATTTCGAGAATACCGCTTATCAGCATCGATATGCTGAAAACAATGCTCAGTGCCACGTAGCTGCTGAGAGGTGAGAACATAAGCCAAAGGGCGACAATAATATACACGATTCCTAACAGGAGAGAGGTCCACCAGTTTTTTACTGAATGTTTGATCTCATTGAAAACAGTTTCCATACGTTCTTTAATTTTAAATGAATACTCTGTGGATTTGTGGAGGAATAACAAATTGATTTTAGAAAAGGTTTTCGTGTGAACATATTCCGGGGATAAGTTGTTTTTATTATAAAGTAATTTTAAAATGTAAATGCAATATGGCAACAACAAATTTCAAAGGACAACCGGTGAAACTGATCGGTGAATTTATACAAGTAGGTAAAGTCGCTCCTGACTTTGAGTTAGTAAAAACAGATTTGTCTTCTTTCTCCCTGAAAGACCTGAACGGCAAAAATGTGATTCTAAATATTTTTCCAAGCCTGGATACCAGTGTCTGTGCAACCTCGGTACGCAAATTTAATAAAATGGGAGCAGGCCTGAAAGATACGGTAGTATTGGCTATCTCCAAAGACCTTCCTTTTGCCCACGCACGTTTCTGTACGACGGAAGGCATCGAAAACGTAATTCCATTGTCAGATTTCCGTTTCTCTGATTTTGACGAGAGCTACGGACTGCGTATGGCAGACGGACCGTTGGCAGGCTTACTAGCACGTGCAGTAGTCGTAATCGGCAAAGACGGCAAAGTAGCATATACGGAACTTGTTCCGGAGATTACTCAGGAACCTGACTATGAGAAGGCATTGGCGGCAGTTAAAGAATAGGTAATAAGTATTAGGTATTAAGTAATAAGTATTAGCCGAAGTCGCTTATTTCATTATTGATATTAATTATGCGGAGTATTACTTATTACTTAATACCTATTACTTAATATCTATTACCTATTACCTATTACTTTACATTAAACCTTAACCACATGGACAAAATTCGATTTTTTTTCATCGCCCTGTTAGGTATGGGCGCTGCACACTTGTCGGCTCAAACGGCCGATAGTACACAAACTTCTCCCTGGACAACGGAAGGTTTTGCCGGACTCAAACTGACGCAGGTTAGTTTGACCAACTGGTCTGCCGGAGGTGATAACTCCGTCGCTTTTGACTTGCAAGGTACTTATCAAGCTAACTATAAAAAAGGAAAGCATATATGGAACAACCGTCTTGAACTGGCTTATGGCTTGAATAAGACAGGTGAGGACGGCATGAGAAAGGCCAATGATAAAATATATATGAATACCAACTATGGGTATTCTATCGCCAAACACTGGTATGCAAGTGCATTTACCACTTTTCAGACACAATTCTCGCCCGGATACGACTATTCAGTCAATAAGGATATCGCTATCTCCGAGTTTATGTCTCCGGCATATCTGACTACCGGTTTGGGATTCACATATGATCCGGGAAAGATTTTCACGGTTGTATTGTCTCCTGCCTCCTGGCGCGGCACCTTTGTTCTAAATGACCGTTTGTCTGATGAAGGCGCTTTTGGTGTCGATCCCGGCAAACATCTTTTGTCAAGCTTCGGTGCTAATCTGAAAGGAGAGGTGAAATATGAATTCTTAAAGAACATGACTGTATATTCCCGTCTGGACTTGTACTCTGACTATTTGCATAAACCTCAGAATATTGATGTGAACTGGGAAGTGCAGATTAATATGGCAATCAACAAATGGTTCTCTACTACGCTGACCACCAATATGGTCTATGACGATGATATCAAAATAGTTCAGAAAGACGGCAGCAAAGGATCACGCCTGCAATTCAAAGAAGTACTGGGCGTAGGAGTGCAGTTTAATTTTTAAGTAATAAGTAATAGGTATTAGGTAATAAGTATTAGGTATTAACCGAAGCTGCTGTGTTATCAGCTTATCATCACGTTTAATACTTAATACTTATTACCTAATACTTATTATTTATTTCTCTTCATTCCTTTATAAACCAGAAAGCCCACGATGAATATTCCGATTGCGATGAAGCAATAGCCGATTTCGTGGCTGTATTCTGTTACTTTGGCAATCAGTTGTTCTTCGCTTTCGATGCCGGGCACTGTCGAGAGGTAATACCCGATTACGGCGAGGATTGTATTCCATAATCCGGCTCCGATAGTGGTATACAACAGGAAGGTGTGCATTTTCATGCGGGCAAGTCCTGCCGGTATGGAAATCAGTTGGCGAACTGCCGGAATCAATCGGCCGATGAAGGTGGAAAGCCATGCTTGTCGAAATAAGATTCGGCATGTTGTACTTTGGCTTCGTCGATCAGACACATGTGCCCGATGCGGCTGTTGGCAAATTTATAAATAATGGGACGTCCCAGCCATTTGGCCAGATAATAGTTGATTAATGCGCCGATATCTGCACCGATGGTGGCAAATAAGACTACCAAGTAAATATTAAGCTCGTCATTGACAGCTGCTTTGTATGCTGCCGGCGGGATGATCACTTCCGATGGGAAAGGGATGAAGGAGCTTTCTATAGTCATTAATAAAGTGATTGTCCAATAATTCAGATGTTCGAGACACCACTGGATAAAAGCTACTGATTCCATGTGTTTTTGGGCTAAAGTTTATTAATATAATTATTTATTTCCTTTCTCTTTCTTCATGCGCTTCCAGACTTCTTTGAGCATTTGTTCGCCTTCCTCCGTTTGGTTAGGTCTGGACAGCAGATCCAGAATGATGTCCTCGCTGATCGGATGGGCACTTTCACTGTTGTACTTGAAGAAGTCGTCTATCTCGTTATGCATCAGACTGAGAATACTCAGTTTCTCTGTGACGTCTGCATAGTTGGGATCAATCCGGTATGACTCTTCAAAACAGAGTTTGGCTTGATATAAGTACTCTGCGTCCGAATAGGCCGAAGCTACCAAATACCACATTTCTGCACTCGGTTCCATCACCAGTGCTTTGTCAAAAGCCTTGACTGCCTTTTTTTTCTGACCTTCCTTCATGTAGAGTTTACCTTCTGTCAGATGGATACCGGGATCATCCGGCTGGATCTTTTTGGCTTTTTTACATAACAGATGCGCTTCCTCATGCTTGCCTAGTTGGGAGGCGGCGACAGCTTTGTTGGTATAAGTATCTATCAATAAAGGAGAGTTGCCGGCTCCGTCTGCTACAAAACGGTCGATGACACGTTGGTAGCAATCGTCTGCTTCTTGCCATGCTCCTTTGTTGGAATATGCCATCCCCAAAAACATGTAACCCATTTCGGGAGGAAAGGCTTTGTATTCTATCGCCTTTGTATAATTCTCAATGGCGGCATCCGAATTGTTCAGATAGAAATAGCAATGTCCGCGGTAAGCGTAGGCTTCTCCAAACGTCTCGTCGGCAGCCAGTGCAAAGTCACAGGCTTCGATTGCTTTTTCGCTGTCTTCAGCTGCAAAGCGGCATTTGGCAAGTCCCACCCAGTAACTGGCATTGTAAGGGTCCATATCAATCAGTTGATTGTAATAGGTCGATGCGGCTTCGAGTTCATTGGTGCCTGCGAGATAGTCTGCCATGACAGCTATGAAATCTTCTTTTTTACCGAATCGGGGGGTACCTTTATCCAACCATTCCTTGGCGGCTTCGGGGTATCCCATATCCATATAGAGATAGATGATGTTAATAATTGTTTCCAGTTCATCCGTATCTTCTATGGTATCTAATGTGCTTCGGGCTGCTTCCAGTTGTCCTTCGTTCAGCAGAAGTTCCGCTTTCAGCATTTTTACATCAGTAATATAATCATCTGTGATGCTTTCTGCAACTTTTTTCGCCAGAGGTATTTTACCGGTATCAAGATAAAGATAGGCCTGTTCTACCAGTAGATCTGTGCTGTCGGGATGCAGGTGGAGGCCGTAAGTTATGACCTCTTGCGCTTCGTCGAATTTCCGTTCGGCAGCGTATCGGTCAGCAATGTCGGCTAGTTGGTCTCCGTCCAGATAGAGTTGTCGGTTTTCTGCTTTTGCCGTTTCATATTGAGCGATTAACTCGTTTAGTTCTTTATTTGCGGACGGTGAATTTTTTCTCCCCATTCTGATTTATTTTGATTTGAATAAAGCAGCGCTAAAAAGATGTTTAGGCACGGATTACACAGATTGAAGCGGCTTGTAAGTTACGTGAACTCTTTAAATCCGTGCAATCCGTGTAATCCGTGCCTGAATAATATCATAGATTTATTCCTTATTCGGCTTTTGGCACTGCCTTTTTATGTTTAAGTAGCCTGTGAGGGCTGAATTTTATTTATTGATTTTGCCCCAGGTATCCTTTAATCCTACCGTGCGGTTGAATACAAGTTTCTCCGGAGTCGAGTCTTTGTCGATATTGAAATAACCGATGCGTTGGAATTGCAGGTATGAGAGCACAGGCAAGGTTGCCGCAAACTTCTCGATATAGCAATTCGGCAGAACTTTCAAAGAATCCGGATTGATGATTTCCTTCATTGCTTCCAGAGCTTCGCAGTTCTTTGCTTCACGGATGGCAGCCAGTTCGTCGCGTGGGTTTTCTACTTTCCACAGACGGTCGTAGAGGCGTACTTCTGCTTGCAGGCAGTGGTTGCAGCTTACCCAGTGGAGCGTACCTTTCACCTTGCGGTTGGCATCCGGCATACCACTGCGGGTGTTCGCGTCATATTCACAATATACTTCTGTGATTACGCCGTTCTCATCCTTCTTGCATCCGGTACATTTTACGATGTAAGCGTTTTTGAGGCGTACTTCCTGTCCCGGAGTCATGCGGAAATATTTCTTGGGCGCGTCTTCCATAAAGTCTTCGCGTTCCATCCATAATTCACGGCTGAACTCGATCATGTGGCTTCCTGCTTCCGGATCTTCCGGATTGTTGATAGCTTCCAGTTGCTCCACTTGTCCTTCCGGATAGTTGGTGATGATGAGTTTCACCGGGTTGATGACAGCAGATACGCGGGTAGCACGGCTGTTCAGATCGTCGCGTACGGAGCTTTCCAGCAATGCGATATCGTTCAGGGCATCGTAAGTCGTATAACCGATTTTATCGATAAATTTATGAATCGATTCCGGAGAATAACCGCGACGGCGGAAGCCGCAGATGGTCGGCATACGGGGATCGTCCCATCCGTTCACCAGTCCTTCTTTTACCAGCGTCAGCAGGTTGCGTTTGCTCATCAGCGTGTAGCTCAGGTTCAGCTTGTTGAACTCAGTCTGACGGGGACGGTTGTCGTTCAGATCCTTACCTTCTTTCAGCCAGTCGATGAAGAGATCATAGAGCGGACGGTGTACAACAAATTCGAGCGTACACAGAGA
>ENA-OROM01003046-OROM01003046.1-human-gut-metagenome-genome-assembly--contig:-NODE-3046-length-11236-cov-3.086039_pt1 | contig 11236 bp, 8 predicted proteins | sample MGYA00242129_ERZ509050 | MGnify/ENA primary metagenome ERZ509050 (study PRJEB26280, sample SAMEA2338701) | human gut metagenome | biome: human gut; feature: human-associated habitat; material: faeces...
ATAGAAGTGCTATAGAGTGGCTTAATAATAATACTGCCACGAATATCAATTTTTTCCTGATTGAGGTGCATGCATATCAAATTGGAGATTCACTTTATGCACCAAAGTTTGAAGTGGTTGAAAAACCAAATGGATTTATAAAGAATGCCAAAACTCAATCTGGATCAGGTGAATATAATAGATCACAATCAGAAAGGCTGGAATTCTGGAATAGATTTAACGAAATAGTTGCGGAAAGAGGAAAGCCATTCAATGTCAGAAAAGCATCCACGGATCATTGGTATGATATAGCTATAGGGGTAAGTGGGTGTCATGTTGCATTAAATCTTGTAAATAAGGACAGTTGTGTTGTGATTGAGTTGTATATAAATGATGATAAAGAATTGTTCGATCATTTAGAATTGTCGAGAACAGAGATAGAGTCTAAGTTAGGATTAAAATTAGATTGGCAAAGACTGGATGACAAAAAAGCCTCACGTATCATGTACAGGTTACCTGGATTAAATTTCGACGACCATTCAAATTATGATTATTTAATGAATGAAATGATAGACAAAGCAGTGTTGTTTGTTAAGGTATTCAAGAGATACATAAAATAAGCACAAAGATTAAGGAGCGTGGATTATGAGTAAGAATGAAATTGCTACCATAGATCATGTATTCCTGGAAAGCGTTTCTGATGTATTGTTACAAGCAAGGAAGAATGCTAAAACGGCAGTTAATCTCACTATGGTATATGCCTATTATGAAATTGGCAGAATAATCGTAGAGGAAGAACAGCGCGGAGAACGGAGAGCAGCATATGGACAGCAACTCTTGAAGGGATTATCTGATTATTTAACACAGAATTTTGGAAAAGGATTTTCTGTTGGAAATTTAAAAAATATTCGTCAATTTTATAAGGTTTATTCTGCGGATCAAATTGGCGAAACAGTGTTTAGCCAATTCAAGGATCTTCCATCGATTAACACGGGAAGAAAATTTTATCTTAGTTGGTCACATTACTTGAAATTGATGCGAATAGAAGATGTTGATGAGAGGCATTTTTATGAAATTGAAGCTGTAAAGAATGACTGGAGCTTGCGTGAATTAGAGAGGCAGTTCGATAGTGCTCTGTATCACAGAATTTTACTTAGTACTGATAAAGATAAGATTCAGAGACTATCTGTGGAGGGACAGATAATAGAGAAATCTTCTGATTTGGTTAAAGATCCTTATGTTTTAGAATTTCTGGGGCTGGAGGATAAAAGTGAGTATTCAGAGAATGAACTGGAAACGAGGTTGATCAATAATCTGCAGTCATTTCTTCTAGAGTTGGGCACCGGATATACTTTTGTAGCCAGACAGAAAAGATTTACTTTTAATGAAGAACATTTCAGGGTAGATTTAGTGTTTTATAATAGAATGTTACGATGCTTTGTTCTTTTTGATTTAAAGATAGGTTCGCTGAAACACCAAGATTTAGGACAGATGCAGATGTATGTGAATTACTATGATCGTTATGAAAAGCAGGAGGATGAAAATCCTACTATAGGAGTTCTACTTTGCCAAGACAAGGACGATTCTATGGTAGAATTGACTCTTCCAGAGGATTCAAATATATTTGCGTCGAAGTATCAGCTTTATTTACCAGATAAAAAGCTACTACAGGATAAACTGGGCGAATGGGTAAAAGAATGTGATACAGATAAATGCACAAAGTAGAAACGAGATTCAAAAGGAGCAGATTATGGTAGAGATACTATTTGGAGAAAGCTCGGCAGGTTCCATGAAAGCGGCAAAATGCGAGAATGTGAAATATAAGAATGGTCAGCCACTGTGGATACAGGGTTCTTCTGACGAGGTGATCTGCCTTGGTTTCATGCTGGACATGGGCTACATAGGCGAGGCAGTTGACAGTCAGTACCGCAAGGATTTTATCTACTCAATGTATGCTCAGAATCAGTGGGAGCAGGACGAGGAATATGAAAATGAACTTAAGAAACTTGGCAATGTGTACGCCGGTGAACTTGCAAGGCTTATAAGATTTCTTGAGGGTGGTGAGCCGGTAAGAATATGGTACAGTGACGCTCCATATTCAAGGTGTGGATTTTATCATGTATGCAGCATCCTGAAGAACTATCCAAATGAAGTGTCTGTTGTCACACAGCTAGATCAACCAAACAAAGAGAGTTCTTTGAGAATTTCTATCTTAAAATAGAAGAAATTATAGAGGGTAGGGAATAAAAGATATTACGTGTTGGACATTATAACAAATGGAGTGTTGAGGGCGAGATGCCAGCAGTCTGGATGATGTTCAAATATATAGTGGCTTTTCCTCTCGGGGCATGTTAGAATCACATGTATATGCAAATAAATGTGGAAGGAAAGATTACGGGGATTAGTTCCAGGTAAAATATGGTGAAGGTATATGGAAGATATGAAGAATGGTAAGCGAAGTTCATTTTCGGGCAAGCTGGGGTACGTGCTGGCGGCGGCAGGTGCATCTGTGGGCCTTGGAAATATATGGAGATTTCCTTATCTTGCAGCAAAGTACGGCGGGGGAATTTTCCTCATAATATACATCGTGCTTGCACTTACATTTGGTTATACTATGATAGTTGCGGAGACGGCGATCGGACGAATGACGAGAAAGAGTCCGGTTGGAGCATTCAAATCATTTGGAAAGAAGAAATGGCTGTCGTTTGGCGGCTGGATAAATGCTGTTATCCCCGTGCTTATAGTGCCGTACTATTCGGTTATCGGCGGCTGGGTCATCAAATATCTGGTGGAGTATTTCAGAGGAAATGCAAAGCAGCTGGCTGAGGATGGATATTTCACCGATTTCATATCAAATGGTGTGTCAACGGAGCTGTGTTTCATGGCATTCTGTGCATTTACACTTATCATTATATTTGCCGGTGTGCAGAACGGAATAGAGAGGGTGTCAAAGATCATGATGCCTATACTGATCGTTCTGTCAGTCATCATTGCGGTATATTCCGTGACAAGACCGGGTGCACTTGCAGGAGTAAAATACTTCCTTGTGCCAAATGTGAAGAACTTCTCGTGGATGACAGTGGTTTCTGCCATGGGGCAGATGTTCTACTCGCTTTCCATTGCCATGGGAATACTCATAACATTTGGCTCTTACATGAAGAAAGATACGGCGATAGAGGATTCTACCAGAAATGTAGAGGTATTCGACACTGGTATAGCGATCATGGCGGGACTTATGATAATCCCGGCGGTATTTGCATTCTCTGGGGGAGATCCGAATACCCTTCAGGCCGGACCATCACTGATGTTTATCACTATTCCAAAGGTATTCCAGAACATGGGATTTGGAACTGTCATAGGAATCGTGTTCTTCCTGCTCGTACTATTTGCTGCGGTCACAAGCTCCATAGCACTTACTGAGAGTGCAGTGTCAACATTTGAGGATGAGCTTGGATGGGGAAGAAAGAAGGCAACGGTGCTTGTGGGAGTTATCATGCTTGCACTTGGAAGTCTGTCATCCCTTGGCTACGGTCCGCTGGCAGGAATCAAGATCATAGGCATGCAGTTCCTTGACCTGTTCGACTTCCTCACCAATTCGGTGATGATGCCTATAGCGGCACTCCTCACAAGCCTGCTTGTGTCAAGGGTAGTTGGAATAGATAAGATAGAGGATGAGATAATTCACGGCGAGAGTGCCTTCAGGAGAAAGAAGGTATTTGTAGTCATGATCAAATATCTCTGCCCTGTATTTGCCATCATTATCCTGCTCAGCTCTGTTGCAAATGCACTTGGCTGGATAAAGATGTAGAATTATTATAAAAGGGAATGAGGTTCTCCTCTGGAAAACCTGAATGGGCAACCTAAACTGCTAATATAGCTGATGACTTCTACGATTATTTTTGTCGCAGAAGTGTCAGCTTTTTTGTTTCCATAAGAAGAAAATGCTTTGATACATTTGCTAAATTAAGGAGGTATTGTCTATCATGTTGACATCACTTGCACTCATTTTCATAGTCGGACTGGCGATGGGCGCCATCTGTCAGAGGCTTAAGCTGCCGCGCATCATAGGAATGCTGGCGACGGGAATCGTTCTTGGCCCGTATGTGCTGGATTTCCTTGATCCGTCCATATTGTCCATATCTGCGGATCTCAGAAAGATAGCGCTTATCATCATACTTATCAAGGCAGGACTGTCCCTTGACCTTAAGGATCTGAAGATGTCGGGACGCTCGGCGGTGCTGCTATCATTTGTTCCGGCATCATTCGAGATCATCGGATACATACTGTGCGCACCAGTTATACTTGGAATAAACCGCACAGAGGCAGCGGTCATGGGCGCGGTGCTAGGCGCGGTATCACCGGCGGTCGTTGTTCCGAGAATGGTGAATCTCATAGAGAAAAAGTACGGAACTGACAAGGCGATTCCGCAGATGATACTTGCGGGGGCGTCCTGCGACGATATATTTGTCATAGTGCTTTTTACCACATTTCTCAGCATGGCGCAGGGCGGAAGTGCTCATGTCATGGATTTCGTGAATATCCCAATATCCATCGTGCTTGGAGTACTGCTTGGCGTGGACGTTGGATATGGACTTTATCTGTTCTTTGAGACTTCCTATGCAAGGAAACACTGCGTGAGAAACAGCATGAAGGTCATCATCGTGCTGGGATTTTCGTTCCTGCTTATAGCGATAGAGGGATGGCTTGAGGGAAAGGTGTCGGTGTCGGGACTCCTTGCGGTGGTGGCTATGGCATGTGTCCTGAAACTCAAATGTCCAGAGTCGGTGTCGGGAAGACTCTCACAGAAATTTGGAAAGCTGTGGCTTGCGGCGGAGGTCATATTGTTCGTGCTTGTGGGTGCGGCTGTGGATATCAGATACACCCTTACAGCAGGACTTCCGGCACTCCTTATGATATTTGTCGCACTGGCATTTAGAACGGGTGGTGTTCTGATCTGCGTGGCACATACATCACTTACATGGAAGGAAAGGCTGTTCTGTGTCATCGCGTATCTTCCGAAGGCTACAGTTCAGGCAGCCATCGGATCAGTTCCGCTTGCGGCAGGGCTGGCATGTGGTAATATAGTATTGTCGGTTGCCGTGCTGGCGATCGTGGTGACTGCGCCACTTGGAGCGATAGGAATAGATGGAACGTACAAGCATTTGCTGGGTGAGGATAAGTGATGTTTTGCGTTCGGTAGATATAGGAGACAAGTATGAATAATAAGATAAAGAACATTATATTTGATATGAACGGCACAATGATATTTGACGGAAAGTATCATGAGATAGCATGGAAGGATTATGCGGAGAAACTTGCCGGCAGACAGATGAGCACGGAGGAGTTCCAGCATCATGTGCTGGGGCACACGAACAAGGATATTCTGGAATACCTTATGGGAAAGGGCACGCTCACCGAGGAGAGGATACTTGAACTTACCGAGGAGAAGGAGGCTATGTACAGAGAGATGTACATGGAAGATACTGCAAACTTCAAGCTGGTGGACGGCCTGGTGGCATACCTTGATAAACTTAAGGAACAGGGGATAAATATGAACATAGCCACAGGGTCAAATATGACAAATCTCGCATTCTATTTTAAAGAGTTTGATCTCGGAAGATGGTTTGACATAACGCTGTGCGCATACGACGATGGAACCATGAATGCTAAGCCGGCTCCTGATATGTACATCCGGGCCATGGAGCGCATCGGAGCAGTGCCGGAAGAAACCATGGTCATAGAAGATGGACCATCGGGAATCCGGGCAGCGGCGGCAGCCGGAGCCGGATATATAGTTGGAATTTACGGCGACTCATCGAGAGAACTGCTTGAAGAGACAGGGCTGTGCGATGAACTGATTCCAGATTATAGAAATATGTGATAAGAATAGGGCGTGTTCAAATGGACGAACATGCTCTATTTTACTATGATATATGGGTGTGGGGATGATTCCTACAACAACTCCATAAGTTTATTTGCAGCAACGCTCATACCACGGCGCCTGTCACTGATGATACACATGTGACGCTTTGGTATGGGCTTTTTAAATTGCAGGCGGAACAGGTCGCCGCGGTCTATATAGCTCTGGGCGAAGTCTGCCATGATGGAGCCGATGCCGAGATTTCTCATGACGAACTGGGCGATCATATCGCTGGTAGACAGCTCGAATTCGGGCTGCAGAGTCACGCCCTCATGGCTCAGGAATGTGTCGACATATGCGCGTGTGCTTGTGTCGTGTTCCAGACAAATGATTGGAAGCTCGTCAAGCTCGTGGTAATCCAGAGTTTTGCCCTGAAGATATGAGAACCTTGGTCCGGCGATGAAGATGTCCTCGATCTCCCTTGCCTGCCTGATCTCCATGTGAGGATCTGCAGGAAGAGGACTGGTGACGATACCGAAGTCTATGTTGCCTGATAGCAGATGATTTATCGTGCTGGGAGTCGGAGCATTTGTGACATGAACCTTGATCCCCGGATATAGCTGGTGGAAATGCTCCAGATATGGCAGGAGATAGAACTGCAGTGTCATATCGCTTGCACCTATCCTTATCTCACCGGTCTCCATGTGGAGGAGCTGTGAGAGCTGCTGTTCACCCAGGGAGATGGATTCGTATCCCGCTGCAACGTGGGAGTAGAGGAGTTCTCCGGCATTTGTCAGTGAGACGCCCTTCTTGGTTCGGATGAACAGTTCTATGCCGATCGCCTGTTCCAGAGCTTTGATCGCCTGACTTACGGCTGGCTGGGATATACACAGTTCCCTGGCAGCGGCGGATATGCTGGATGCTTTGGCAACATGGTAGAAGATCTTGTAATATTCGAAATTTATGTTCATTTATAATTTCCTCCAGATTCAATAGAGATCGTTTAATATGTGTGTGTCAACAATATGTTTTATTGCAAAATAATTCAGAACTTTTTACCGTTCTATAATGGTACGATTGAAATAATTTTGCTTAAAAAATTATGCATATATAATATAAGTAAAATGGTGTTTGAGGTGGACAAAATCCATTATATTTACAGTTTATGTTGGTTTCTACAAAATGTAAAGATAAATATAAGATACACTTATAATAAATATAAATAATATTGATTTTACTTATGACATTATAGTGTTATAATGAAAAGGTATTGTGAGTGATCTGCTTATAAATATTATGTATAGGCAGAAACATTTGAACAGCCACAATACGGATATCAGAAAATATTTCAAAATGCTGCGAAAGCGAGGAAAAGTATTATGGTAAGAGCGGTTGTAGGAGCCAATTGGGGCGATGAAGGAAAAGGTAAGATCACAGACATGTTAGGCCAGGAGTCAGACATAATCGTAAGATTCCAGGGTGGTGCCAACGCAGGTCACACAATTGTCAATGACTATGGTAAATTTGCTTTACATACACTTCCATCAGGAGTGTTCTACAGTCACACAACAAGTATCATTGGAAATGGTGTTGCACTTAACATCCCTCTTCTTTTCAAGGAGATAAAGTCCATCACAGACAGAAATGTACCAATGCCTAAGATCCTTGTATCTGACAGAGCACAGATGGTTATGCCATACCACATTCTCTTCGACGAATACGAGGAGGAGAGACTTGCAGGTAAGTCATTCGGATCAACAAAGTCAGGAATCGCTCCATTCTATTCAGATAAATATGCAAAGATCGGTTTCCAGGTAAGCGAGCTCTTTGATGAGGAAGCACTGAAGGAGAAGATCGAGAGAGTTATAGTACAGAAGAACGTTCTTCTTGAGAACCTGTATCACAAGCCACTCTTAAAGGTTGATGATATATTCAACACACTCATGGAGTATAAGGAGATGGTTGCTCCTTATGTATGTGACGTATCAGCATACCTCTATGAGGCGATCAAGGAGGGCAAGAACATCCTTCTTGAGGGTCAGCTTGGTTCACTGAAGGATCCGGATCACGGAATCTACCCTATGGTTACATCATCATCAACTCTGGCAGCTTACGGTGCCATCGGTGCAGGTATACCTCCATACGAGATCAAGCAGATCATCACTGTATGTAAGGCATACTCAAGCGCAGTAGGAGCAGGCGAGTTTGTAAGTGAGATATTTGGCGACGAGGCAGATGAGCTCAGACGCCGCGGCGGTGATGGCGGTGAGTTTGGTGCAACAACAGGAAGACCTAGAAGAATGGGTTGGTTCGACTGTGTGGCATCAAAGTATGGCTGCCGTATCCAGGGAACAACAGACGTTGCATTTACAGTACTTGATGTACTTGGATATCTCGATGAGATCCCGGTATGTGTAGGCTACGATATCGACGGTGAGGTTACAACAGACTTCCCAACAACATCAAAACTCAAGAAAGCAAAGCCTGTATATGAGACACTTCCAGGCTGGAAGACAGATATCAGAGGAATCAAGAAGTACGAGGATCTTCCAGAGAACTGCAGAAAGTACATCGAGTTCGTTGAAGAGCATATCGGATTCCCAATCACCATGATTTCAAACGGTCCGGGAAGAAACGATATCATCTACAGAAACGCAAAGTAATTTGACCTGATTCACAGGGAAATCAAATAACAGAAAAATAACAGGGACACTTTCCAGTAAGAGATTATTAGGGAGTGTCTCTTTTGTTGTTGGAAATGGATTTCTATTTGTGGTGTAAGGAGATTGTAGAATAAGATTATATTTGTTATGATTATTTTATCGGCTTTCCGATAAAAGTTCTAGTGGATAGGGCGATGTGCAAAAAAAGCATATTGCAAATTTATTGCATGGAGGAGAAAAATGAAATACATCAAAATCAATGAAAACGGAATTCATATTGTATTTGGAATTACAGATAAAAATCAGATCAAATTGCTGCATTTTTCAAAAGCAGAATTTGATGAAAATGATATTTGCAAATTTGGAAAGGAATGTAAGGCAGAAGATCTGGTAAGAAAAGAGCAATTTATCGATGAGGCTTTTCAACTTGTACAGGTAAACCTTGCCGGATATAATCGCCCATATGAAAAGCATGGAAATAAACATATTTGTACAGCACCGGGATATTTATTGACCTATGCGGGGATGGAAGACAGTTGGAATGAGATTGGACGTAAGATAACCATTTATCAGGAAGATAAGGAAGAGACACATGTCCGCGTAGAAACAAGAATGCAGTTTTATAAGGGCACTTCTATCGTTCGTATGGTCAATAAAGTAATCAATGAAGGCGATAGTACACAGTGTCTGGAATATCTATCTTCATTTTGCTATACAGGAATTGAAAAAGAGGGAAAAAGCAATTCCGATGCGAAAATGAGAGTGCGCATTCCTTATAATGGATGGCAGAAAGAGATGAGTATCAAAGAATATAAGTTCGGAGATGTAGGACTGGCGCAAACACAACCCGGGGTATACCAGCGTACTTCACAGGTGCTTGAAGTATCGAATACCGGAAACTGGTCTACGAAGAAGTATTTACCATTAGGGTATGTAGAAAATACAGAGGCACATACAAGCTTATTCTGGCAGATTGAACATAACGGTTCCTGGCATTATGAGATCAGTGATCAGAATACGCATTTTTATGTCTGTGTCAGCGGACCGACCGAAGTACAGTCTCACTGGTTCAAAAATCTCGCGCCGGGCGAATCATTTGAATCGGTACCGGTTGCTGTGGGTGTGGCAGATGACAGCTTTGAAAAAGCAATGGGTGAGCTGACAAAATATCGCCGTATGATTCGAAGACCAAATAAAGATGATGAGAATTTACCGGTTATTTTCAACGATTATATGAATTGCCTGTTTGGTGATCCGACAACGGAGAAAGAACTTCCGCTGATTGATGCGGCTGCGGAATGCGGTTGTGAATACTATGTGATAGATGCCGGTTGGTATGCTCCCGGAGAATGGTGGGACAGTGTCGGCGAATGGCAGGAAAGCAGGGAGCGTTTTCCGAATGGAATTAAAGAAGTAACAGATTACATTCGTCAAAAGGGAATGATACCGGGCGTCTGGCTGGAACTTGAAGTGATGGGAATCAATTGTGAGAAAGCAAAGAATGCTCCGGATGACTGGTTCTTTATCCGTCATGGAAAGCGTGTATATGACCGTAGCAGATATCAGCTCGATTTTAGGAATCCGGAAGTCATCGAACATGTCAATGAAGTGATCGATCGGGTAGTCAAAGATTACGGAGTGGGATATATCAAGATGGATTATAACATTGAACCGGGCATAGGTACTGAACTTGGCGCGGAAAGTGTGGGGCAGGGACTGCTTGAACATGAAAAAGCATATCTAAACTGGCTTGATGATGTATTTGCACGTTATCCGGATCTGGTAATTGAAAACTGTTCCAGCGGAGGCCTTCGCATTGATTATGCGTTGCTCTCCAGATATAGTATCCAGTCTACATCGGATCAGGAAGATTACCGGAATTATGCGACGATAGCAGCAAATGCTGTGGCAGGAGTTACTCCGGAACAGGCGGCAGTCTGGTCGTATCCGATGCGCCAGGGAGACAAGGAAGAAGTAATTTATAATATGATAAATGCCATGCTGCTTCGTATTCATCAGAGTGGTCATCTGGCACAACTTCCGCCGGAACGTCTTGCATTAGTGAAAGAGGGAATTGCCTGTTATAAGACGATTCGTCAGGATATCAAATATGCGATACCTTATTGGCCGATTGATATTGCTGACAATGAGGATATGTGGGTATGCGGAGGCCTTCAGCTTGAAAACAAAGCATATCTTGCAGTATGGAAGCGGCAAATGGAAGGAAAAAATAATGACAGGTACATGAAAGCCGGCATAAACTGCACAGATGATAGTTTGTCCATACCATTGGACAGTATTCCTTTTATCAGAGACGATATGCAGGTATCCTGCATTTATCCTAAGAAGGAACCGGTTGATTTTGAATTCAAAGGAAATGTATTAACGGTGCATTTTAAAAAGCCTGTTATGGCAAGACTTTTTGAATTAAGAAAGGGTATTGTTTAATAAGGCGGAATCTGATTCATCGTTTTGAATTTTATAGATTCCACTTGTAGATGTTTGAAAATGTGATACTGGAAAATGAAACAATAGAGGACGCAGAATTTGTTGGCTGTGAATTTAAAAAATGGTATTTGTTGTAAATAAGGACAAGTGGATTAATATTCAATTTGGAGGAATAACATAATGTCAAAAGATGAGTATTTGATCACAGATGCACCGCTTAAAGCGCTGACTGTTTTTGCAATGCCTATGATTTTGGGCAGCTTTTTTCAACAAGTATATAATATGG
>ENA-OROM01003050-OROM01003050.1-human-gut-metagenome-genome-assembly--contig:-NODE-3050-length-11229-cov-3.888581_pt1 | contig 11229 bp, 10 predicted proteins | sample MGYA00242129_ERZ509050 | MGnify/ENA primary metagenome ERZ509050 (study PRJEB26280, sample SAMEA2338701) | human gut metagenome | biome: human gut; feature: human-associated habitat; material: faeces...
TGAAGCCAGTGCCGGCAAGGATACGACCATCGGCCACTGGGAAATCGCCGGTGTGATCTCCCCCCAGCCCCTGCCCACCTTCCCCAACGGCTTCCCCAAAGAGGTTCTGGACGCCTTCGAGAAGGAGACCGGCCGGGGCGTCCTGTGCAACCTGCCCTATTCCGGAACCGACGTCATCCGGGACTACGGCGAGGAGCAGCGCAAAACCGGCAAGTGGATCGTCTACACCTCCGCCGATTCCGTGTTTCAGGTGGCGGCGCACGAGGAATGGATTCCCTTGCAGGAGCTGTACGATGCCTGCCGCAAGGCGCGGAAGATTTTGCAGGGAAAGTACGGCGTCGGCCGGGTGATCGCCCGCCCCTATGTGGGCGACGCGGAGCACGGCTTCAAGCGCACGGCCAACCGTCACGACTTTTCTCTGGAGCCGCCGAAGCAGACCATGCTGGACGCCGTGAAGGCGGCGGGGCTGGACTGTCTGGCCGTGGGCAAGATACACGACATTTTCGCCGGACGGGGGGACACGGAGTATGTGTTCAACAAGTCCAACGCCGACGGCATGGCACATACCACGGACTTTGCCGCACGGGATTTTCACGGGCTGTGCTTCGTGAATCTGGTGGATTTTGACATGCTCTACGGCCACCGCCGGGACATCGACGGCTACGCCGCCGCCCTGACGGAGTTCGACCGCTGGCTGGGCACGTTCCTGCCCACTCTGGGGGAGGACGATGTGGTGATGATCACCGCCGACCACGGCTGCGACCCGTCCTACACTGCCACCACCGACCACACCCGGGAATACGTGCCGCTGCTGGTGCTGGGCAAGGGCGTCAAACCCGGAAATCTCGGCACGAAGGCCACCTTCGCGGACATTGCCGCCACCGTCACCGACCTGCTGGGCGTTCATTGGGACGGCGCGGGCACGAGTTTCGCGGGAGAAATACTGTAAGCACCATTTTACGGAAGACGTGATAAGGAGGCAAACCATGACACCCGAAAAACTGTGTGAGCTTGCCAGAGAGGCCATGACCCATGCCTACGTCCCCTACTCCGGCTATCAGGTGGGCGCGGCGCTGCTGTGCGCCGACGGGACGGTGTATCAGGGCTGCAACATCGAAAACGCGTCCTACAGCCCCACGGTCTGCGCCGAGCGCACCGCCTTCTTCAAGGCGGTCTACGACGGACACCGGGACTTTGCCGCCATCGCCGTGTGCGGCGGAAAGGACGGCGTCATCACCGGGGCGTTCCCGCCCTGCGGCGTGTGCCGTCAGGTGATGCGGGAATTCTGCGGCGACGATTTTCTCATTTACATGATCACGCCGGAGGGCTGCGAAGCCCACACCCTGGCCGAGATCCTGCCTTTCAGCTTCTCTGCGCAGAAACATATGCACACCTGACGGAGACATCGTGAAAAAAACCGGGAAACCATCGAAAATGGGTTGATTTTTTTATCAAAATGTGCGACAATACTATCGGTGTATCGAACACTACCAAGAATAGAAAATTATGGAGGAATGCAATCATGAAAAAGATCCTGGCTCTGCTGCTGGTTCTGGCGCTGTCCCTGACTCTGGTCGCCTGCGGCTCCGGCAAGAAGGACGCAGCTTCCACTGGCAGCTACAAGGTCGCCATGGTTACCGACTACGGTGATATCACCGACCAGTCCTTCAACCAGACCACCTGGGAAGCCGTCGTTGCCTTCGGCAAGGACAACAATGTGGAAACCAAGTACTACAAGCCCACCAGCAACGATACTGCCGGCCGTGTGGCTTCCGTGGAGCTGGCCATCGCTGAGGGCTACAACGTCATCGTGATGCCCGGTTACGCTTTCGGCGGCACCATCGTGGAAGTTGCTCCCAACTATCCCGACGTGAAGTTCGTCGCGCTGGACGTTGCCAAGGGCGACCTGCTGGAGACCGCCGTTGCCAACAAGGGCGAGAGCTATGACTACAATCCCGACAACTGGAAGCTGGAAGACTATGTGGACATGAGCAATGTCTACTGCGCCATCTATCAGGAAGAGCTGGCCGGTTACATGGCCGGTTATGCTGCTGTCAAGCTGGGCTATACCAAGCTGGGCTTCCTGGGCGGCATGGCCGTTCCCGCCGTTATCCGCTATGGCTATGGCTATGTGCAGGGCGTTGACGCCGCTGCCAAGGAGCTGGGCATCACCGTTGACATGAAGTACGCTTACGGCAACCAGTTCTACGGCGACGCTGACATCACTGCCGTTATGGACACCTGGTATGCCGACGGCACCGAGGTCGTTTTCGCCTGCGGCGGCGGCATCTACACCTCCGCGGCTGAGGCTGCCAAGAAGGTCAATGCCAAGGTCATCGGTGTTGACGTTGACCAGAAGGGCATCATCGACGGCGACTACGGTGAGGGCATGACCGTTACCTCCGCCATGAAGGGTCTGCGGCCCACCACGATCAATGCGCTGACCGACATCATCGTGGGCGGTAAGTGGGCTGACTATGCCGGCAAGATCGAGACTCTGGGTCTGGTATCCGGCGACGATCCCGCTGCCAACTACGTGCAGCTGGCCGAGACCACTCAGTTCGCCGACGGCAAGTTCTCCAAGGACGACTACGCCGCTCTGGTGAAGGGTATGTTCGACGGCACCATCACCGTCTCCAACGATACCTCCGCTGAGCCTGCCGTGACCAACGTCAACGTTTCCTGGCTGGGCAACCTGAAGTAATTTCCTTTTCCAACCGCAAGAGAACGGGCAAACTGCCCGTTCTCTTTTTTTACCAAAAAATTTCCCAATTTCTACGGATTTTATTTGAAATCTGACGATAGGTCGTGTATAATAAAAAGTGACACACGAGTTTAGAACCGTCCGGCAGCGGCAGCCCTCCCATGATGGATTGCCGGACGGCGGCGGAAGGAAAGGGGCGAATTGTGCCGCTGCTCCGCCGGGAACGAAAAGGAGGTAATTGGATTGCAGGATGTACCTTACGCAATCGAAATGGTAAACATTACGAAGCGCTTCCCCGGTATCATCGCAAACGACAACGTTACGCTCCAGCTGAAAAAGGGCGAGATACACGCCCTGCTGGGGGAAAACGGCGCCGGAAAATCCACGCTGATGAGCGTTCTGTTCGGCCTTTATCAGGCCGAAGAGGGCGTGATCAAAAAGGACGGCGTGGAGGTCAAAATCAACAACCCCAACGACGCCAATGCTCTGGGCATCGGCATGGTTCACCAGCACTTCAAGCTGGTGGAGTGCTTCTCCGTGCTGGACAACATCATCCTCGGTGACGAGGATACGAAGCACGGCATTCTTCAGCGCGCCCGCGCCCGGGAAAAGGTCATGGCGCTGTCGGAAAAATACGGCCTGCGGGTCGATCCTGACGCGCTGATCGAGGACATCTCCGTCGGTATGCAGCAGCGCACGGAAATTCTGAAAATGCTGTACCGGGACAACGAGATCCTGATTTTCGACGAGCCTACCGCCGTGCTGACCCCCCAGGAAATCCAGGAGCTGCTGCAGATCATGCGCAATCTCGCGGCGGAAGGGAAATCCATCCTCTTTATCTCCCACAAGCTCAACGAGATCATGGCGGTTGCCGACCGCTGCTCCGTTCTGCGCAAGGGCAAGTACATGGGCACCGTGAACATCGCGGATACCACCAAGGCAGAGCTGTCCCGGATGATGGTCGGCCGTGACGTGGAATTCGCAGTCACCAAGGGCGAGGCGCACCCGGCGGAGGTGGTTCTGGATGTGAAGAATCTCACCGTTCCCTCCAAAGTCCATAAGAACAACGCAGTCAAAAACGTCAGCTTTCAGGTACACGCGGGGGAGATCGTCTGCATCGCGGGCATCGACGGCAACGGCCAGAGCGAGCTGGTATATGCCATATCCGGTCTGGAACCCGCGTCCGGCGGCACAATCACCATGTGCGGCGTGGACATCACCCACGCCCCCATCCGCCGCCGCAGCATTCTGGGCATGAGCCACATTCCGGAGGATCGCCACAAGCACGGTCTGGTGCTGGACTACACGTTGGAAGACAACATGATCTTACAGCGGTATTTTGAGCCGGAGTTCACCGACAAGTTCGGCTTCCTCCGCCGGAAGAACATCCGCGCCTATGCCGAGCGGCTGATCGAGCAGTATGACGTCCGTTCCGGTCAGGGCCCCGTCACCGTGGCCCGTTCCATGTCCGGCGGCAACCAGCAGAAAGCGATCATCGCCCGGGAGATCGACAAGAACCCCCAGCTGCTTATTGCGGTGCAGCCCACCCGCGGTCTGGACGTGGGCGCCATCGAGTATATTCACAAGCAGATCGTCGCCCAGCGGGACGCGGGCAAGGCGGTGCTGCTGGTCTCTCTGGAGCTGGACGAGGTCATGACGGTGTCCGACCGCATCCTCGTCATGTACGAGGGCGAGATCGTAGGCGAGCTTGACCCCAAGACGACCACCGTGGAAGAATTGGGTCTGTACATGGCCGGTGCAAAGAAGGAGGCGAAGGAGCAGTGAAAAAAGAACATAAATCCCTGATCCGCAAGGACGGCTTCCAGACATTGCTCGCATCCTTGGTGTGCGTTCTGGGCGGTCTGATCGTGGGATATCTGGTGCTGCTGATCATCGAACCCAGCGGCGCCTTTGAAGCAATCGTCGCGGTGATGAAGAGCTTCCTGCGCTTCCCCGGCGCTCTGAAGCTCAAGTACTTCGGTCAGGCGCTGGTGCGCACGGCGCCGCTGCTGCTGTGCGCCCTGTCCGTCCTGTTTGCCTACAAGGTGGGCATGTTCAATATCGGCGCGGCGGGTCAGTACTGCGCCGGTGCCTGCGCCGCGCTGTATGCCGCGCTGGCGTGGAATATGCCCTGGTATGTCTGCATCCTGCTGGGTATGCTGGCGGGCGCGCTGCTGGGTATGCTGGCGGGTGCGCTGCGGACGCTGTTCAACGTCAACGTGGTTATTTCCGGTATCATGCTCAACTGGATCACCCTGTATCTGACCAATCTGGTGCTGGGCACGGTGAAGAATCCCACCAGCCCCTATACCAAGACCCTCCAGTCCACCAACCCCGGCGCGCTCATCCCCAGCCTGGGACTGGAAAAGCTCTTCAACAACGAAAAAAGCGTTACCATCGCCATTCCCATTGCGGTTCTGACGGCGGTGCTGGTGTGGGTGGTTCTGAATAAGACCAAATTCGGCTACGAGCTGAAGGCCACCGGCAGCAACTACAACGCCGCCAAATACTGCGGCATGAAGGAAAACCAGAACATCATCCTCACCATGGTCATCGCGGGCGCTCTGGCGGGCTTCGGCGCGGGACTGCTGTACCTCACCGGCATCGAGGACTGGGAGACCACCATTTCCTCCGTCCCCGCCATGGGCTTCAACGGCATCGCCGTTGCGTTCCTCGGCGGCCTCAGCCCCATTGGCTCGATCCTGTCCGCGTTCTTCATCCAGTACATCACCACAGGCGGCGGCAACGTGGATTTGCAGGTCTACTGCTCCCAGATCTCCAGCCTGATCTCCGCGCTGATCATTTATCTGTGCGCCTTTGTGGGCTTCTTCAAGTATTTCATCCAGACCCGGCTGCGGAAAGCCGATGAGCGAAAAGCCGCAAAAGCCGCACAAATTCAGGAAGGGGGCGAGGACAAATGACACTGCTCATCCAATACACTTTGATCTTCGCGTCCGTTCTGATGCTGGTCGCTCTGGGCGGCTGCTTCGCCGAGCGCAGCGGCGTTATCAACATCGGCCTGGAAGGCATCATGGTCATCGGCGCTCTGGGCGGCGCTCTGGTGCTGAAATTCATGCCGGTCACTGTGGGTGCGCCGGTCATGGTTATCACCACCGTCATTGTCAGCGCTCTGTTCGGCATGATATTTTCTTTACTTCTTGCAGTGGCTGCCATCAACTTCAAGGCCGACCAGACCATCACCGGCACCGCCATGAACATGCTGGCCACTGCTGCGGCCACCGTGGCGGTGAAGGCCATGAACACCGCGGCCTCCGGCGGCAACGACGTGTCCTCCGACATCTCCTACACCCGCACGAAAGACCTGCTGCTGGTTCATGTGGGCGGGTTCGAGCTGAACTGGTTCATGCTGGTGGCGGTGCTGTGCCTGATCGCGGCCTATGTGGCGCTGTACAAGACCCGCTTCGGTCTGCGGCTGCGTGCCTGCGGTGAGCATCCTCAGGCGGCGGACTCCGTGGGTATCAACGTCTACAGGATGCGCTATGCCGGTGTGCTGATCTCCGGACTGCTGGGCGGTCTCGGCGGCATCGTGTACATCACCGCGGGCGTCAGCGTGTGGAAGTTGGAAAACGGCGTGGCGGGCTTCGGCTTCCTGGCTCTGGCCGTCATGATCTTCGGCGCGTGGCACCCCCTGAAAATCGCGCTGGCCGCGCTGCTGTTCGGCTTCTGCCGGGCGCTGGGCAATGTGTATTCCGGCTTTGACTTCCTGCTGAACATGAACATCCCCAGTGTGGTGTACAACATGCTCCCGTACATCATTTCTCTGGTGGTGCTGGCGTTCACCTCCAAGAAGTCCCGCGCCCCCAAGGCCGAGGGCATCCCCTACGACAAGGGAAGCAGATGATATTTTTCCGGGGTTTCCGACAGGAAACCCCGGAAAACTGTTCATAAAAAGAAAACCACCGGCAATGCTGCGGGTGAAGCGGAAAAGTTCTACATCGAGCTTCCCAAGGACACGGAATATGAGCTTGTCACCATCCCGCCCTCACGCGCCGACGCGCTGGCCTTTGCCGCTGAATATGCGGCGTTCCTGCGCAGGGATCTGAACGTTCCCGACAGCGCGGACAAACCCACAGCGGAGGCGGTGGCGGACCGGCTGCTTGCCGGTGAGGACACGGAACTGCGGAAGGGACTGGAGGATTTCGTCAAGCTGGCAGACGAGATCGGCATCGACGACGGCTCCCATGGGCTGCTGGAACGCTTCAACGGCCTGTTCCGTCAGGAATGGCGGGCAAAGGAGGAACCGCAGCCGGAGGTTGAAACGGAAAAGCTGTATCTGGCAGACGACAGCAAATACGTCCATGTGCAGCGCACGGAGGAGGGCATCGACTACACCATCTATGACGCGGGAACAAAGAAAGCGCTGAATGGCGGGCAGCTTGACGCACCGGATATGACCCTTTCCGCGGCGGCGCTGGAGGTATGCAAGCTCCATGAGATTGAGAATGCCGCGCCGCTCTCCCTTGTCGATTCCGAAATGATTCAGGCTTTGCAGGAAGCAAATGAGCTGCCGCCGCTGCCGGAGCTGGAGCAGGGCTATCCCATGCCGGATACCAGCATCGGCTTTTTGGAAATGTATCAGTACGGCTACACGGACGGCAATGCCATGCTGCCGCTGACCAAGGAGCGCGCCATGGAGCTGTTCATGCAGGACGTTCCCGTATTTTTGCTCTACGGCGACAACACCGAGGCCATGGCGCTGGACGCCGAGGACATTTCCTCCCACACCGGCGTGTTCGGCGTGGAGCGCGAGGAATGGGACGCGGTGCGCGGCGTTGTGACGCTGCGCGAACAGGCAGACACGGAAAAGCTGTTTCTGGAAAACCCGCAGGACGCTTTCCTCATTTACCAGATCCGGCGCGGCGGTGAATTGGACGCTTACCGCTTCATGAACTATGACTATTTGCAGAGCAAAGGCATCATGCCGGAGCGCGGCGGCTACGACGCGATCTACACCGGAGGGTTTATGGATTATGGAAATGCCAGAACCAATCTGGATATGATTTATCAGCGGTTCAACGTGGATCACCCTGCGGATTTCAAGGGACACAGCCTGTCGGTCAGCGACATCGTTGCCTTGAAGCAAAACGGCGTAGTATCCTGTCATTACGTTGACAGCATCGGCTTCCGGGAGCTTCCCAATTTCCTCAAGCCGGAGAATTACCTCAAAAACGCGGAGATGCTGTTGGAGGACGACTATGGCATGATCGACGGCATCATCAACAACGGCCCCAAGCAGCCCACCGTAACAGAGCTGGAGGAGCAAGTCAAGGCGGGCTTTTCCATCTCCCTGACGGAGCTGGCTGCGGCCTCTCACCGCGAACAGAAGAAGCCCTCCGTGCTGGAAAAGCTCAGGGAAAGGATGCCGGAGCAGGCGAAAAACAAAACAGCGCCCAAACGGAGCGCGGAAAGAGAGCTTTGATATGAACGACAAGCATTTCACCCACGATGAAGTCAGCCTCATGAGCATCTACAACGCGGCAGGCACCCGCGAGGGCCTGATCGCAGCCCTCACAGAAATGCGGGGGTATCTGGACGCGGAGGAGGCCGAGCTGCGGGAGCTGACGGACAGCGCCCTCGCAAAGCTGCGCGACATTACCGACGCGGAGTACGCCGCCCTTGACCTGACGCCGGATTTTGACCTCTGAGCAAAGCTGACTGTTTTACGGTCAAGAGCCGGAAAAATTGCAGATTCGCCGCTGGGAGCGCGCCGGATGAGGAATGTATCATCCGGCGCGTTTCTGTTTGAAAATCGCCGTTTTTTCCAAGTCATGAGCCGAAGAAAATACCCCAAAATCGCGCCTGCTTCGCGCAGGAGGCGCAGAAAGGCCATTTATGAGAACAGGACTGACAAAAGCGCAGAAAATCACGGAAATCACCTTTGACGAAAAAGAACCCCTTATCCATATCCGCACCCACAATACTGACCTTAGAAACCGCCTTACCGCCTACGCCGCGCAGCACCCCGCAGAGTGCTGTCAACTGGACGCAGACCCCGACACAGGCGGCATGGAGTTCAGCATCCGCAAGGGGCGCTTGTCCTTCCGCCTGACCGCGCCGTACAGTGAGAAGCGGAAACAGGCGGCGAGCGAGGCGGCGAAGAGAAACGGCTTCAACAGAAAACCATGAGAGGAGGATTTTGCTTATGCCAAACAAACTGCAAGCCTACGCGGAGCAGGCAGAGCGCACCGCGCGGCAGATCACCGGCAGCCATCTGGCGTGGACGGCGTTCCTGACCACCGCCGCAAGGCTGTATAAGTACCCCTACAACGAGCAGCTCATGATCTATATGCAGCGCCCGGAGGCCACCGCCTGCGCGGAGTACGACTTTTGGAATGAGAAGATGGGGCGCTATGTCCGGCGCGGCAGCACGGGCATCGCCCTCATTGACGCTACCGGCTACAAGCCAAGGCTCAAATACGTCTTTGACGTTTCCGACACCGGCGGAAAGGAAAACGCCCGCCGCGTCAACTTGTGGGAGCTGAAAGACGCGCATACCGACAGCGTGAGCGCCATGCTGGAGCGTAATTACAGCGTTTCCGGCAAAAACGGCCTTGCGGAGCAGTTCGAGAGCGTCGCTTCTCAGCTTGCTGCGGAATACTGGCGCGACCATTCCCGCGACATCCTCGGCATCGTTGCGGATTCCTATCTGGAGGAGTATGATGATTACAACATCGAGGTGGCGTTCAAAAACGCCGCGGCGGTCAGCATCACCTACTCCCTCATGTCCCGCTGCGGGATGCAGCCGGAGGATCACTTTGAACACGAGGATTTTTTCAGCATCTTTGATTTCAACACCCCGCGCACGGTGGCGGCACTCGGCACGGCGGTCAGCGAGATCAACGAACAGGTTTTGCGGCAGATCGAAGTTACCATACGAAATTATGAGCGCGAACACAGCGCGGAAAGGACGGCAGAGCATGGAGAACAACCTGACTTACACGATGAACGGAGATTACATGATTCCCGACCTGAAGATCGAGGTGCCGGAGCAGCCCCTCGGCAAGTACGGGCGGATGCGCCAGAAGTACCTGAAGGAGCATCGCCCCATCCTCTGGAACCAGATGATCTTGGAGGAGACACTGTTCCCGCACCTGCTGGAGATCGAGCAGGCGGCGCAGAGCCGTCTGGAGCAGATGATGCCGGAGCTGGCGGCGGAAGCGGGGGCGACGGAAAGCCTGAAAGCCCGCGACCCGATGAAATGGGTGGGCCTGATGAACACCTGCAAGGCGCAGGCCGAGGAGATTATTCTGGACGAGCTGATCTACGCATAACAGAACACCCCGCACGGGGCGGTCAGCTATCCTTTTTCCCCACCGAAGCGGAACAGATTACAGCCATAGAAGAAGCGGAGAGCGCACAAGCGTCCTTCGCTTTTTCCGTTTCTCAGGAGCAGCTTGACCATGTGCTGCGGCTGGGCGGCAACGCGGACGATACCCGCATGGTCATTTCCGCCGCGTTCCAGAAGCAGAAGTCTGTGGAGGACGTTGCCGCGCTGCTGCAAAGCACCTTCCACGGCGGCAACGGCTTTAAGACGCCGGAGGGCGAGCTTTCCGCGTGGTACGCCGTAGACGGCATCCACATCGCCCCCGGCAGGAGCGCGGAGTATGTGCGCAGCGCGCAGGTAATCGCATGGCAGGATGCCGCCGCGCACATTTCCCAGCTTATGGACAGCGGCGCGTATGCCTCCAATGTGGAGCTTGCCGAGGCAGGGCAACATGAGCGGATGCAGCTTGCCCAAGCCCTCTGGTATCTGAAACACGACCTGAGCGACGAGGCGCGGGAACAGGGCAATCTCTCCTGTATGGATACGCTGCGGGGCGGCGGATTCCCCGATGAAACGGCGCGGCTGGCGGAGCAACTGACAAACACAGATTTCCGTGAAACGCTCTCCGGCGAGTTTGCTTGATCTCAACCTTACCACAAGAGCGATACCCGGCGCTGGCCGTGTGGAGATGTGCGGCGTACCGTCGCACAATTTAGAGATGTATGTAGAGAAATTGCGCGATAAGTATGATGTGACGATTGCCGAAGCGCCAGACTTTAGAGGTGAGCGCCACATTTACACGCTGCGCTCTATCGACCATGAAGCAGAAGCCGCCATCAATGCTTATGAAGCAGAGTTCGGCGCGGACGGCACGAGGGTGTTCCGCGACCCCACCGCAGAGCAAGTTCAGCCCACGGTGCAGGAACGTTTGGAGCATTACAGGCCGGTGGTGATGGCAGCGGTTTCGGAGGATACGGCCTATCGCAACGCCTGCGGGCACTCTGACCGGGAAAATGCGGAGATCGAGTGTAATGCCGCTGTGCGCCGTGCCGTTCTCAATTCAAAAGATATGGAGCTTATCCGGCTATTTTCGGATGTTCCAGAATTCCGCAACCACTTGCATCAGGAGGTTTTTGAGGGAACCTATGAGCGGCTTGATGATAATGTCCGTCTTTAATTCCTCTGTCATGCTTCGCCCACTTCCTCCGGCTTCGTCGTCATTACCCGGTAAAGCTCGGTG
>ENA-OROM01003060-OROM01003060.1-human-gut-metagenome-genome-assembly--contig:-NODE-3060-length-11214-cov-3.210861_pt1 | contig 11214 bp, 9 predicted proteins | sample MGYA00242129_ERZ509050 | MGnify/ENA primary metagenome ERZ509050 (study PRJEB26280, sample SAMEA2338701) | human gut metagenome | biome: human gut; feature: human-associated habitat; material: faeces...
TAGGGGAGTTGCCGATGGTATATGTTGATGTTTTTGAATGCGGGCGGCAATGTCCCGGGTATTGCCGGAAAGCGAATAATAAACGACAAGAACCTTGCCCAAATCCGGCAGAGGTTCGCGCGGAGATTCGGCATAACGCGACATTTCGGCCTTATTTCGTTTGGCAACGCGCCAAAGATGTACACCGCCGGCGACGACCCCGGCAACAATCAAAAGCAGAACGGCATATAAAACGTATTTCAGCATATTTTTCCCTTTCGTGCAGCTCATAATTTCGGCAAGTGCTGCTTATTAACATAAAACATTGATTTTAAAAATCAACCTCCAAAGAAAGAGTGCGGAAACAGGGGGAGACGCAAGACGGTGTTGATTATGGAACTGATTAACAACATTGCCAAAGGGCACGGCGGTGCAGGTGCCGGTAAGGCGGAGAAAGCAACGGCCGGGCGCGGAAACGGGGCAAAATGTAAGATACAGGCGTGAAAAGCAATGAATGAGGCATATATGACCATATATGACGGCTGCGGAGAAAGGAATGCAAAAACAGCTAAAAAATTGCAAAAATAATAACTTGAGAGCAGTGAAAAAACTACAACAAAAAAGGGCAACGATATTTTTTTCACATTTTTTTATTTTTCTTATTGACATTCGGAAAAATTGTCTGTAAATACTCTCTCGTACCTGATGGCGGGGTAGCTCAGTTGGTTAGAGCAGAGGAATCATAATCCTTGTGTCGAGAGTTCGAATCTCCCCCTCGCTACCAACAATGAAAAGGATGGATAAAAATCCATCCTTTTTTGTTTCTATGCTTTCTTTATATCCCCTGTTCTGCTATTTATTGAGATTCTAAATTATATGGTTGGGGTTAGTTGTCAAATTCATGAGCGTCATCACACTCATCGCGGATTTCTTTGATATACTCTCCAACAAGATTTTTTACCATAAAATGCGTGCGTCCGGCAGCTTCCAAAACATAAACTTCTGCTAGACGAATACTTCTTCCCATATCACTTCTTTGGTTGATATCAAAACTTATATCCGTCGCAGCACTCACATAATTATCAAAATTTTTCTTAACGCTTGCATTATAATGCGTATAGTATTTATCAAATATATGGTGGGCTACTTTTTGCATACAGTCAATGGAGCGGTCATAAGCTTTCAACATTTCTGATGTTTGCCATTCGTCTTTTCCATAATCAACTACGGCACAATCGTTCAACTCTTGCTCCAGCTTATCAATAGCTAAACTTTCATCAGCAGGACAACGTCCTTCTTGGGCATTCGCATTAAATGACAATAAAAAACAAACTAAAACCAACCACTTCATTTGTCTTCCTTTCTACCGCTTGTTATAGTAATGAGGATTATAATAGTCAACTTTATCTTTATAAAGTTTTTCAAAAACTTTTGGTTGACTATGATAGCTTTGTGCTCTGTTATACCATCCTCGTAAATTATTAATATTCAAGACAGTTTTTTTTATCTACGCTTTCAAAATACCGTTCCATACGTCTCAATGTCAATAAATCATTAACCTTTATACTTTCTTCTGACGATAAATTGTTTATTGCTACTGCCAATTTATCACTTATCACTTTGTTTAAGGGAAAATTGGTTCCTTTTACCTTATTAACCAATTCTGCAATATCTTTTCCTGCATTTGTTTCTTGATTCATTTCTTCATCAAAAACATTTCTAGTAATTATGGGATTTTTAATCTTATCAATACCATATCTCTGAAAATACATTTCATCTAATATTTGCTTTGCCTGTATAGGTTTCAATTGCCTTACATCTTTGGGAAAATTTTTACCTTTTTTTAAGATAACTATTCCATAAGTTATTATATTCATCTAAAGAAAATTGGGTTATACCATAATTTGTTTTTTTTCCTAAATCATTTTCTCTATCAGAATATCCTCCTTCATGCTGTTCTGTACCAAGATAAATAACGCGTCCATCTTCATCTAATTTAGAATGATAAACATCATTAAAACCTTCACTTGGTATGTATCTAGAAATGTTTTCTAACTCATCTTCTTTTCTAATTTTATCATATTCACTAGACTTTTCTTCTTGTTTTGCTAGTCTTGATACTTGCCTCAAACTTCTTTCTTCTAAAACTTCGTTAATCAAATTGTCAGTGTCAGCAAACATATAATCATATCCATCTACTCCAATAGCATTTTTCTCAATATTCTCAATGCTACCATATCTATCCAATAATTCATTAAGTTTTTTCTTTTTCTCGTTTTTCTTTAAAATTGTTTCTGTATCATCAAAAAAATAATCTGTTCCGGTCGGCAGCGTTTGCGGTAAAAAAATAAAGCCCTCTCCGGAGAGGGGGCTTGTGCACATAACGTTGCTTCGATAGGAAGGCTGAGGATTTGGATTCCGCAGCCTTGAGCGGGCGGCGTTTGCGCTTAAAAGCAGTTGTGGCCGGTTTGCCTTTCCTGCTGACGCTGATATTCCAGAGCGCGCCGGCCGATTTCCGACTTGGCAAATTCTTCGGTGCGGCTGAAAATCTTTTTGTCTTTGAACATGACCGGCGCATAAATACTCATTGCTCCGAGCAGATTACGAAAGCCGACAGGGGACAATTCTTCAATCGGAATATCCACCAGAGCGCGGAACTGCTCTTGTGAAAGCTCAATCCCGTTGAAACGCACCCTGCGCGGCTTAATCACGATTTTATTTCCGGCGGCGGTTTCGCGGATAACGTTTTGCTCATCGCTGCGGGATTTATGGGCAGATACGCTCATATCGATAAATTCGCCCATTGACACCTGACGGCTGCCTTTTCCAAACAGCTGTTCATTTACTTCCTGTGAAAAATTTTTCAGTTCCATAATGATATGTTTTTTATAATTTGACAAAAAACACTATATTCCATCAGGTTTGTTTTGTCAATAATTATTTTATAAAAAAGAAACGAAGTCAGGACGGCAGCATTTATTTTCTGCCTTTTATATTTTTAATAAAGTTAAAAGGGTCGTTCTGTGCTGTTTTCAGCACGCTGTCGGCAATCATGTATATCCTGACGGCAAACAGGCCGCAAACGCCGGAGATGCCGTATTTAACCGGCGTCGGGATATCCATATACTCCGCCAGCAGCCCGCACAGCATACTGACCAGGAACGTTATCAGCATATCGCGCAGGGTCTGGCGGATTGAAATAAACGGCTTTATCATGATTGTCGCCAGGCCGAGGAAAAATCCCCACAGGCTGTAATTGGCTATAATCTCCTTTACCTTTTCCATTTCCCCTCCCCTTTTATTGCAGTATCAGTGCCGGAACGGTTATGGTTTCGGCAGAGGGAATTTCTTTCATAAAAATACTGACGGCGCCCTCTTTGGCCTCTGCCAGCGGGGCGAAATTACCGCTGACGGCATCTTCAAGCCCGAATACGACCAGCGGCAGATGTTCCGGTTTGGCGCCGGGAACGGCGATATCGGCCCGATACGGGTATGTGCCGTATGTACTGTCCGAAACGATGGTGCCGCAGGATACGGACAGATTACTGAACTTATGGCTGCCGTTTTCGTCAATGTACCGCCAGACACCGTCGGAAGTTACGAGGCGGTCGTCGTTTTCGGTTACGCTGCCGGTTACGGAATCCAGCATTTTTTCATAAATTTCCCGGACTTTTTCCGCCAGTTGCGGTACTTCCTTTATAAGTTCAAAGTTCTTGCCGATGCTGACCAGCAGTTCGTAGGCCTCTTCCACGGTCATTCCCGTTCCCGGCGCCACGACCAGAGCGCGGTTCAGATATTCTTTCATCTGCTGGAGCGCCATAATCATCTTGTCGAGCGAATATTCATAATCGGCAGCGGGAAAGTCTTCGCCCTCAATAAACTTGACCAGCTGGGTCAGTTCGACGTTGCGCAAGATGGTAATTTTGGTTCCGGCAACCGGCGCGGAAGAAAAAACAATTTCGCCGCCGGACGCCGTTTCCGACGCAGACGCGGCATAGTCATCGGCGGCCAAAGGTTCGGCGCTGTCGTCAAAATACACGTTCAGCTGACGCTCAAAAAAGCGGAACGGAACTACGAAAGACGACGTTTTGCCGTCTGCAATGTAAACCGCCCTGCTGGTATCGTTTTGTATAGTCATGTGTTTTACTCCTCAATAAATAACCTAAAAAAATGCATACGAAAAGGGAACCGGATTTGTATCCGGCTCCCGGTATCCTGTCCGCTGCAGGGAAGAGTGTTCTGCCTTTGCGGCATTGTTTCAGCCTTTAAGGCATTATTCCGCCTTTGCGGCATCTTCTGAGCCGCGGACATAAAAAAACGCCCCGAAAAGGGCGGCTGGGGAACGGCAAATTACACGTCTGCCGGAAAAAGACTGTTCCGGCGGGCATTTTCTGCCATTCTTGCGTTTTTTGTAGCAGATACTGACACAGATGTCAATAGTTTCAGCACCGGTTTTGAAAATTTATTTTGGCAGAAGTTTGGCGGCAGAAGATACAAAAACAGAAAACAGGAAACCGGATACGGAGGGATATCCGGCAGCGGTCTGATACGGATGCCCTCTGGGAAGGCAGAATATAGAAAATATGGGGGATACGGAGAGATATCCGGTTACCGCCCGTCGCTGCCTTTTTTCCGGTTCAGGGCGGGAGGCAGACCGCCATAGCTTTCGGCAAAGGCCTTGCGCGTGCTGTAGGTTAACTCCCGTCCGGCATGAAACACCCTGATGCCGCCGGAAGAAAGGCTGATGCCGGTTCCGTCGGAAAAGCGCACAGCGGGCTGCCGGGCATCCGTCTTGTAGAACAGCCTGACGACGGCACCGCCGGTTCCCGAAAATTCTTCGCAATTCAAAAAGCCGCGATTGTCAAGCGAAATGCCGTGTCCGTTCGGAAACTTCATCGTTTCATTTTTGGCGATGCTGACCGAGCGGCCGTTGACAATGTAGTTCAAAACCTGAAAACGTCGGTCGGTAATCAGTTTGACGCCGCCTTTGAGGGTCAGGAAACAACGTTCGCTGCCGTTCAGATAAAGCTTTGAACCGTCGGGTGCATCCACCCTCCCCTTTTGCAGATGCAGCAGCACACCATTCGCCAGCCGGCAGGACACGACATCGGTTCCGGCGACGGCAATGCTGATACCGTTGGGATATTCTTCAATATACGGCCGACGGGATGAGGAAGGAGTTTTGGAAGCAGACGGGCGGGAGGACGCAGCAGCAGACGGACGGAGATGAGCGGCGTTATCGGAGGGGGAACGGTTTGCGGCTGAATTATCCGTTACACGGGAAACGCTCAAAATCCGGCGTTCGGCATAGTCTATATCGACAATTCTTCCGTCTTTATGAACTGCACGGTAGACATTGCCCTGCTGTAAGCTGACGACCGGGCTGGCAGCGTCTATGCGGTCTTCAAGAATTATCGCAGCCTGCATAAAGCCGGCACAGAGCTTTTCCAGACGGGCAGACAGCGCGGCGTCCAGATATTTATGGCTCAAATCGTTGCGGAGCTGTTTAAATTCCGCCCAGCGTTCCGCTTCCTCGGCGCTCAGCATCTTTTTGCCGCGAAAATAAGCCCAGGCTGCCGACGGCTGGACGTTTTTGCCGTTGAACAGACAGAACTGGCTCATTTTGTATTCAATCTGCTGAAAAACCTCAAGGTAATTTTTGCGATACAGATAGCCGGCGACGCGTTCGAGAAAACCGTCAATGTCCATGCCGGAGCGGTCAATAACGGCGGCGGCGGGAAATAGCTTGGCAACATTTTTTATCAGCGCTTCCTTTTTGTCCGACCCATAAGGATAATTTGTTTCCACAAGCAAGGCGGCTTCCGGGTTGGTACGGGCGTACTCCTTGATGCGGGAGACAAATTTGGAATTGCTTTCATTTTCACCGCGAATCAGCAAATCCGGATTCAATGCTGAAACGAGCGGCGCAAAACTTTTTGCCGTGCCGACATACGCGTCGAGGCGTTCAAGCAGCGGCCTGTCGCAGAGGCGACAGTAAGAATCGAGATAACGGCGGCGGACGGAAACGTTTTTGACCGTTTCGCGCTCGTTGAATTTGCCGATGCCGTCCAGCGTATCCCACTGGTGATGCATCAGGTGGCGGATGTTCAGGCAATCCTGAAACGCGGCAGCGGAAGGCAACAGCCCTTCGCTTTCCGCCTGTGCCATGTAGTTTTGCCCGGCGCGGCGTCCGAACAGTTCGCGCATTATGCCGTTGCTTTCTTCCGACAGGGCGGCAAGCGAACTCAGGAGAACGTTTTCAAACGGAGCAATCAGAGCCGAAGAAAGCGCCTCGGTTTGTGCCGTTTCCACATCTTTTTCGCTGTAACGGCTCTTTTCCGGCGGCAGCAGCGCCAGTACGTCCAACATACTTTGAAAGCGCTTTTCTATCCATTCGTCGGCAAAAGCGTCGGCAAGGCTCCTGCCTTTTGCGTCATGGTTATATTTCATCAGCCAGCGGCCGGAAATGACAAATCTGGCGTCTTCAAGGGTTTCGCCCTTTTCATAAGCGGCGACATAGCGTTCAATGCGCGCCGGAAGGGAATTGCCGGCACTGTGCACGGCAAAGTTTTCAGGCGTGGAAAAAATCCCCGGTTCTTCGCTCCGAAGCTGCGCCGAGGTATAATTGACGCTGACAAAACAGTAATGCGCGCCGTGTTCGGCCGGCTTGTTGGCGATGAAATCCGTATAGGCACGGCGAGCCTCAGGCGTGATTTCCTCCACTTCCCACGGGTTGTCGACAACTTCCCCTTCATACAGGCGGGTTATCTGATAATTGGCGAGGTTCAGCGGCTTGTAGCGGCGGACGACCTGTTCCAGATTGCGCACGAGCGATATATAGTCCCGGTACACGGCCAGCAAGTCCTGCTTGCGGCGCGGCGGAAGCGAAGCGGCATACAGAGCCGACATGTTTAGTTTTTCCGGCATTGCGATTTCATTAATTCTTTGTTGATGCAAAATCTCTTTATTGGTATAAAGAGGAAAATATTGTTGCCGAAAATTTTGGTTTTGTCAATACAAAATCAGGCGGCAAAGCAAAAAATATGCCGGTGTGTGATGAGGCAGCTCCGATAAATCCGAAAGTGATTTGATAAATCCGAAACTGGTTCGATAAACCTGAGACTGGTTCGATAAATCCGAGCCTGATCCGATAAATCCTGCGGATAACCGTTGAATTAAAATCAGATTTTGCTTTACGGAACAAAAAAACTTTTATAAATTCTGGTGTGTCCGCACATATATTAAAGAAAAAGTAACGGCTGTTAAAGAAAAAATAACGACTATTGAAAAAAATAACGGCAAAACGCAATTACAAAATTACAGAGAAAAAAAGAGAGGGAAAGAGATGAAAACCAGATTATCGGCAAAATATTTCCGGACAGCCGCCGCAATACTGTTTTTGGCGGCGGGTTTCTGCCAGGCGGCGCAAGCGGAAGACACGATTTATGACGTTATCAACCGCGAAGATACAAAGGCCTTTTCCGACATGGTCATGCTCGGTTACGATATTGATGAACAGGATATTGACGGATATACGCCGCTGATGATTGCCGCGGCGGCGGGAAAGACCGGCTTTGTCGGATATCTGATTGACAACGGCGCGAAAGTCGATAAACGCTATTATCAGGGCGGAACGGCCATGCACCGTGCCGCGCTGGGCGGCTATACCGACGTTATCAGTTCCCTGATTGACGCGGGCGCCAACGTCAATATGCCGGATTTGGACGGTATGACGCCGCTGATGATTGCCGCCAAGAACGGACATCGCTTTACGGTCGAGCTGCTGGTGCGGCGCGGTGCCGATGTCAATTTCCGCAACGTCAAAGGGGAAACAGCCTTGGACATTGCCAACAAATACCGCTATAAAGAAATTGCCAGATTTCTCCAGAACGAAGGCGGGCGCGCCAAATCCCCGGACAGCGGCAAAGAGGCTTCCGACGGCGGAAACCAGGGGCTCGGGCTGGATATTGACGACTGGAACGATACCGAATTCGACTGGGGGCTGTAAACTGCGGCACTGTTAACAGCGCACAATATATTTTCCGGGGCCGGAGCGTGTTTCTCCGGCTCTTTTGCGTTTTTTTCGTTTTGGGGTTGCGGGAGACGGACTGACGCCCTATATAAAAGATAAAATGTTAAGACAATGAGTCAATTTTGACAGGGAGTGTTTTGATTATGGCTGAAAAAATCGAATTTAAAACCGAAGTGAACAAACTTCTGGATATTGTCATCAACTCGCTTTATTCCGAAAAATATATTTTTTTGCGCGAGCTGATTTCCAACGCGTCCGATGCGCTTGACAAGCTGAAATACTGGACGCTGACCAACCCGGATTTACAAAAGCCCGGCGAAGCGTACAAAATTACGATTACGCCGGACAAAGACCACAATACGCTGACGATTTCCGACAACGGCATCGGCATGAACCGCGATGACCTGATTAACCATATCGGCACGATTGCCAAATCCGGTACGGCGGAATTTTTGCAAAACACCAAGGACAATGCTTCAGCCGTTGACCTTATCGGCAAGTTCGGCGTCGGCTTTTATTCGGCGTTTATGGTGGCGGCAAAGGTGGAAATCACGACCAGGCGCGTGGACAGCGACAAAGCCTACAAATGGGTTTCCAACGGCGTGGACGGTTTTGAAATATCCGAAGCGGAAAAAGCCGGAAACGGTACGGACATCAAACTGTTTCTCAAAGACGACGCCAAAGACTACACCGATACGATTTACCTCAGGAACATCATCCATACCTACTCCGAGCATATCGACTACCCGATTGTGCTGAACCTCGGCGACGCGGGCGAAGAAACGGTCAATACGGCGTCGGCGCTGTGGACGCGCAACAAGGCGGAAATTACCGAGAAACAGTATAAGGACTTTTATCAGCACGTTACAAAAAATTTTGACGAGCCGTGGATGACACTGCATTTCAAGGCCGAAGGCAGCATTGAGTACACCGGGCTGCTGTTCGTTCCTTCCAAGGCGCCGTACGATTTGTTCCAGCCCGACCGGCTCGGCGGCATCAAGCTGTATGTCAACAAAGTATTCATTTCCGACAAAGTCGAGGGGCTGATGCCGATGTACCTCAGGTTTGTACGCGGGGTTATCGACAGTGCCGACCTGCCGCTCAACATTTCACGCGAGATGCTGCAACAGAGCGCTTTGATTGCAAAAATCCGCCAGGGAACGGTTTCCCGCCTGTTCAAAGAGCTGAAAAAACGCGCGGAGAACGAGGAGGATTATGCAAAGTTCTGGAACGCATTCGGTATTGCGTTTAAGGAAGGAATTTATGAGGACTTTACAAACCGCGAAGAAGTGGCCGAACTGTCGCGTTTTTATTCGACCAAGAGCGAAAACAAACTGACATCGCTTGACGCCTATATCGAACGTATGGGCAAAGACCAGAAGGCAATTTACTACATCACCGGAGACGATGCGAAGACGCTGGCGTGCAACCCGCTGCTGGAAGCATTCCGCGAAAAAGATATCGAAGTTTTGCTGCTGACAGACCCGATTGACGAATTTTGGACGCAGACACTGCTTTCTTACAAAGGCAAGGATTTGAAACATATTTCGCAGGCGGACATGAAACTTGACATCAAACGTGAAAGCGCCAAAGCGGACGAAAAAGGACTTAAGGAGCTGACCGAAAAGATGGCGGAATGGTTCAAAGGCGAAGTCGGCAAGGTCGAAACAACCGAAAAACTTACAAAAAGCCCGGCATCATTGACTGTTGAGGACGGCCAGATGAGCATTCATCTGGAACGACTGATGCGCAACCATCAGCAGAAAACAGCCTTTGACAGCACGAGGATTCTGCTTGTCAACCCCTATCATCCGCTGATAATCAAACTGGCGGAACTTGTCGGCGACAAAGACAAGGAAGCCGAAGTCCGCGATGCGGCACAGCTGGTATTGGAACAGGCAAAAATCGCCGAAGGGGAAGCTGTTTCCAACCCGAGTTTGTTTAACGAAAAGCTTAGCGAGTTCATCTTACGGGCGATTTAAACGGACAAAATGCCAAACGTTCTTTCTTTGGCGCAATTTAAGCAGCCAGAATGCTGAACATTTTATTCTTCGGGCGATTTAAATGAACAGAAAGCGCCGGCACGGACAGAAAAGACATTGACGGCCGGCGTTTTTTATGTTATTTTATCCATATACAGATGTCCGGACAAGGGGGTCCGGACGGTTTGGAGCGTCTGAACGGTGAATTTTGACAATTTGAAATACGGCTTTCTGATTTCGATGACGACGATGTTCGGCGGCAGCACGCTGGAGCTGTATGCTCAGGACGAAAACGGCGGCAAAGCGAAAATCGAAAACAGCGAGACCTACCGGCAGCAGTTTTTGGAAAGCATTGCCCCCGACAAGCGGGACATCAGCGTCGAGTTCGTGGTTGATTCCGTGGCCGAAAAAACTTCTAACGGAGACCTGGTCGCTGACGTCAACGTCATTCAGCTGCTGGCCTATCTTGACCAGGACAGCGACGAATATCAGAGCTATATGGCAAGCCGCCACATTGTCGCGCACGAAATGTGGCACCGCATCTGCATGATGAACGACGTATTGGAAAAGCCGATGTCGGCGACGCATTACCGTACCGGACGCGATAATTTTGAGATTACGGCAAGCCTGGTGCAGTTGCTGACTTTTCGCGACGACTATATCCATGCCACACCGGAACAGCGCCTTGAGCTGCGCAAACTTGAAGACCCGAAAATCCGCATGTATATCATGGCGGTTGAGCACGGCCTGATTAATCCCCTTTCCGCCGACAAAAAAGACTTTGACTTTGAGATGGAATTTATTGCCAGGACGGTATCCGGCTACTGGAACAACAATATGGCACAGACATACGCCCCGCTGCACAACGCAATGACGGAAAAATCCGGACGAAAGGAATTCAAATCTCCGGCGTATGAAAAAAACTTTATGCGCGACATCAAACTGATGAACACTATCGGCGGCATTGACTTTTCCAAGCTTTACAACGTCAAAGACGTCCGTAACCGCGCGGCGTTTCCCGAAGGAACGGCGGAGGACACGACGGTCATCAGACAATCCCTGACGGCACCGAACTATGAAACGTGGGTTAACAAGAGAAGCCAGCTGAAACGTTTTTCGCGACAGAAAATAGATATTCCGAACTTTGCGGGTAACCGGCTGGCGGAAGAACGCCGGCAAAGGCCGCATGACGAGCGCAAACAGCCTTATCAGATAGCCGAA
>ENA-OROM01003061-OROM01003061.1-human-gut-metagenome-genome-assembly--contig:-NODE-3061-length-11213-cov-2.402043_pt1 | contig 11213 bp, 4 predicted proteins | sample MGYA00242129_ERZ509050 | MGnify/ENA primary metagenome ERZ509050 (study PRJEB26280, sample SAMEA2338701) | human gut metagenome | biome: human gut; feature: human-associated habitat; material: faeces...
TTGCAGCATCTTCAATGCCGGTCGGTGGGAAAAGTACACACAGTGTATTGACCGGGCATACGGGCTTAAGTTCAGCGAAGCTGTTTACTGATCTGACGGAGATGAAAAAAGGAGATTTGTTCTATCTTCATGTGTTAGACCGGATCTTGGCTTATAAAGTGGATCAGATATCGGTCGTTAAACCGGAAGATACGGAAAAGCTTCAGATCGTAAAAGGAAAAGACTATGTGACACTTGTGACTTGTACACCATACGGAGTGAACGATCATTGCTGGTCCGGGGAGTCAGAACGAAATATAGCAAGAAACAACAGGCATCGATACGCCCAAGAAATCAGGATTCTCAATGGATGGAAACTTACAAAAGGGCAATCGTCATCGGACTTATCATTGTTGTCATGCTGATCTTAGCAGGAAAGACATTTTAAAAGCTTCGGCAAAAGGCGGAACATGCCATAAATGAAGGGAGAAGGAAATGAAAAGGAAACTGATCAATTTATTAGGTGTAATCTTAATGGGAATCGGAACCTTTGTATTTCTTTCTCCCGATTTTTCTGCGTATCAACAGCAAAAAAATGCTGATCAGGAAATAAAAACCTTTGAGAAAGAAAAAAAGATTCCAAAAGGAAAAGATCCTTTGTATCAGGAATCCTTACAGTATAATCAAGAAATCTATAAGGAAGGGCAGAGAAACTTAAAGGATGTCCGGAGTTATCGTGCATCACCGATCCAATTAAAAGATGGCAGAAACAACTTTGGATATATCAGTATCAAAAAGATGATAATACCTACAACAAGGCTGCCGCCACCTACGAAATTTCCATTATATCTTGGAGCAACGTTAGAAAACCTGAGAAAAGGTGCTGCGGTCATGGGAGAAACATCCCTGCCTCTTGGTACGAAAGATAGTAACTGTGTGATCGCTGCACATCGTGGATATCAGGGGATTCCGTATTTCAGGGAGATTGAAAAACTGGAAATTGGAGACAAGGTGATCCTTCAAAATCCATGGGAAAAACTTTCATATCGGGTAGAACAGATCAAGATCATAAAGCCCGATGATTCCGATCAGATCCGGATTCAGAAAGGAAAAGATATGATAACACTTCTTACGTGCCATCCATATCGAAGTCATGGGAAATTCCGATATGTGGTTTACTGCATAAGGGATCAGGGACAGAAAATTTCAGATCAAAAGATCCGTACAATGAATGATACTTATTTTGAGTCTTCCAGGTGGGATATTCAACGGGAAAAACTGGTTCATTATCTTGGAATCGGGATTTTGATCTTTTTTGGAATACAACTTATAAAAACAAACAAAAGGAAAGGAGGAAAAGGACGTGAAAAAGATTAGCAGGAAGAAAAATAAAAAATGGTATTTCGTGTTGATCCCTGCTGTTGTGATCAGTTTTATTGCAGTCCTTGCATGGCACAATTCGGTACAGGCAGCATATACCACGGAAAGCAATGCGGGAACTTCATCATTTCCAACCAACAATAAATACACGTATGTTGAAGTGAAAGGACCATCCGGCACTTCCACGTTAAAACTACAGGTAACCCATTCGGGATCGGCTTATAAGAATTATTCATTTGATAATGCGAGCCGGACGCTGAATATAAAGAAAGTATCTATCAGCAGTTCCGATCCGTATAAATTAAAGTTATCTACAACATCTGTAAAAACGACGAAATCTAATAGTGGATCATATTCATGGATCAGCATAAAAGTAAAATATACGGTTCCGGCTCATCAAAAATACAATAGTGTGACATATGATACGCCGTACAGCCAGTCCCATAAGCTGACAAATACGCCCGATCACAGCACGAAAGAACAAACAGATTTTGAAACCACGATCGGACTAAGTGCCTATGACACCGGGGCTGCACCGTATAGGAAACCAAGTGACAAGAAATATTACAGATACTATGACTGTAAAGTTACAATTAATCTGAACAAAACGCAATACAAGGTGACTTACAAAGGGAACAATGGAACGATCGCATCTGGAGATTCCAGTAAAAGTTTTGCCTGTGGAAGTAAACTGACATTTCCAACAGCTGCAAGAAGCGGATATACCCTTACCGGATGGAAGAATACGGCAGACAGCAGCGGAACATCTTATACGACAAACAGTACAGTGTGTGAGAAAGACTTAACTTTATATGCCCAGTGGAAAGCCAATCAGTACAAGATCCATTATGATTCTAATGGTGGAAGCGGGACAATGAATGACAGTACCGTGACATATGATGGTACATTCACGCTTCCTAAAAACACATTTACGAACAACGGCTATCAGTTCCTTGGATGGAGTAAGACAAAAGACGGAGATGTCTCAGCATATGAAGATGAAGAATCGTTCAAATATCAGACAGCTTCGAACCTCACCTTATATGCAGTGTGGGGAAATGGACAGTATAAGATCAGCTTTCAGCCGAATGGAGCCCAAGGAGATGCAAAGATCACTCCGGTAAAGACAGGAGAATCTTATCAGCTGCCATCTGATCTGTTTACCAGAAAAGGATATACGTTCCTTGGATGGGGAAAAACGCCGGATACAGTAAAAGCAGACTATACGGATGGATCGGAAGTTTCTGATCTTGCAGATGTTGGAAAGACCATAAGACTGTATGCGATATGGAAAAAGAACGACGGAAGCATCAACAAAACAAACATCATTCATGATGAAAGTATGTTTACCGGGGGTATTGAGATCGAAGGACAGAATGGTACCGGATACAGCAGTGCCCATACGGACTCTGAATATGCGAACATTGATAAAGCCAGTGAGCCTGGGTATTTTACAGACCGGTATCAATAAAGATAACAGCAGAACAGAGAAATCTTTCTGCTGTTAAAACAAAAAATTTTTGTAAGATCAAATAGATCAGGAGGAGATTATGAAATACAAGCTGATAAAAAATCTGAAAAAGATTGGCACGTTCTTCTTATCCTTAGTCATGCTTTTTTCTTCTATGTTTGGAGAAATGGTCGGAAGGTCTGTACCAATGGTGAATGTTTCAGCAAATGAAGGAACTGCAACCGTTGGTATGAGTCAGGTGATGAGCAGCAATAAGATCAGTACGTTAGACCGGCCGGCAAGTGAAGGATTATGGAAGATCACTGCAAATGGAAAAGGAACCTTTTGTTTAAACTCCGGGAAATCCATGTGCAATGGAGACAAGGTAAAATATAAGACACACAACGCTGTGACGTATAAGAATCAGGGGATCGCAAAAGCTTTGACCTATTATTACTGGAAGAGTTCAAAAAATAAAAAAGCGTTTGCATTAACACAGGCATACATCTGGGCATGTGGAGCAGGTGTCAGCAAGCAGACAACGGTTTATCAGGCAGGAAAAAATCTTGACTCGAAGTTTTCCAACAGTGATGCAAAGGATTTTTGTAAGAAGATCAGCCAGACTGATCCAAAAGGCACGATCTATTATTATACCGTAACACACTGTGTAAAAGGAAAGAATCATGATAAACATCAGATGTTATACAGCATGACGAAAGCACTACCTGCCGTTAAGACCGATTCTTATACATATTCAAACAGCACCTCTGAAAATGACAAAACAGAAGTAACGATCACAAAACGTGACCAAGAGACAAGCGTTGTGTTATCCGGTGTAAAGTTTGAGTTCTTCCGGGATGGAAAATCTGTCGGTACAGCGGTAACAAATGAAAAAGGGGTTGCCAGCCTCACATATAATGAGACCATTTCCAGTGGAACAAGAACCGTAATAAAGAAGTATGTGAAAAACTGGAAAGAGTTATCAAAAGATGTGCAGGAACAATACACCAAGAAAGGATACTATGACAGCAAAGCCACGGCAAAGGCTGCCGCTGAAAAAGAAGTGGCAAAGTTACTGCTGGGGCTCATCAATGATAAAAAGTCCAAAACTCATACATGGACAGCCAAAGAGGTTGATCCAGATGCAAGACATGAGAAGAATAGTGCTGTCAAAACAAAAAATGCAACAGGGAAAGCATCTTCGGTTGATCTTGGTACAATGTATGATGAAGAAAAAACAGTCAATCTGGAACTCAATAAGAAGAGTATCATAGATAACTTTGGAGTAGATGCCACTTATGCCAATGCAGCATACGGAGTATATGCAAAAGAAGATATTCTGAAATCTGATAATAAAACGGTTCTGTATCCAAAAGATACAAGAGTTGCAACGATCATTACAGATGTGATCGGATATGGATGTGCCAAAGGGCTTCCTGTGGGAAATTACTACGTGAAAGAAGAAGTGAATCCCGATGGATTTGAATTAAGTAAAAGTATCACGGATGTAACCCTTGATCAGAACAAAACGATCACTGTATATGAAACACCGGTCAAAGGACAGCTGCAGATCTACAAAACCTATGATCATGACAAAAAATCAGAAAATGGAGCTGTGTTTGAAGTATATAATAGTAAAGACCAGTTAGTGGATACGATCACAACCGGCGACGACGGAATGGCAACGACAAAAGAGCTTCCATATGGTTCGTACCGGTTACATCAGACCAAGGGAACGGATGGATTCTCTCTGATCCCGGATATGACAAAAGTGATCGATGGTTCCATGAAAACCTATCAGATCGAAGCCAACAACCCAAGAGAAGCTGCCGGAATCTCTATTTCTAAAACAAAGGTCATCACGGACACACAGACATCAACGAATACAAAGAAACCAGAAGCCGGTGCAAAATTTGAGATCATCAATAAGTCAAGCAAACAGGTGGTTGAAACACTGACAACGGATGAAAACGGATATGCCGCATCCGGGGAATTAAGTCCGGGGACTTATACCGTACACCAGACCAGTGGAGCTGATAATCATGCATTTGTGGATGATTTCGATGTTACATTAAAAGACGGAGATAAAACCAATCATATGTACAGTCTTGAAAACAAGTGGAATGGAAAGAAGCTGATGATCCAGAAAACAACCGAGAAAAATAAGGTGGAAGAAGCAGAAGCATCCGCGGAGTTTACCGTACTGGATGCATCAAAGGCAAATGGATATCAGAATGCAGATATGAGCAGTGAAGAAAGCCGTACCGCTTATATCGACTCGTTGTCAAAAGATGCTGTGATCGGCACGCTGACAACCGATGCCAAAGGAACTGCAAGTCTTTTACTGGAAGGTCTGAAAGCAGACCATGATTTTCTTGTGATCCAGACAAAAGGGGCAGAAGGGTATGAGCTGGCACCTGTTTATGATTCCAGAGAGCATAAAGCGAAAGAATCAGACGGCATGAAAGTCTATGAATTTACTGCAAAGGATGTATATTCAGATTCTGCATCGATCCAGATCAAAAAGGAACAGAAAGTATCAGATACAGAATCAGAGGCAGAAGCAGGAGCTGTGTTTGAACTGCTCGATCAGAATGGAAACGTTGTAACAACACTGACAACAGGAAAAGATGGGACTGCAGTTGCAAGTGATATCGCACTTGGAATGTATACACTGCATCAAAAAAGCGGTTCGAACAAACATGCATTACTGGAAGACCAGGTCATTGTATTGACCCAAAAGGATAAAGGAAAAACGATCAAATACAGTTATGTCGATCAGGAAAATGAGATCGATTTTGTCCTTGTAAAACGTTCCAGAGAGACAAAGAAGCTGTTAAATGATGCAGAGTATGTCATTTACGATGATGAAGGAAAGGAAGCTGCAAGACTGACCTCTGGAACATTGAAAGATGGATACGCAACATGCAAGCTGCCTTATGGTCACTATACGATCAAAGAAACAAAATCCCCGGATGGATACAATAAAAATGATACAGCGAAAGAATTTACATTAGACCTGAAAAGTGTTGATTATGATTCTGACGGAAACGGTACTTACACCTATGAAGATACCGATGAACCAGTGTACGGATCTGTTTCACTAAAAAAGACAGGAGAAACGTTAAGCGGATTTGAAGATAACAGCTTTGTTTATGAAAACGATCAGATCAGCGGAGCAGTCTACGGCTTATATGCAAAAGAGGACATCCAAAAAGATGATGGAACGGTTGTCTGGAAAGCCGGAACCCTGATCGATCAGAAAACGACATTGAAAGATCAATCCGTACAGTTTACCAGAAAAGGAGACGATGGAAAGGAGACCACGGACTTTTATCAAGGAACTTATTATATCAAAGAGATATCCGGTCCAAACGGATACTGCATTGATACGGAAGAACATGAAGTCGTGATCAACTGGGATACGAAGCCGGGAACGATGAATGATATCCGAGATACCGAGGATGTTTCGGATGTAGAAGAACCACATGGAAACAATACGCCGTCTCCGAGCAGCGGTATTTATGTGCTGGAAACAGGGGCAGTATTGAATCAGGAGATCCAGGATGCAGAAAGTATCACATTTACATGGGAAAACGCTCCGGATGGAACAGACACGAAGGATGTTTCACAGGACAAAGATGGAAGTATCGTCTTATGGAACGATGGAAATGATTATTACATTTCCTCCCAGAAAGCGGATCAGGTCATTAACATGAACACGATCTCCAGCAAGATGTTTTCCGGTTGCAAGAGTCTGACAAAGATCAATTTTAAGAACATTGATACATCCAAAGTGGCAGACATGTCAGAGATGTTTGCCAACTGTTCTGCATTAAAAGAACTCGATCTTTCCAGTTTTAACACTTCAAACGTGGAAGATGTACGAAAGATGTTCTATGGCTGTACAAACTTAAAGACGACCTATGCACAGGATCAGATGGTAAAGGCAGATGATGATTACAAAGATGCCCAGGTTACAGGTATTAGTGCAGCCGCAAAAACAGATTTTACAAAAGGGGATACCTATCATGCCGATGATTTCACGTTTTCCAGCAATTACGACGATGATGGACAGCAGGAACTGGATGACGTAACGGATGATGATGTAACCTTTACACCAGAGACAGCAGAAGCTGCAGGAAAGCAGAAAGTGACGATCTTCTTTAAAGACACAGGAAAGTATAAAGGATATGATCCGATCGAAACGACCGTTAATGTGATCGATCCGGAAGATCAAGAGGTATCTCTTGAGACAGACAAACACATCGATATTAATCTGGAATATAATGATCTGCTGCAGAAATATACGATCCATTTCATTAAGACCGATGAAAAAGGAAACTTCCTGCCGGGTGCGACATTTGCATTAAAGGCAGCATGTGAGATCGTTGATAAAAATGGAAAAACGATCTTTAACAAAGGAGATACGATCACAACCACTGTTTCACAGGATGACCAGTTTGGTTATGTCGAATTCTTTGGACTGCCAACAGGCATTTATGCAAAGGATGGAACTGGAAAACAGATGTACACGGTAGAAGAGGTCACACCGCCGGTTGGATATGAAAAAACAGATAAAGTGTTAACATTTAGTGGTGAAGTCTTAAATGATAAAACCGAGAATCTGATTCATGACGTAGCATCCGAAGGAAACACGAATGATGAGGAAAACACCTATCAGCATGATTCGGATACGTTTGTAAACAAGGGTTCTGAGTATGTGCAGGTAAAGAAGTACTGGATCGATGATAACAATTCCATGAAGACCAGACCTGCATTTGTAACGATCAAGGCAGAACATAAGACAACACATGTAGTAAAGACCTATGTATTAAATGAAGCAAACAACTGGCAGGCACAGACAGATATCAAGCGTGGAGAAGAAGGAAATTATACATTTAGTGAGGTTTGTGATGCTCCTAATTATGAGCGAATTGATAAAGAGCCTACTGGAACATGGGATAAAGATACTTATACAGCATCATATACAAATAGGTATTATAAAGGTGGAAATGTAAAGATTGTTGTTAAAAAATCATGGGATGACAGCAATAACAGTGATGGCATCCGTCCGGATTCCGTTGTGGTAAAGTTATATCAGAATGGAAAATATATCGATCAAGATGTGCTAAATTCCAGTAATAACTGGTCCACTGAATTCAATGATCTTCCAAAACAGGATGATGTTGGAGAAGATTACGAATATGAAGTGAAGGAAGAATCAACTTCTGTGATCAATGGAAATGCAAAGACAGGTTATGAAGTTGCATATGAGGTCAAAGAATCCACGGATACATCCAGTGATATCACAACCATTACAACGGACATTACCAATACCCACACTCCAAAGACGGTACAGAAAACGATTCGAAAGACATGGGATGATGAAAATGATCAGGATAAGATCCGTCCGGATTCTGTAAGATTCAATCTGTTAGTAAACGGCAAGGATGTAGTAGATACCGTAACCTTAAATTCCGAAAACGGCTGGAAAGCAAGATCAAAAGTCCTTCCAAAATGCGAGAATGGAAATGAGATCGAGTATACATGGGAAGAGGTAAAAGAAGGTGTTGTGACAGGAGATGAGCAGATCGGATACAAAGTTTTTTACGATGAAAACAGCGATGATCCGGATACAACAGTTGCAACCAACTCTCACACACCTGGCAGAGGAAGTATTACCATCACAAAAGAACTTGATCCATCCAATCTGAACATGGATGTTGGAGATGCTGTATTTACATTCAGCCTGACAGGAACAGATGTGTATGGAAAGAAACACACTTATAAAAAAGATGTGAAATTCACGAAAAACGAGGTGGAAAGCTTCACAAAAGAAAGCCATGGAAAGATGATCAGCATTTCGACAACGTTTGATGATCTGTACTATGGAACATACACATGCAGTGAAAGCGGTATGAAAGAATACTTTAAGCTGGATCATCTGTCAACAGAGAGTGAAAATGGAACGGTGGACCAGAAAGCCGGAACCGTTACGTTTGACATTGGACCAGAAAGCAGCGGTGGAACAGCAAAACTGACTGGTTCTGCGACATTCCGAAACCAGATGATCAAAGGAAGTATCAAGCTGAAAAAGAAGGATTCCGCAGGAAAAGCTTTAAAAGGAGTCTGGTTTACGATCAAGGATTCCGATGGAAAAGAAGTTGCATCCAAAGAAACGGATGAAAAAGGAGAACTTCTGTTTGATGATCTGCTGCCGGACACTTATACGATCACGGAAACAAAAACAGCCAGCGGCAAGAATCTGTTAAAAGAGCCTCTGGTCGTAACACTTCCGTTATCTGTAACACAGGCAGAAGTAGACAAAGGAAATGTAGATACCTCCAATGCCATCAAGCAGGGAGATACTTATTATTTCTATCATCCAACGTATGAGATTACAAATGATGCAAACCTGAAATTACCATCTACGGGTGGATTTAAGACGTATCTTCCTTTGATCGGTGGATTTGCATTGATTCTTTTTGCAGTATTCTATTACTTCAAAAAGAAAAAATAATAACCAATGATGATATGTCTTTAGATTGTGAAATCGTTTTCTGCGTTTTATTTTTACAAAGTGGCTGTAACGCCTTACAACAGATACATACTATGTTACAATAATAATATTAAAGATCAGTTGAACAACAAAAATGGGGAAAATCGTAGGAGGGGATTATGAGTAAAGTGAAAAAAAGAATGCGAATAGCAGCTACAATAATGGCAGTTTCGTTATCGGCAACTATGATAACAACAAATATGATTCCTGTTGCGGAAGTTCCTGTGCAGGCAGTAGAAGATGAAAATACATATAGTAAAGTTGCTGATTCTAAAATTGAAGGATTTTATTACGAAAAGAATGGATATGGGAACGTACAATGTACTATAGATAAAACATTAGAATATTCATCCTATGATGAAATGATAAGTAAACTTTCCGAGATCACAAAAAAAATCATTCAGGAGAATGCATATGCGAATTATAGTTTTGATTTTTCAATAAGAATTAGCTCCGATCAGAAAGATACAAGACTGGAAACCCAAAAAGCTGATAAGGATTTAGAAAAAGAAATATATAAAGAAACAGGTGATCCGAAAGGTGGACACACGATGGCTGCTATGGGTGGTGGACTAACACATCTTAAAGTGACTTATTCGGAAGCAGACAAAGCCTATATTGGTAAAGTTTACGGAAGTGCTGGTTATGGCTCTAAAACAGATCGATATAATCAGACAATACAGAAATTAGATGAAGTTATCAAATCATTGGATCTTGATGGTAAATCAGATTATGATAAATTTAAAGCAATTACCTATTGGATCGTTTCTAATGTAAAATATGATAATTATTATGCAGTAAAAGACAATTCATCTATGACTCCAGGAACAAAATATCCTCATGATATGACAGGAGCCGTGTTAGATGGATATGCAGTCTGTGATGGATATGCGGGGACTTTTTATTACATGGCAAATGCTGTAGGATTAAATGCTTTATTTGATGGTGGTATAACAAAAAGTAACAGAGTTAGACATGCATGGAATTTAGTTCAGATTGATGGAACTTATTATTATACCGATCCAACGAATGCATATTTTAAAGAAGATGGAGAACCTGGAAAGGAACTACTGCCGGGTCAAAAATATCTATTCATTCTTTATACTCCAGATGATACTACGATTGAAGATACTTATAGTAATATATCCAAAGATGATTACTTGAAGGAACATTCTGTGTGTAAAGGCAATCACAACTTCTATGAGGCTGGAGGAAAAATAGCACAATGTGAGACACCCGGTACAACAAAATATAGATGTTCTAATTCTGGTTGCTTATACAAATATGAAATAGAAGCAGAACCAGCTCTTGGACATGCGTGGGATGGTGGAAAAGTTACACAGGAACAGTCTTGCGATAAGTCAGAAATTACAACCTATACGTGTACTCGTAGTGGTTGTAAAAAGACAAAACAAGAAGTAACAAAAGAGTCTTTAGGAGGTCATACTTGGAATAACGGAGAAGTAACAACAAAGCCTACTTGCACAGAGGAAGGAGTAAAAACTTATACATGTACTCGCTGTGGTGAAACAAAAACAGAATCCATTGCCAAGGTAGCACATGTTGATGAAGAGCATGTTGTGACTCCTGTACATCACAAGGTGTGAGCTATTATGTCTGTAAAAATTGTGGAAGAACAACACAGAGACGTCCAACTGCGAAGAAGGCTCATACTCCAGAACTCCGAAAACAAAAAGAAGCAACATGTAAGTCCGAAGGCTATACCGGAGATACTTACTGCAGTGTCTGCGGTAAATTATTAGAATCTGGGCAGAAGATTGCAAAGAAAGAACATACTCCTGGGGAATGGGAAATTACCCAGCCAACTTGTACAAAATATGG
>ENA-OROM01003063-OROM01003063.1-human-gut-metagenome-genome-assembly--contig:-NODE-3063-length-11210-cov-2.225459_pt1 | contig 11210 bp, 7 predicted proteins | sample MGYA00242129_ERZ509050 | MGnify/ENA primary metagenome ERZ509050 (study PRJEB26280, sample SAMEA2338701) | human gut metagenome | biome: human gut; feature: human-associated habitat; material: faeces...
TTTTCGCCTATCGAATTTCTTAATAATAGTGTCCAATATGATTGACAAACCTACACTCTCGAGGTTTAATATTTTAATATTTATTACTTTTGAAATGTTCAAATTATACAAATGGCTTGAATGTCTTTGTATAAAATGAGAATTGACTTAAAGGACATTAAGCTTTATAATTGTAGTGTAACATTGGTTGTTAAGACAGAAAATCATTTGATTTGGAGGTCAATTATTTTATGAAGATCAAGAAGATTCTTGCATTGGCAGTAGCGCTTACATCTGTTTTTGCAGTTGCAGGTTGCGGCTCCACAGGCGACAGCAGTTCAAAGGTATCAACAGTAAAGAAAGTTAAAGTCGAGGACACACAGGAAATAGAGGCTATCCCTGACGACGCTCAGAAAACTATCCGTTGGATGGGTACATATGACCTTAACCCTGACGAGAAAAAGGGCGAGGATAAGTCCGTTGAGATGACTCTTTTCAACAACAAGGGTGGTAAAGTAGAGTACACAAGAGTAACTGATAGCGAAAAATTTGACCAGCTCGCTAGTGCTATCATGGCTCAGCAGAATGTACCTGATATCTTCAAGTATGAGTGGATGGCTTTCCCTGCACAGGTGCTTAAGGATATGTATCAGCCTGTTGACGATATTGTGAACTTTGACGATCCGCTGTGGGCTGATGTGAAAACAGCGGCTGACAAGTTCGTTATGGGCGGCAAGCATTATGTTGCTCCTATAAGCTTCACAGTCGGCACGCTTATGATGTACGATCAGGACGTTATTGATGCTGAGGGTCTTGACGATCCATATGAGCTTTATCAGAACAACGAGTGGAATTGGGATAACTGGTATGACATGATGTCGGAGTTTGTTTCAAATGCTCCTGCTGATGTTGAGAGATTTGGTATTAATGGTTGGTTCCAGACACAGGTCATTCAGCAGACTGGTAAAACAATGGTAAACTATGACGGAGAGAAGTTCACAAACAATATAAATGACCCTGATATCGAAAGAGCAGAAGATCTGCTTTATCAGGTAGGTAAGAACAACCTTGTAAACGGCAACTGGCTTGGCAATGCTAAGCAGGCGCTTAAAGACGGCAATCTGCTGTTCTACTGCATGGGTTCATGGGCTATGACAGGAAATAACGGACCTTCTGACGCTGACACTTGGAGAGTGGTCCCTGTTCCGTCTGATCCTAACACTGATGAAAAGTACATGACATCTGATATGACGGCATATATGTGGGTAAGAGGTTCAACAGCTAAAGAGGCTGTAAAGTGCTGGTATGAGTGCTGCAGAATGGCTAACACAGATGAAACATATAAGGAAAACGGCAAGGAGAAATTCCTCAACGCTAACCCTAACTGGACAGAGGATATGTATCAGGTGATCGTTGATTGCTCATCTTCTGAGTACAATCAGGTGTTTGACTACGGCTACGGAATTTCTTCCACAATGTCTGACGACAACGCAAATGAGGACGGCAACTGCGTAACAAGAAAGCTTTATGAATACACAAACAAGGCTGACGATAATGGCAAACAGTTCTCATGGACAGAGCTGAGAGAATCATACTCCGCAACTGTTGACGCCGAGCTTAAGACTATCAACGACGCTGTTGTTGCATTCAATAAGAAAAATTCATAAGAATATTTTGCAAGACCTCGATAAAATCGGGGTCTTGTTTTTTTGCATAAAAATAAGGCTCTGAGTTTTTGCTCAGAGCCTTGCTTTGTTATATTTAGCTGTCCATACCCTTACGAACAGACTTGATAAACTTGCCAACATATTCAGGAGCGTCTTTGCCGTGTTCCTCAACTATCTTGACAACAGCACTTCCCATGATAACGCCGTCAGCGTACTGGGACATTTTCTTTGCCTGCTCAGGATTTGAAATTCCGAAACCTATGCAGCAAGGGCAGTGATCGTTGTTTCGGATAGGTGCAAGCAGCTCGTTAAAATCAGTGGTTATCTCTGAACGCATACCTGTAACGCCCAGTGAAGATACAACATATAAAAAGCCCTTTGACTTTTCTGCTATCATTTTTACACGCTCGTGTGAGGTCGGTGCAACGAGGAAGATAGTGTAGATACCATTTTTCTCAGCTTCGCCCTCAAGCTCTTCACGTTCCTCGAAAGGCATATCAGGAACGATAACGCCGTCTATCTGAGTTTCTTTGCAAAGCTCAAAGAACTTTGCTGTACCGAACTTGAAGATAGTGTTTATATACATCATCAGAAGCATAGGCTTGTCAGTCTGTGTGCGGAGCTTTCTCACAAGGTCAAATATCTTGTCAAGATTTGTTCCACCACTGAGTGAACGCAGAGAAGCTTTCTGGATAGTCGCACCCTCTGCGATAGGGTCAGAGAACGGCACTCCGATCTCGATAATGTCAGAGCCGTTCTTGTACATTTCAAGAACGCATTTTTCTGTTGTGTCCATATCAGGATCGCCTGCGGTGATAAATGTCACAAGCGCCTTTTTGTTTTCTGCTTTAAGCTTTTCAAAGCAAGCGTCTATCCTATTCTTCATTGAGCTCGACCTCCCTGTATCTTGCTATTGAGTATACGTCCTTGTCGCCTCTGCCTGAAAGGTTGATGACAAGTATTGAGTCCTTATCCATTGTAGGAGCAATCTTAAGCGCAGCGGCAACTGCGTGTGATGACTCGATAGCAGGGATTATACCCTCTGTTCTTGAAAGGTACTCAAAAGCACAAACTGCTTCTTCATCGGTTATGTCAACATACTGCGCTCTGCCTATAGAGTTAAGATATGCGTGCTCAGGTCCGATACCTGGGTAGTCAAGACCTGCGGAAATTGAGTAAACAGGGTCGATTTGACCGTATTCGTTCTGCAAGAAAAGCGACTTCATTCCGTGGAATATACCAAGTGAGCCTTTTGCAACTGTAGCCGCATGGTCAGGTGTGTCAATGCCTCTGCCTGCTGCTTCTGCACCAACAAGCTTAACTGACTTGTCTTCGATAAAGTTGTAGAATGCACCCATAGCGTTTGAGCCGCCGCCTACACAGGCAACAACACAGTCAGGCAGTCTGCCTTCCTTTTCCATAAGCTGTGATTTTATTTCAGCACTGATAACTTTCTGGAAATCCCTAACCATTGTAGGATAAGGGTGAGGTCCCATTACAGAGCCTATGCAGTAGTAAGTTGTGTCGATATTTGATACCCAATCTCTGAAAGCTTCATTGATAGCGTCTTTCAGTGTAGCAGTACCGCTTGCAACGCCTGTTACCTTTGCGCCAAGAAGATTCATTCTGTAAACGTTAAGGGATTGTCTTTTCATATCGGTCTCGCCCATGTAGACCTCACATTCCAGACCCATAAGAGCGCAAACTGTAGCGGTAGCAACGCCGTGCTGACCGGCACCGGTTTCAGCGATTATGCGCTTCTTACCCATTTTCTTTGCCAGAAGTATCTGACCCAAAACGTTGTTTATTTTGTGAGAACCTGTGTGGTTAAGATCCTCACGTTTGATGTATATTTTAGCTCCGCCAAGATCTTTGGTCATCTTTTCTGCATAATAAAGCATTGACGGTCTGCCTGCATAATTGTGGTAAAGCTCCTGAAGCTCTTTGTTGAACTCAGGATCGTCCTTGTATTTATCGTAAGCTTTTTCAAGCTCGTGAACAGCAGTCATGACAGTTTCAGGAATATATTGTCCGCCAAATTCGCCAAATCGTCCAATTTTACTCATTTATATCCTTCTTTCGGTATTATTTCTGATAGTTTCAACTATCCTTTTTATCTTGTTTTCGTCCTTGAAGCCATCGGTTTCCACTGAACTTGAAAAGTCAACGCCATAAGGTTGTACATTTTCCATAGCAGAGCAGATGTTATCCTCGTTCAGTCCACCTGCAAGGAAAAACGGCTTTGATATGTTTACCTGTGAAAATATATCAAGGTCAACACGCTTGCCAGTCCCGCCGTAGCTGCCTGCTGAAAAGCTGTCTATAAGCAGCTTGTGGACGGGAAGTGCGTCAGCTTTTGCGATATCATCAGCACATTTTGCACGAACGGCTTTCCATATCTCACAGTCGCAGTTTTCACGGAGCTTATCAATATACTCTGCGTTTTCCTCACCGTGAAGCTGGATAACGTCCAGCTTATCTGCGTAATATTTCAGAATGCTCTCTGTAGGTTCATTGACGAAAACGCCCACTCGTTTGATTTCCTTATTAAGAAGAAGTTCAAGATCGTAGAATGTGTCAATGTCTACCGTGCGTTTAAAACCCTCCGACAGTATAAAGCCTGCATAATCAGGGTGGTATGTGTTCACATAAAGAATATCGTCCACACGGCGCATACCACATATCTTGATTTTTGTCATTTATACGCCCTCTCTCAGTTCATGGAGAGTTGTAGCGATATTGCCGCTTCTCATAAGCGTTTCACCTATAAGCACAGCGTCTGCACCAAGGCTGCGTACTTTCTTCATATCGGCATTTGTTTTTATACCGCTCTCTGAAACAAGCACTGCATGGTCGCCTACTATATTGCTGAGCCTGCCCGTGGTTTCAAGGTCAACGTCAAAAGTGTAAAGATTTCTGTTGTTTATGCCAAGCATATCAGGCTTAAAACCAAGCGTCTTTTTATACTCTTCCTCGTTGTGCACCTCTACAAGACATTCAAGTCCAAGCTCGTGAGCAATATCAGAATATTCTTTCATCTGATCCTCGCTGAGTATAGCCGAGATAAGCAGAACTGCATCAGCACCTAAGGCTCTTGCCTCGTAGAGCTGATATTCGTCGATAACGAAGTCCTTGCGGAGTATAGGCAGATTCACAGCCGCTCTTATAGCTTTGAGATATTCCCCAGAGCCTTGAAAATAATGCTCTTCTGTTAGGCATGAGACAGCATTTGCACCGCTTTTCTCATACTCGCAGGCAGTTTTCACAGGGTCAAAATCAGGACAGATAAGTCCCTTTGACGGCGAGGCTTTCTTTACCTCGCTTATGACTGAAAGGGTATCACGCTTGATAGATTTTGAAAAGGAAACCGTTTGGTATTCCTTTTCGGCTGACATAGCTTTTATATCCTGTCTTGAAACTTTTGATATATCTCTTTCAAGCTGTTCTTTTCTTTTGTCGCAGATATTGTCAAGTATCATTTTTATCCTCTGTTAGTAAGTTCAACAAGTTCTTCAAGCTTTTTAAGAGCCTTTCCGCTGTCTATCATTTCAGCTGCAGTCTTTACGCCCTCTTCGATGCTGTCACATTTGCCGCAGATATAAAGTGCACAGCCTGAGTTGAGAAGAACAATATCTCTCTTTGCACCCTTGATTGTGCCCTCAAGTATACCTCTTGTGATAGCTGCGTTGCCCTTTCCGTCCTCGCCAACGATGTCAGAAAGCTTTCCTCTTTTAAGACCGAAGTCCTCAGGCTTTATCTCATACTTGATAATCTTTCCACCATTTATCTCGCAGATAGTTGTAGGAGCTGATATAGAAACTTCGTCAAGTCTGTCGTTGCCGTAAACGAGCATTGCTCTTTTTATGCCTAGGTTCATAAGCACCTTAGCCATTGGTTCAAGCAGATCAGGATCATATGTGCCAAGTATCATGAAGTCTGCTTTTGCAGGATTAGCGAGAGGTCCGAGAATGTTGAAAACAGTTCTTACACCTATCTGCGCTCTTGTAGGTCCTACAAATCTCATTGCTGAGTGATATGACTGTGCAAACAGGAATGAAAGACCGATCTCGTCAAGGGACTTTTCAGCCTGCTCATGTGTTGACTGAATTTTAACTCCAAGAGCCTCGAGAACGTCAGCCGCACCGCTCTTTGAAGAAACGCTTCTGTTGCCGTGTTTTGCGACTTTCTGTCCTGCTGCCGCAATTACGAATGAAGAGGTTGTGGAAATGTTGAAGCTGTTTGAAAGATCTCCACCTGTGCCAACTATATCAAGAGTACCCTTGACATTGACTTTTGACATTTTTTCTCTCATTACCTTTGCAAAGCCTGTTATCTCGTCAATAGTCTCACCTTTCATTCTCAGAGCTGTGAGCAGACAGGCGATCTGAGCATTAGAAGCTCTGTCGCTCATGATGATATCCATTGCTTTATAAGCTTCGTCCTCAGTTAGTGAATTTCCATCACATACTATTTTGAGATACTTTTTAAGCTCAACTCTTTCGCTGTCAGGAAGAGCTGCAGATTTTGTTTTTGTGGTCTTTATGCCTGCGATATCGTTCAGGAAGTTTTCGATTATCATGTTTCCAACTTCGCCAGTGAGAACTGACTCAGGGTGGAACTGAACGCCGTAGGTCGGGTGTTCTCTGTGTCTTATTGCCATTATCTGAGCTTTATCGTCAGTTGCAATAACAGACAGGCAGGTAGGAAGTGAAATGCTGTCAACAACAAGTGAGTGATATCTTGCGGCTTTTATTGTGCTTTTCAGACCGCTGAAAAGTGGGTTTGCAGTGTTAAGATTGATATCTGTCTGCTTGCCGTGAAGCTGCTGCTTTGCGTGAACTATCTTTCCACCGAATGCTTCGGCTATCGCCTGGTGTCCCAGACAAACGCCAAGTATAGGGATCCTGCCACTGAATGTTTTTATGACCTCTTCGGAAATTCCTGCGTCCTTTGGATAACCAGGACCAGGGGAGATGATGATAGCCGCAGGTGACATTTTTTCGATCTCTTCTATGGTTATCTCATCATTTCTTGCTACTGTAATGTCTTTTGTGAGTACGCCTACAGCCTGATAAAGATTGTAGGTAAAGCTGTCATAGTTGTCAATAAGTAAAATCATAGTAATCTTCCTTTACAGTACAAACTTATCAATGAAAGTTTTGTCGTTGAAGTAGTTTATGCCGATAGCATTCCTTATTTCTGAAACAGTTTCGTTTGAAACCTCTATTGCACGTTGTGTGCCTTTTTTAAGTATCTCTATGAGCTGCTCTTTGTCTTTTTCATATTCCTCACGTCTTGCTCTGATTGGTGCGAGAAATTCCTGCATAACGTTGTTAAGGAACTTCTTGCATTTCATATCGCCAAGGCCGCCACGCTCATAATGTTCTTTCATCTCTGCGAGGTTCTTATAGTCAGGGAAGTATTTAGCAAAATCTTCGTCCTTGCTGAATGCGTCAAGATAGATAAATACCGGATTGCCCTCTGTGTGACCAGGGTCGCTTACATTGATGTGTGTAGGGTCAGTGTACATTGACATTATCTTGTTTTTCAGCGTTTTTTCATCGTCTTTAAGGTAAATGCAGTTGCCAAGAGATTTGCTCATCTTTGTGTTGCCGTCTGTACCAACAAGTCTGTTGCAGCTTGCGTTGTCTGGGAGAACAGCCTCAGGCTCAACAAGTATATCGCACTTATAAATTCTGTTGAAGCTGTTTACTATCTCTCTTGCCTGTTCAAGCATTGGAAGCTGATCTTCTCCAACAGGAACATACTTAGCCTTGAATGCTGTGATGTCTGCTGCCTGGCTGATAGGATATGTCATAAAGCCAACAGGAAGGTTTCTTTCAAAGTTTCTCATTTTTATCTCAGACTTGATAGTAGGGTTTCTTTCAAGTCTTGACATTGTAACGAGGTTTGAATAGTACATTGGAAGCTCATAAAGTGCTGGGATATGTGACTGAACGAAGAATGTTGTCTTGTCAGGCTCAAGTCCTACCGCAAGATAGTCAAGCATTACCTCAAGAATGTTTTGTCTTATCTTCTCAGGATTGTCAGCGTTATCTGTAAGTGCCTGAAGATCGGCTATCATAACGAACTGATCAAATTTTCCTGTGTTTTGAAGTTCAACTCTTTTTCTGAGAGAACCTACATAATGACCAAGATGAAGTGATCCTGTTGGTCTGTCGCCTGTAAGAATAATATTATTGCTCATGTTATTAACTCCTTTTAAATTATAATTTGCTTGCTTCTTTTATTGCATTTATAACAGCCATTGCCTTGTTGCATGACTCCTGATATTCGTTCTCAGGAACTGAGTCTGCGACAACTCCGCCTCCTGCTTGGATATAAGCCTTGTTATTTTTGAAAAGCACTGTTCTTATAGCGATACAAGTATCCAGCGAACCGTCAAATGCAAGATAACCAACTGTTCCGCCATAAAGGCCTCTTTTTGTTGTTTCAAGCTCGTCAATTATCTCCATTGCTCTTACCTTCGGTGCGCCTGAAAGAGTGCCGGCAGGAAGAACTGCCATAAGTGCGTCAAGAGGTTTCTTATCTTCTCTCAGTGTACCCTTTACATTAGATACAAGGTGCATCACCTTTGAATATCTTTCAACTATCATCATGTCTGTAACAGTTACGGAGCCGAACTCAGAAACCTTTCCTATGTCGTTTCTTCCAAGGTCAACGAGCATTGTGTGTTCAGCTCTTTCCTTTGGATCGTTGAGAAGCTGTTGTTCATTGCGGATATCTTCGTCGTAGGTCGCTCCACGCTTGATAGTGCCTGCAATTGGTCTTGTTACTACCGTTCTGTTTTCTACTGATACCAGCATTTCAGGTGAAGCGCCTGCAACAGCATAATCATTGTGCTTAAAGTAGTAAAGGTAAGGTGACGGATTAGTGGAGCGGAGCATTCTGTAAACGTCAAAGCTGTCAGGCGGATTGTCTATCTCAAATCTCTGTGACGGAACTATCTGGAAGATGTCGCCCTCTTTGATGTATTCCTTAGCCTTTTCAACGTTTGCAAGATAATGTTCCTTTGTGATGTTGGATTTTACTGTGATGTTGTCCTCCATTGTCTTTGGAGTTTTCATAACAGGCTTGTAATTTCTAAGAGTTTCAACTACTTCGTTGCATATCTTTTCACATTCTTTGTATTTAGTTTCAAGATCATCGCTCTTATTGATGTTGAGGATTATTACAGCCTTGTTTGAAAGGTGATCGTAAGCAACGATCTTTTCAAAAAGGTGCAGGTCAGCGTCAGGAAGCTTAAGATCGTCCTCAGGTGGGTTGCACAGTGTTTTCTCAAAGTATCTTATCATATCATAAGCGAAAAATCCTATTAGGCCACCTGTGAGCTTTGGATAATTATTAAATCTCGGTGACTTGTGGCCTTCGATTATCTCAGAAAAGAAAGCGATAGGATCATCGACTTTTACCGTTTCATCAGCCTTGCCTTTCTCCTTAACAGTAACAACGTGCTTGTCAAGAATATATTCGCATTTAGGATCAATGCCCACATATGAATATCTGCCCCACTGGTCTTTGTTGTCAACAGATTCAAGAATGAAACAATCATCATACGCCTCGTGCAGACAGTTAAAAAGTTGTATTGGCGTACATGAATCCATGAGAAGCTCATAGAATACAGGCACAGTCTTGTAGTTTTCAAAAAGTTCCTTTACTTGTTCAATAGCAGGGTACAGCATAAATATTCCTCCTAAATGCTTTTTTGTCGTAAAATTGACAATAAAAAAAGTCCTGTCATCACACATAACATCTAGTTATGGGACGATAGAACCGTGGTGCCACCCAATTTCCCGATAATAAATTATCGGCTCACAGATACGCATTCTGACTGGCAGAAATCAATATCCTGTCCTTTAACGCAGGAATCACGGCGAGTGATACTCGAATAAACTTTCACACCGCTCCTCACAAATCCATTCATTTGAAGAAAATGTATCAGCTCACACCTACCGCTGACTCTCTGTGACCTTTTGCATCAAACTACTTACTTTTGCTCATAGGATTTATCGTATTAACTTTAGTCTTATTATATTCCTCTGTTTCTAAAATGTCAATATCAGAAAATGTAAATATTATTGCTATTATGTAAATATTCTTTTGTGATTTGGATTTATACCAAAATAAATAATTTTAAATTTTCAATATTCCTTGCATTTATAAATAATGTAGTGTATAATAAAGTAATAGTTAAGGTAATTGAGAAAGGAAAATATATGAAAGTACAAACTAATAAGAAATACACCACAATTGCATTTTATGCAGTTATCGTTATTGCTATAAATGTGCTTTTGGTAGTGGCTGTATTTAAATTTAATACGATCTTAAAGCTTATTTCCACACTTGTTTCTGCACTTACGCCTGTTATAGTTGGTCTTGTGATCGCATTTCTTATAAATCCTATAATGGTAAATTTTGAAAAGCTGTTCAGAAATAAAGTGGTAAAAAATCCAGCTAAGAAAAAGCTTACCAGAGCTTGCTCAGTAACTGTAGCGTCACTTGTTTTTCTGGGGATAGTTGTTGGACTTACTTATGTTGTTGTTCCAGAACTTATAAATTCCATAATTGATATTTTTAACAATGCATCTAACATCGTTGTTAAAGTGCAGGGTTGGATAAATAAGCTGTTTAAAAACTATCCTGATATCGAAACAATGGCTACGGAGAAACTCAAAGCTTTTTCAACTGATTTGGGAACCGTTATCGAGAAGATACAGCCGATGTTTGAAAATATTCTTTCGGGTGGCGTGAAAGTACATTTATTTATTCCGATACAGGGAGGAAATGACGATGCGGATAGCAGTCATTGAAGACGAGAGACCGATTCGTGAGGGGCTTGTACATATTTTGAATAAAATCAGTCCGGAATACCAGGTGGTAGGAAGCGCGGAAAATGGGCGAGAAGGTTTAATTCTTCTTGAAGAACAGGAGCCGGATCTGATCCTGCTTGATATCCAGATGCCGGATATGAACGGTCTGCAGATGTTAAAAGAAGCAAGAGAAAGAGGAAGTATGACTAAGGTTGTGATTCTTACGGCATACTCTGATTTTGATTATGCAAAAAAGGCAATTGCACTCGGAATAGAAAATTATCTGCTAAAGCCGGTTAATCTTACGGAACTGAAGAACACCCTTTCTAAAATCAAGGAAGAGATATTCGTAGAACAGAGAGGGAAAAATTCTCTTTCACTTGAAACGGTCATAAAAGATGCGTTAGAAGGCGAGTATGAAGAGGATTCTAGGTTAGAGGAGACGCTTTTGGAGAAATATGGGTTCTCCGGCAGAAAACAAATTTACTGTATGTATCTTTTTATGGGAAAGTATTATGATTCCGAACAAAAAGAAGCAGAGCTTTTTTTAGAAGAATTCCGGGAACATAATCCGGACAAAAAAATGTGCTGGTTATGGAGAGAGAAGAAGCAGTCTGTTTTTATCTGTTTTTATGATGTGAAAGCAAAAAAAAATTTTATACAGTATTTGAAGCAATCGGTAGTACCGGCTTTTTCTATGAGAATCCATGATCATGGGGCATTTGCGGGAAAA
>ENA-OROM01003079-OROM01003079.1-human-gut-metagenome-genome-assembly--contig:-NODE-3079-length-11156-cov-2.024773_pt1 | contig 11156 bp, 6 predicted proteins | sample MGYA00242129_ERZ509050 | MGnify/ENA primary metagenome ERZ509050 (study PRJEB26280, sample SAMEA2338701) | human gut metagenome | biome: human gut; feature: human-associated habitat; material: faeces...
AAAACACTGAACCACACGATTATTTTCATCATTTACTCGCTTTAAGATTACAAGCCAAAAGTACAAGTAGGATATGACAAAAATATTACCGCGTGGTTAAGAACTGATAACAGATTACTCCGACACGAACGAGCCTCGAATATCCCCGCTAAGAAGCAGTAACGATAATTCGGAAACTTTTGCCTGGTAGATAGCGGATAACTTCCGGTCAACGGCATCAATGTAACTACGTTGAAATTCCCTGAATTCGATTCCGGAAAGCGACCCGATCTTGTATTTTTCTAAAGCCGCATCCAAGTTGGCCTCGGCTACACTAGCGCTTTCAATCTCGAAATTTACCATCAGCAGGTTGTTTTCATAGGAATTATACATCAACGCCAAATCTCCCAGTGTTTCTTTTTCCGCCTCCTGATAGGAAAGTTCCGTATTTTCCAATTCCAGTTTGGCATTCTTGATCTTCGTCCGGTTTTGTAAACGACTGAATATAGGGACATTTAACGAAAATCCCCAGTAAAAACCGTTTGACCGGTTCAACGTGGTACTGGAAGAAGGTGTATCTGTCTTGTTATAGTTGTACCCGGAATTGAAATCCAGCGTCGGGAACAACACGGCACGGGCATTTTTTAAATCCAGCGCGGAAATTTTCTGATCTTTTTTAGCGATCAACAAGGTGGTATTTCCTGCCAGAGTTTTTTGTTCCAAGGTACCCAATGCCAGTTGCGGGCCCAGCAAGATCGTGTCCTGCACGTAATTCACCATTTGTAAATCCGTATTCATCAATTTGTTCAACGTGATATAGGCACTTTTTAAAGCCTCCTTTTGCCGTACGTAAGTCGAGCTGTCCGTGTTCAAATCAATTTTTGCCTGTTGAGCTTCTAGCCCGGATCTATTCCCGATCTTGTAACGCACTCTGGCCTCGTCGTAACGTTCATTCGAGAGTTCCAGTGAATGACGGGCCGCCATCAATTTATGGTGTTGTACCAGCACGTTATAATAGGCTGCACTCACGTTCAAGATCAAGTTCTCCACGGCTTGCTGCACGGCAAGTTCTCCCATTGCCAGTAGCTCTTTCTGTTTTTCATGGGTGGTGAACATCTCTAGCCCGTCAAATATCCGCCAGTTTAGAGCAACACCCGCGGTGTAGTTATCCGTTTTTACATCCGACATTTTATTCACTTCACCCGCGCTATTCTCGGTCTTCGTGTCATTGCGGGTCTGTGTCTGTTTCGCGGTTCCTTCCAACGTCGGTAGGAAAGTCGAGTAATTCAAATTATTCTTATCCATCCGAGCCTCGTTCCGGATGATTTTAATGGAAAAATTTGATTCCAAGGCTTTTTCCAGACATTCATCCAAACTTACACGCTGCGCGGAACAATCGAAAATTGAGAATTGAAAATTGAAAATGAACAATAAAACGATCATTTTCCCTATCCATTTCATATATCGTAAATTCTGTTTTTTCATAGTCATTCTTTATTCTACTCGCAAAATTTTCAATTTGTTCAATCTTCTATCTCTTCTATTATTTTTACTTCTTTCGACGAGAGGTAGGTGTAAATAGCCGGGATCACGAAGAGTGTCAACAGCGTGGAGCATACCATACCTCCCACGACCGCAATACCCATGGCAACACGGCTCTCCGCTCCCGCACCCGTGGCCATTGCCATCGGAAGAATACCTAACACGGTAGACAAGCTCGTCATCAGGATCGGACGTAAACGAGACACGGCAGAATCCTCGATCGCCTCACGCATGGATAAACCGGCTAACTTACGCTGGTTGGCAAATTCCACGATCAAGATACCGTTCTTCGAAACCAGTCCGACCAACATGATAATTCCGATCTGGCTGAAAATGTTCATGGTCTGCCCGAAATACCACAAAGCAACCATTGCTCCGATCAATGCCAACGGAACTGTAAACATGATGATTAACGGATCACGGAAACTTTCGAACTGTGCGGCAAGTACCAAATAGATAAATACCAACGCCAACATGAAGGCGAACATCAAACTGGAAGAACTTTCCACGAAGTCCTTGGATGTTCCCGATAACGTGGTTTTAAAGTCATCGCTCAAGACCTCTCCTGCAATACGATCCATCTCTTCCAGACCTTGAGAAAGGGTCACGCCCTTTGCCAGTCCGGCAGAAACAGTTGCCGACACGAAACGGTCATAACGGTATAGCTGTGGCGGCATGGAACTTTCGGACGTTGTAATCAGGTTATCCAAATGAATCAGGTCTCCATTATTATTCCGCACGTATATTCCTTTCAAGTCACTTGGTTTATTCCGATCCTGACGTTCCAATTGGGAAAGTATCTGGTACTGTTTTCCATTCATGATGTAATAACCCACCCGTTGTTCACTCATGGTCAACTGAAGTGTTTTGGCTATGTCCTGCACGGAGACTCCCATACTGGCAGCCTTGTCCCGGTCAATATTAATGGTCAATTCCGGTTTCGTGAATTTCAGGTTCAAATCAGATGCCGAGAATACCGAACTCTTGTTCACCTCGTCCATAAAGATAGGTAATATCGCCTTCAAATCATCCAGATTTTTCGCTTGAATAACATATTCAACCGGAAGTCCCCCCCGCCGACCGCCAAAGGTCTGTTGCTGGGAAACCAAGGTACGGCCTCCGGTAAATTCACGCACTTGTACTGCTAACTCGTCGGAAATTTCCTGTTGGGTACGCTTCCGCTTGTCGGCATCAACCAACCATAATTGCAAACTTGCCCGGTTCGTTTGTCCGCCCCCGACAAATTCAATTACCTTCTCTTGTTCCGGCACCGTCTCTTCTATGAAAGTCGAGATTTCATCTGCATAACGAGCCATGTACTCGTAAGTAGCACCTTCCGGAGCGACAGAATTCAAACGAATATTCGAACGGTCCTCCAAAGGAGCCATTTCCGAAGGAATCAATAACCACAAGAAATAAATGGCTACACCGGAAGCCCCGAGTATAATGATTGACCAATAACGAACTTTCAAAAATCGTTGTAACCAACGACGGTACACCCGGCTCATTCCCTCGAAGAAAGGTTCTGTTTTCCGGTAAAACCAGTTTTGCGTGGCATTCCGGGTCAATAGTTTCGTGGAGATCATCGGCGTAAATGTCAACGCCACGAAAGAGGAAACTACCACGGCTCCGGCAATCACCACGCTAAATTCACGGAACAAACGCCCCGTGGTTCCTTCCAAGAAAACGATCGGGAAGAACACGGCTACCAACACCACTGTTGTCGCGATAACGGCAAAAAATATCTCGTTTGATCCCTTGAATCCCGCCTGCAACGGGGACATACCTTGCTCTATTTTCGTGAATATATTCTCCATGACCACGATAGCATCGTCAACCACCAAACCGATGGCCAGCACGACGGCCAGCAAGGTCAATATATTGATGGTGAACCCGGCCACGTACATGATAAAAAAGGATGCAATCAATGACACGGGGATTGCCAGAACGGGAATTAACGTCGTCCGCCAACTCCGCAAGAAAAGGAAAATGATCAAAACAACCAAAAGGAAAGCCTCGAAAATCGTGTCCTCCACCTCGTTGATTGAACTCCGGATGAATACCGTGTTGTCGAAGGCTATCGTGGCATCAATATCTTCCGGCAGGTCCTTTTCCAAATCCTGCATCACGAGATAGGCCCGGTCCGCAATATCAATGTAGTTTGCTCCCGGTTGGGGAATCAAAGCACACATCACCATGGGAAGGCCGTTACGCTTGGCTATACTCCGGGTGTTCTCGGCATCCACTTCCGCCACACCAATATCTTTAAAACGGACAATTTTTGACCCTTCTCTCGAAATGACCAGGTTGTTGAAATCCTCGATCGACATTAACCGTCCCAAGGTACGGATTGTCAACTCGGTATTGTCACCTTCCACTCGCCCGGAAGGTAATTCGATGTTCTCTTTTTCAACGGCAGACTGCACGTCCATCGGGGTCAACCGATGTGCCGCCAATAAAGCCGGGTCCATGCGCAAACGCACGGAATAACGTTTTTCTCCCCAAATATCCACGCTACTCACACCGGGGATAGTCTGTAACCGTTCTTTGTAATAGCGTTCGGCATATCCGCTCAAGTCGATCAACGAACGTTGACCACTACGCAAAGAAACAGCAAAAATAGGTTGGGCATCCGCATCCGCCTTGTACACGGTCGGGGGATCTATATCCTGCGGTAACCGACGTAACGTTCCGGAAACTTTGTCCCGGACGTCATTAGCTGCCGTTTCCAAATCCACGCTTAATTCGAATTCTATCGTGATCCGGCTCTGCCCGTCACGGCTCGTACTACTTAACGAACGGATTCCCTGTATACCGTTAATAGCCGATTCCAGAGGCTCGGTAATTTGTGTTTCAATAACATCGGCGTTAGCCCCCACGAACGAGGTTGACACGGATATTACCGGGGGGTCCACGCTAGGGTAGTCACGCACGCCTAAATATAGCAACCCGATGGAACCGACAATGACCAAAATTAAGTTTAACACGGTTGCCAGCACCGGACGCTTTATACAGGTTGAAGATAAACTCATACCACTGATTAATTTTTATTCAACTTGACATTCACAATCATTCCCTCACGCAATTGCATCAAGCCTCCCGTTAACACGGTGTCACCCACCTGTATTCCGGAAGTTACTTCCACGAACTGGGAATCCCGACTGTCTGTTTGCACGGGTACGCTGGTAGCCTTTTTATTTTTCACTACCCACAAACGTTTCCCATCCATCTCCGGCACGACGGCCTCTGTCGGAACAAGTATATATTTCAAATTCTCAGCCGTCATCAATTCCCCTTTCACGAACATTCCGGCTACCAGATTTTTAGTATTCCGGTAACGAGCCCGCAGATTTATGGTATGAGTTGCCACGTCGGCCTGCGGATCAACAGCATACACTTCCTTGCTTCCCTTACTCATCATCTACTTATAATCAATATAAATCCGGTCTTTCCGTGTAAACACTTCCGCCTCGATCTGATGTTCCATACCACTAGGCTGGAAAGTAAGTTTTCTACCCACTAAAGGCAGATCAATATATTTTTCAGGAATAGAAAATTCAATTTTCAGATAAGAGTTATCAACAATCGTGGACACCTTAGTACTCGGTTGCAAGTAACTCCCCTCACTCACGAAACGGAATCCCATTCGACCGTCAAAAGGAGCCCGGATTTCAGTTCGAGCAATTTTAACCTTTAATAATTCAATATCAGCCAGATTCATATTGTACTCGGTCTCCAACTGTTGAAATTCTTCCACGCTGATGGATTCCCGTTTTAATAGTATCCGCTGTCTTTCCAATTTGGCAGCCAATAATTCTTTTTGGAATTCGGCACGAGCGAGTTGAGCCTGCAAATCCGAATCATCCACTTTCACCAACAAGGTTCCTTTTTTCACCAACGTCCCTTCTTCAAAAGCAATCTTCACAACTTTACCAGCTGTTTCCGAAACCAATTCAACTTCTTCATTTGCAACCAATAATCCCGTTACGGGAATTCCATTACCGGAAGTTGACATAGATGCCACGATACCCGATACCGGTAAAGCTCCCCGGTTAGCCGCCTTGGGAGCTGTAGTCGGGGTTGACGTCTCTTTATCCGAAGAAAAATCCAAGCGAGGAATCACGATCGCTCCCACGATCACGACCGGAACTCCAATTTGTAAAACTCTCTTTAAACCTTTGTTCATATTTTTAATCATTACATACCCAAAATGCCTGTTTCAGCCGAGCCTAGACAAGTATTCACAACACTGTTGTTATGACATCAAATATCCCCAAAAGTTTATCAACAAACCGTTAATAGTTTGTTAAAATAACGAGATGTTTTAGATATTTTATTTAAAACCAATGGCGCCATTTAAACACGATGAAACCGAAGACGGAAAAGAGTATCGAGATAACAATCACGATCAAAAATCCGTATGGATTTTCCTCCAAAGAGTTCGGGACATTCATCCCGTACAAACTGGCAATCAAGGTTGGTAACATTAATATAATCGAGATGGACGTCATCCGTTTCATCACTATATTCAAGTTATTGGAAATTACCGAAGCATAGGCATCCATTGTACCGCTTAGAATATCGCTATAAATACGGGCCGAATCTTGAGCCTGCCGCAATTCGATCTCCACGTCCTCCACCAAATCCTCGTCGAAAAATTGCCGCTGCACTTTCAAGGTCTTCATTTTGATCAACAAGTTATCATTCCCACGCAAAGAAGTGATAAAGAATACCAACGATTTCTCGATTTTTAGCAACCGTTGTAATTCTTCATTCCGGATGGAACGTTCCAATTCGACCTCTGCCATGTGCATCTGGGCATTGATTTGTTTCAAGTATTTCAAATACCACACGGAGGCAGAAAGAAACAAACGGAAGACAAGATCCCAGTTATTGGCAATCTCCAAGTTTTTACGAATCACGTAATTGATGAAATCGGGAATCATTTCTGTCTCGTAATAACACACGGTTACGAACATATCCTCCTTCACGATAATCCCCAAAGGCACCGTGATGAAAGGAATACTTGTATCTACCGACTTAAAAGAAATACGCAGGATCATCAGCGTCCATCCATCCTCTACTTCCAAACGGGAACGCTCGTCCACGTCTTCAACGTCATCAATAAAAGCCTCCGGAATTCCCATTTCGTCGATCAGGTAGCGAAGATCGTCCTGAGTGGGTGAAACAACATTAATCCAGCAATTGGGTTCCCATACTTTCTTTTCCACGAACCCTACTTTACCCATTAGGAAAGTTCTCATAATAATCCTCCTTCAATTTATGAATAGAGGCATTTATCGAGAACCCCCTATTCAGATTAATACTGTTGATGATAGTCGTCCATATCTTGTTCTATGAATTTTGCCACAAAAGTAATCTTTTATTTTTAAAAACAGCAATTATTTCTTTAAATCGATAAAGACCGGAAGATGATCGCTATATCCTCCAATGTAGTGAGGCCCCCGATAGGTCGGTTTCGGACGAACACCGAAAGTCCCTCGCTCTTCTTCAAGTAGAAAATCCGCATCATAGATACCCATTCTTCGGGATACCTGCAAATCAGCTTTCCCGTTCAACAGGTTCCCGGAAACGATGATGTGATCCAGCGTTTGCCACTCTCCCTTGTAACGATAACTACCATAGTTTTTCCCCAGCAAGTAATACCCGGTGTTGTAAAAGTTTTCAGATTTAATTGTCCCGGATTCCGGATCTTGAGTTTTCAACGTCTTTTGCGCGGGAGTATTCGCCCGCCCGTTCAAATCTCCCAAAATCAAAATCATGGCCCGGGGATGAAGATCCTGTATAGAATCCACCTCCTGCCTCACGACAGACGCCGCTTTTACCCGTTTCCATTCACTTTTCGCCTCCCCACCCCGCATGGAAGGGAAATGACAAACAAAAACATGAAGCGTATCGTTTGGGGCCGATATACCCTCACAATAAAGTATATCCCGGGTAGTCTCCCCGCTTTTCAAACGGACTGGAAAGAAAGCGTTATGCAATAACCGGAATGAATCTTTCCGGTAGAGTAAGGCAACATCAATTCCCCTTGCATCCGGGGAGTCGGCATGTACAATACCATAATTACCATCCGCCAACACCGTTTTGTTTACCAAGTCGGAAACAACATCCCGATTCTCCACCTCGCTCAAGCCGATGAGTAGCGGAAACTTTCCCGCCCCGAGACTGTTTAACACTTTCGAGATATTGAGTAACTTTCGGGTGTAACGTTCCCGATTCCAATGCTGTTTTCCCCGGGGAGTAAAATCGTCATCTGCCGTCAGCGTGTCGTTTCGGGTATCAAATAGATTTTCCGTATTATAGAACACGACTCGTTCCCGCACCCCCGTCTGGGCGTATGAAACACAGGAGACACACAATAAAAATACCTCGATGCAGGCCTTTAGAAACATCACTAGAGTAAAATAAGATGTTTCTCCAACAAAGCGATAATTTTACTCCTTAATAAATTTGCATTAATCGGTTTTGCCGTGTAGCCGTCAAACCCGCTGGCCATGATTTTCTCTTCATCAGAGGCATAAGCATAGGCTGTAACCGCAATCACGGGAACCGTCCCGGAAATCTTGCGGATTTCCTGCACGGCTTGAAAACCATTCAACTCCGGCATATTTATATCCATTAAAACCAAATGTGGATCGTGTTCTTTAAACAATTCAACGGCCTCCCGGCCATTCCACGCGTGTATCAATTGATAATCCTTTTTCAATATGGATTCAAAAAGCATATAATTACTCGGATTATCTTCAGCAACCAGTATCTTAAGTTTATTTTTCTCGACTACTTGCTGAACGATTTTCTCTTCCTTTATTTCTTGACAATGCAATTTTACAGCTACATAAGGAATCGTAAACCAAAAAGTTGTTCCTTGTCCTACTTCCGATTCCACCCCGATCTTACCGCCCATCCGTTCCACGATAGTCTTACAGATAGACAAGCCAAGCCCTGTTCCCTGTGCAAAATTGTTCAACTTCACGAATCGTTCAAACACGGCATCTTTTTTATCCGCATCAATACCGCATCCCGTATCGGACACATAAAAATAAAGAGAGTCTTTCTCCAAAAGATGATAACCGAAACGAATCGTTCCTTCTTTCGTGAATTTTATCGCGTTATTGATCAGATTGGAAATCACTTGTGTTAATCGATTTTTCTCTGAACGAATGCAACAATCCGGAAGATATTCATCAAATTTAATTTCCACCGCGGCAGAAGTCAGTCGTAAACAAGAGGTTTGTTCCAGTCCTCGCATCAGGGCATTTAAGTCAAATTCCGAATAGGCAAACTCCATCGAACCGGACTCAATCTTGGAAAGATCAAGAATATCACTAATTAATTGCAAAAGTAAGGTGTTATTATTCTCGATAATATTAATATATTCCTGTTTCTCCTCTTCAGCTTCCGTCGATGCCAATATATTAGAGAATCCGACGATAGCATTCAACGGGGTACGAATTTCGTGACTCATGTTAGCAAGAAAGGCAGATTTTAACCGGTTGGATTCTTCCGCATGTTCTTTCGCATCACGCAAAGCCAGTTCCATCTGTTTTCGAGTGGTAATCACAACCGAAGATCCCACCAAAGATAAAGGTTTCCCATTTTTATCCCGCTGATCCACGGTAGCCTGCGCCTCTACCCATTCGTAAGAATAATGATGTTCACTTTTATCCAATACCCGGTATTCCTCCCTGATCTTGGCTACTTTTCCGGCAATTAAAGCCGAATAAGCCGCTTTTACACGTTCTCGATCGTCTTTATGTATCTTTGAAAAATATTGTTCTTCAGGAACCGCTAAAGAATCCTCATTATCAGTACAATGTTTTAGTTCAATCGGACGATTCACATCACACAAGACGGTATGTCTTTCCAAATCCCAACGCCAAGGAGTTATATTCGCCACGTCGAGAGCCATTGACAATTTATAGTTCACGGATTCCAACATAGATCTTGTTTTCCGCAAATCAGTGACATCCACGCAAAAAATATCGACCATTCCTTTTTCCGTGGATGCGATATTTATTATTTCATAGTATTTCTGTGTTGCACTGTAATAATATTCAAAGGTAAATGACTTTTTCTCGATAAACATTTTTTTGTACAACACGACAAACTCGTTATATCGACTTCCCCGTAGTTCACTGCCTTTTTTACCGACCACCTTCTCCGCTTTGGCAAAACATTCTTCAAACATCGGGTTTACTTCTTCCACTTGATAATCCACGACATCCCCTTTTGCATTATAAATCAACCGATGTTTCATGTAAGCCAACGGCATATTCGTGAAAAGCGCTTTATATTTTTCCAAAAGAACCAACTCCCGATCGTGTAACACTCTCTCTTTTTTCAACAACCGTAACCGTATCCATAGCAGATACGTGATAAATAGTAAAACGATAATGGCTAGTAACATATAACGAGCCTGCTCCCAGAATCCTTCCGGGGCAAATAAATAAACCGCATTATCCGGATACAAAGAAGTCGGGATTCCGGCCTTCTGAAGAATCGGATAAGAGAGATAATAATTCGGTTTTCCCGCCACCTGCAAAGGAATATCTTTTGCCTCCTTTCCATCCAAGACCTCCCTTAACGTCCGCGTGACCGTATGTGCAAAATCTTTGCCCAAGTAAAAATATCCTCCAGCCATATCCCCATCATGGATTCCATTATCTTCCAACGTAAAAACCGGGTGATTATCGAAATAACTGATAGCTTTATGGTTATTCGTGGACAAATATTTATTTCCGGCAATTTCCTTACGTTGGACCCATGAAAAATAAAGTAATCCGACCTCATTCATGTCATATGAATAAATAGAATCCAGCATTTGATCCATATTTATCTGCCCTTCAATAAAATAAGACACATCCAAATCCGGAAAATATGTCTCGCACACGTGTCTCATTTTCTCCCGTATCTGCACACTCACGTAGTGTCTATCCGATATTAAGACAATCTTCTTCATGTTCGGGAGCAAACGTTTCATTTCGTCAATCGTTTCCCGGATATAAACGGGACACTCGATAAGCGTAACATTCAATCCGTTCAATTTATCCTGTAAAGGGATAATATCCTTCGGGTTGATCTCTTCTCTTTTCAACATGACATCTAACGGACCGACATAATCTTCCCGCACACAAAGAATAACAGGAACATCTTTCCAGATTTCTTTAAAAACATCCTCGAACACGCACCAGATACTATTTCCCAACATGACAACACATCTGGGAGCGGTATCATATTTTGCCAAAATATAATCCCTTCTTTTCTGCAATCCCGTCACACTATCCTCCAAAAGCATGTTCAAGGATTCAACCCAAATATCTTCTTTTATCGAATGATCTTTTCGTATACTGTCGATAGCATGGTTTGCCCACACGTCAGATTCTGCATAAGAATTCAGAATTAATATATACCCTCGATCATGGATATTCGCTTTTGTCAAAAAAACATGACAACAACAAATAAACAATAAGCTTATCCGCAAAACATTTTTCGTCGACATGACAATTCCCTTTATACAAATATTGCACAAAGGTATAAAATCTATTTATGAACCCATCCTATTTTGCTCGAATTCGGCAATATATTAATTAGTCATTCCCAGCCATTCCCTG
>ENA-OROM01003083-OROM01003083.1-human-gut-metagenome-genome-assembly--contig:-NODE-3083-length-11146-cov-2.215670_pt1 | contig 11146 bp, 12 predicted proteins | sample MGYA00242129_ERZ509050 | MGnify/ENA primary metagenome ERZ509050 (study PRJEB26280, sample SAMEA2338701) | human gut metagenome | biome: human gut; feature: human-associated habitat; material: faeces...
CCTATATTTGTGGCCTGGGAGCAAAGGTTGGATACGAGCGCGTAAGCGAATATTCAACCTGCAGCGACGAAAGACACAAATAGGGCGGAGTTTTGTCTATGGCTTCGTCTCTTAATAAATTAAATAAAAAAATTTTAAAATCCGTGAACCTTTTTGCAGGTTGATACGTATAAGAAAATGAAAGGAAAAATAATTAAGAAATAAAAAAGGTTTTCACGAAAGGAGGTACGGCTAAAAGAAGAGCCAATTAAAAAATAGACAAAACGAAAGAAGAAAGAGAGGTTACAAAACATGAAACAGCGAACAATAAATATAACAAGGAATATAATATGTATATTAGGTCTTTTGGCATTGATTATCTTGATTAAGCCAACTAAAGTGTGTGCGTTTTCAATGAATGATGCTAAGAATTCACCGGTACTTACAAGTCAATACAGAACAACAAGATTAAGAAATGAATATGATGTGAAATTATTTCAAGTAAAAATGGAAAATCTGGTGCGTGGAGTGTAGTGAAAAAAGTGAGGGTGAAATAATATTTCTGAATCACTATTTTTAGAGAAAATCTTAAGATGTAATGCAAAAGAAAGGATGAAAAGACATGAAGAAAAGAACAAAATTTTATGCATTGTTACTTGCAATGGTATTATCGTTAACACAGATGATCGGAGCAGCAGTTCCAGTTAAAGCAGCAACGAAGGAATGTTCGCATGGTTATACTTTGGTGAATGGTATCGGTATACGTATGCATAAATGTGGCGATTCAGTATGTATTACTTGTTATCATGGACATGATAAACGTGTGGTTATTCCGAAAACTTTTAAGTTAAATGGGAAGACACTTCCACCATCACAGTTTGATTCTGATAATGGATTTTCTGAAAATGGAGTAAAAGAAATTGTGCTTCCAGATACAGTCTCTAGTATGGGATATTGGGATGAAGAAGATGTTGAAGATGGTAATATTGGTTTTCGTGGAATCACATTTTATGTACATAAAGGAAGTAAAGCAGAAAAAGCAGTAAAAAGGCATAATCCTTATAAATATTTAAAGGATAACACCAACCCACAGCCAGTAAAAGGCACATCAATAAAACGAACCGTCAGAATCCAAAACCTGACCAAAATCACATGGAAGAAAGTAAAATGTGATAAATACGAAATCAGATATTCTCAGAAAAAGAATATGAAAAACGCAAAGAAAATAAACTGTGGCAAAAATAAAACATCACTTGTCATTAAAAAGTTAAAAAAGAATAGAAAATATTATGTACAGATTCGAACAAAATCAGGAAAGAAATATTCTGCATGGTCAAAGGTAAAGACAATTTCAAAACGATAAAATGCAGAAAAACAGGAAAGACCTCCTTGCACTGTTTTGGGGAAATAAGTATACTATTATCGGGCAGCCATCTGGAAAATACGTTTTCCAGATGGTATTTAAGGATTATATTTAATAAATTTACAGGAAGTTATAAGGAATTATAGGACTTGTAAAAATACCGAGGAGGAAGCATATTGAATCTGATTTTTGACTTAGATGATACACTTTATAATCTTATGGGACCATTTGAACTGGTTCACAAAAAATTATATGCAGACAAGACGGATGCAGACTGTACGCAGTTGTTTATGCAGTCCCGTGTTTATTCGGATGAGATTATGGAGGCAGAGAAGAAGGGATTAATTCCGCACGAAGATTGTTTTTATGAGCGTGTGAAAAGGACATACCATGATGTGGGAATTGAGATGAGCAGAGAGGATGCGGATATTTTTGAGCAGTTATATCGTTCCTTTCAGAAAAAGATTACACTTGGTAATGGAGTAGAGGGATTTCTTGATTATTGTAAAAGTAATGATATTTTTATTGCGATTCTCACAAATGGCAGACCAGAACCACAGTATGCAAAGGTAGTTGCGCTGGGGTTACATAAATGGTTTGATGATGAGCATATATTTATTTCTGGAGGTATTGGATATCAAAAGCCAGATCCACAGGCATTTAAATATATTGAGAATGCATTTGCATTAAATCCAGAAGAAACATGGTATGTTGGGGATACCTATGAAGCAGATGTTGTCGGTGCAAATACAGCAGGATGGCATACGATATGGTTTAATCACCGAAACAGGGAGTGTCCGGAAAAAAACCGGGCAGATATTACAATAAAGAGTATAGAGGAATTAAAAGAAGTTATTAGAGGACAGATTGGATAAAATCGGATAAGGGCAGGAAGGTATGTATTGTAGAAGTTGCAGAAAATGGTTTCCAAATAATATTTTGTTTTGCGATATCTGTGGAAAGCCATTAGTTAAAGATTTAGATATATATGGAGAGAACTTTTTTAATGGAGATGTTCAGGCATTTGATTATATTTACCAGAATAGTTATAACTGGGTAGCAGGGGAAGTAAGAAAAATGTTTTCGGCTAATTCATCAGAGGTGGAGGACTGTGTTCAGGAAATTTATCTTCTCTTATATCGAAAAATCAAATACTATGATCCTCGCCAGGGAAGTTTTAGTGCATGGTTTAATGCGCTGGTGCGAAACAGAATTTACGATTATGGAAGAAAGTTAGCAGGAAATAGAGAAATTCTGCCAGAAACCAGCCAGCAATATTTTAAAGAGATAACAGATAGAAATGTTTATATTAACCCAGAAGCAAGAATAGAATATGCAGAGCGGGAGCAGATTCTTGATGAAATTCTCGATGATATTGGAGAGGGACAGCGCATATGTATCCAGATGTATTATAACGACGGATTAAAAATAAAGGAAATCGCACAGATATTAAATATTAGTGAGGGAACTGTAAAAAGCAGAATACATAACGGATTGAAGAAGTTAAATACGAAGGTGGATGAGATGCAGAAAAGGGGACTCTACACATTTCGTATGCTTCCTCTTGGATTCCTTTTATGGCTCTTATCCAGAGACGATTGCAGTGCAAAAGAAGATTACAGAGCATTATACCATGCCAGAACTCTGGCTGGGCAAAACGTTTTACAGAATGCGCCAATGGCTGCTGGAAATAAAGCTGCCGGAATTAAAATGGCTGGAAGAAATCAAAATGTTGTAAAACATGCAAGTATGCAGCAGGCAGGTCAGGCAGGTGCAAAGCATGCTGCGATAAATCATGCGGCGAGGGCAGCTTCCAGAGCTGGAGGCAAAGCGATAAAAGCTGGAATGGTAAAAGCTTTAGCCGGTGGTATTACTGCGGCGGTCATAGGAAGCGGTGTATTTATTGGAGGCAAAGCATTAAAGCAACATCAGGGCGATAAGAAAGTAATCACTTCTGGTCAGGAATATAGTACGCAGGAAGAAAAAGAGGGAACACCGGACAGCTCGGTGAAAGAATTTGTGGATGATAATCAGGCATTTATTAAAGAAATATTGGCTCTGGAGGCAGAAGTACCAGAAGGTACTGAATTCCAGACGGATATAAATGAAAATGTCAGGAGTGTGGTATATACTTCTTTGGGATTATTGTGTGATAATAAGTCTTTTGGTGAGGAAGCTACAAATATATATGATGCGGTACCAGAGGAAAGTATTGTGGATTATAATAATAATGATGATGGTGAGGGAACGATATCTGTCGAAGAGAGTGGATTTGAAAATATGAGACAGTTTCTTGGATGTAAAGAAACGATTGGGTCATTAAGTGCTACGAGTAGCGAAGAATTTCTATGTCAGGATGGAGAAGTAAGAGCAGAGGGCTTAAGCCCATCGTCAGATATGCAGTCATCCATTAAGGATATTGTGTATATTCCGCTTTCTAATGGGGATGAACGAGCAATTTTTACAGAACAGATTATACAGGATGAAATAGACGGCATTGGTACAGCGGTGATAACAAAAGCAGATAATGATCTGGGTGTACAATTGAAAAGTTATAATATTGTTGCAGACTCCGACAAGATAGACCAGTTACTGGGAAGTGTAGCTGTCCTCGGAAAACAGCTGGGAAGTGATGGAAAACTATTTAGTGGTAATATGACAGAGATGTCTGATGAGTCCAAAATACATGCACTTATAGATTCTGTACGGGGATATTGTTATACTGAGCCTAATGATGAGGATATTTACGCTAATAGGGCAGAAAGCCTGGTTTATAAGCCAGTATTTTCCGAGGATGATATAAAAAGCAATACAGAAAAATCTATTATTGTAAAAGAAGATGCATTCGATGATTATCTGGCACTTGTAGACTATGATGGAACGATTGATGATATAGTAGCGAATAAAGCGTTACAAAATAAATATAATTGTAGTATAAAGAGAAACGGTACGAATATAGAATTCACTTTTTCAGGAGAGTTTGAAATGACCTATTGGTGGGTAGAAACGGATATGATTGATCAAATTAATAAAGATGGATTTAAGATACTCAAAAATGGAAAAATAGAAGTGGATTGTCTGTTATATACTTCACATGCAACAGAACCTGATCCAGGAGTGGAATACAAGGCAACGCTGTCATTAAATGAGGATGGTTCTGGAATGAAATTAGAAAATCTAGAGCGTGTTTGAAAAATGCTTTCTGGCAATCCGACTACTACTATTCTCAGCGGAGTCTCCGTTGCTACGCAAATTGGAAATTGTAAAATTCGACACATTAAAAGGTAATAAGTGGTTATATATTTACCAAAATAAAACGTGTAATTTTTTATAAATATGAAAGGTTTTTTTCTTAAAAAATTAAGATTGTGCGAAAAAGTCCATTTACAACGAGCAGAATTGTGATATAATAAACGAAGTTCAGGCAAATGTTGAGAATTATAATCAATAAGTGCTTGCACAATTATTTTAGAAAATCAGCACAGTGTTTTCACAGAAATTTTCTTGTCTACCTGTTTGTAATTGGTTGTGAACATAATCTATTTGATACAGCCAGATAAAAACCTTTCTGTCTAACTGATGTTCAAAGTTCTATTCAGCCTGTTATCTAGTTTTATGTAGCAGGTTCTTTTAACTTTTATTTTCTATTATCTAGAGTTTATTTTACCTATTTAAAATTAAACATTAGAGCGTGTTTTAGTATGCTCAGGGAAGCGCATAAAAAATAAGAAGAATTTACAAAAAGTATTATGTCTTGTAAATCAGGGCATGTTTTTTTGTTGTGGAGATTTTTATGAAAGAGAAGAAGAAAAGGTTCAAGCATGAGCATGGAAGCAGCTTTTCGGTAGATTATTATGCGTATGCATCACATATGAGAAGCTGGAATGCAGGCTTTAAAGTTCTGTTTTCTATTATTAGTCTGCTTATATGTATTGCATGCAATAATCTGTTTGTTTCGCTGGCAGTTATTTTCTTTATGGGATTTTTGACGGTGGCTGTTGGTGGACTGGATTTACATCATTACATTACGATGCTGCTTGTTCCGATTGTATTTTTAATTTTTGGAACAATAGCGATAGCGATTGGATTTTCGATGCGTCCAGTAGGACAGTATCATGTTCATTTATTTTACATTTACTGGTCAAAGGCAAGTTTGCTTAAGGCTGGAGGTCTTGTGTTTAAGGCATTGGGAGCTGTGAGTGCACTTTATATGATGACACTTACTACACCGCTGAATGAAATTATTGCAGTCTTGAGAAAAGCACATATTCCAAAGCTGATTATTGAGCTTATGAATATGATTTACCGTTACATTTTTATTATGATTGATACACACAGCCGCATGAAGAATTCAGCAGAGTCACGTCTTGGATATTGTGATTTTAAGACTTCCTGTTATTCATTTGGCCAGGTTGCAAGTAACTTGTTAGTTGTGTCATTGAAAAGAGGAAATAATTATTACAATGCGTTAGAAGCACGTTGTTACGATGGGGATTTACGATTCCTTGAAGAAGAGAAGCCGCTAAAAGCAGGCCAGATTGTGATGGCAGTTATTTTTATTGTAGTGTTACTGCTTATATGGTTTTTTACGAGATAAGATAATTTTGTCAGATAAATCGGAAGAATACTTTATCATAATTTTGTAAAATATATCAGATGTGAGATGACTCCCACATCTGTAGGTGGCGAGCAACAAATGAGTATCAGGAGATGTTTATGCAGGAAAAAGAACCAATCTTAAAGGTTGAAGATTTACATTTTACATATAATGGAGAAAAAACGGCACTGAATGGAGTTGACCTTAATATTTATGAGGGCGAGAAGATTGCGGTGCTTGGCTCGAACGGAGCAGGAAAGTCTACATTCTTTTTGAATATTAACGGAGTTTTGAAGTCTCATCACGGCGATATTTATTATCGTGGTGAGAAGATTACAAAGAAAAACTTAAATGATCTTCGAAAGAATGTCGGCATTGTTTTTCAGGATGCGGATAATCAGATTATTGCGTCCACGGTAATGGCTGAAGTTTCCTTTGGGCCGATGAATCTGAAATTACCGAAAAAAGAAGTGATTTCCAGAGTGGATAAAGCTCTTGAATATATGAATATTTCAGAATTTAAAGATCGTCCGCCACATTATTTAAGTGGTGGCGAGAAAAAGAGAGTCAGTATTGCAGATATTATTGCAATGGAGTCAGAAGTCATCATTTTTGATGAGCCAACAGCGGCGCTTGATCCATTGAATGCGGCAATGCTTGAGGAAGTTCTTCAGAAAATGGGTGATGAAGGACGGACAATGCTCATTTCTACTCACGATGTTGATTTTGCTTATCGCTGGGCAGAGAGAGTTATTGTATTTTGTCATGGAAAGATTATTGCAGATGATACGCCACTTGCTGTATTTAAGCAAGAGGACATTTTGAAGCAGGCGAATCTGAAACACCCAATGATGTTCGATGTCTATGACATTTTAAAAGAGAAAGGTATCGTTCCTGATGGGGACGTTTATCCTAAAAATATTGCCGAATTTCAGGCAATGGTAAAAGGTTTATAAAATCGTATTTTAGGGATCTCCTGGTTCCAGAAATACACAAAAATTAAAAGGAGGAAAGACAAATGTCTAAAAAACAGAAAAATCTTGCGATTCTTGCAAGCGTATTTTTAATGCTTTTAACAATCGCGCCAGTTTCTAACGCAATGCACATCATGGAGGGATTCCTTCCAGTAAAATACTGTATCTTATGGGGAGTAATCTGCGTACCATTCTTAGTAATCGGTTTCATGAATATTAAAAAGGTACTTGGAAATGACAGAAGAACCCTTACTGTACTTGCTTTAACAGGTGCTTTCGTATTCGTACTTTCATCTTTAAAGATTCCATCAGTAACAGGAAGCTGTTCCCATATGACAGGTACAGGTCTTGGAGCAATCTTATTTGGACCATGTGTAACAAGTATCTTAGGTATTATCGTATTAATTTTCCAGGCAATCTTACTTGCACACGGCGGATTAACAACATTAGGAGCTAACTGCTTCTCTATGGCAATCGCTGGACCAATCATTTCATGGATCTTATACAAATTACTTCAGAAAGCAAATGTAAATAAACGAGTATGCATATTCGTTGCAGCATTTTTAGGTGACTTATTTACATACTGCGTAACAAGCTTCCAGCTTGCACTTGCTTACCCTTCAGAAGTTGGCGGCATTGGAGCATCTATCGCAAAATTCCTCGGAATCTTCGCTACAACACAGCTTCCATTAGCAGTAATCGAAGGTATCCTCACTGTAGTTATCGTTATTGCACTTGAAACATACGCAAAAGACGAATTAAGCAGTCTTGAATTTTAATTAGGAGGAGAGAAAATGACAAAAAATACAAAGACAGTAATTATTTTATTAGTAATTGCAGCATTAATCGCAATCGTACCACTGTTCGCATTAAAGGGAGCAGAATTCGGTGGATCTGATGATGCAGGTAGCGAAATGATTTCCGAAATTCAGGGAAAAGAATATGAACCATGGTTCACACCAGTACTTGAAACTGCACTTGGTGGAGAACTTCCAGGAGAAATCGAAAGTTTAATCTTCTGTCTTCAGACAGGAATCGGAGTAGGAATCGTAGCATTTGTATTAGGACGCTTCGTAGAACGAAAGAAGTGGCAGGACAAGGAGAATGGAGATTCGACTTCTTCTAAATAGGCTATAGATAGACTATAGACAGACAAAAACCGAAAAAGCCAATCCTCATATTTGTGAAAGTATCACTGTGGGTTGAATGTTCGCTTAATGGCTCACAATCAATCCTCGCTCTAATATCACAAATATAAGGATTGGCTTTTTTGGTTTTCTGTGTGTAGGGATCGTCTGTTCTATCTATCCGCAAAATTTCTACTGACTTGTTAACCATTCAACCGCATTAAGTACCTCCTCCGGTGTTTCGCATACCGAGAAAAGTGACTTTACGGACTCGCGGATGAATCCCATGCCGATGAGTTTATCGATGATAGCGATGGTGTCATCGTAAAAACCGGAAATGTTGTATACGATGATTGGTTTTGCACTTCGGCCAAGTTCGGTTAAGGTAAGTATCTGGAAGAATTCATCGAAGGTTCCAATGCCGCCGGGTGCGATGACAAATGCATCGGCGTTCTCTTCCATGACTTCTTTTCGAAGGCTCATTGTCTCTGTGCGTACAATTTCTGTACACTCGCTTTTAATCGGTTCAAACTTATTCATGAAAGTTGGGACAACACCTGTTACTTCTCCGCCGTTTTCTAACACACCGTTTGCACAGGCTCCCATCAGTCCGCTGGCACCGCCGCCATAGATTAACTTGTGGTGTCTTTTTGCAATTTCTTTTCCAAGTGCTTCTGCTGCATTTATATAGATGGAATCGATGCGGTCGCTTGCTGCACCATACATACAAATTGTAAGTTTGGTCATAATAGCACCCCCTCTTGTTTTATTTGTAGAGCTTAATTTTAACATTTAATTCGACAAAAAACAACAAAATAATAGAGAAAAACAGATAAAGTGGTTAAATTGTCTATATATTATAGGAAAATGACAAGAATTATGGTGACTATTTATGTGATGTTTGTAAAATTATATAGCTGATGCTACTTTTTTGCTTAGAGCGTGTTTGCGCTCTAGAGTGTGGTTAAAAAATATTTCTACAGAGATTTTTAAAATATATTCTTTTGCTATTGTATGAACATAGAAAATAAGAGGTGCATAAAGACAGAAAAATTGTGAAATATGCTTGTTTTTTTGTGCAAATATGCTACAATATAGACAAAGGTATTCATAATTATACATGTCGATATTGAATCTGATTTACGATTAAAAGGGGTGATTTTTATGAAGAAAATTATAACGATCAGCAGAGAGTTTGGAAGTGGCGGTCACGACATTGGAATGGAAGTAGCAAAGCGTCTGGATATTCCATTTTATGATCATGAGATCGTAGATAAGGCAGTTGCAGAGAGTGGATTTACAAAGGAATTTGTAGAGGAACACGGTGAGTACAGCTCTCTTTCTTCTGTATTGCTCGGAACATCAGCACCATTTGACAGTTATTATTATGCAGAGGACCCACAGGATAAGATTTTCAAGATTCAGCGTAGAATCATTACAAAGTTTGCACAGGAAGGTCCGTGTGTTATCGTTGGAAGATGTGCGAATTACATTTTAGAGCAGGCAGATATCGACAGTTTTGATGTGTTTATCAGAGCCAATATTGAGAAGAGAATGGCGAATGTATCTGACAGAGTTGATCTTAAGGGAGATGAACTGGTTAAGTTCCTCCAGAAGAGAGACCACAAGAGAAGAGTATATTATCGCTTCTATACTAAGAGAAAATGGGGCGATTACCACGATTACAACATGATGTTAGATAGTGGAGCAATCGGCAAGGAGAATTGTATTAATTTGATTATCAAGGCGATTGGTGAATAGTGGATTATAATATCGTAATGATAATTTAAGGGTTGGTTCTTTGAAAGTCAGTTTTATAAGAAGTCATAATTTTCAGGGATTCTCTAAATTATTTTTAGACAGAGTATAGCCCTCTGGAAGATAAATAAAGCATATTTGTGGCCTCGAGCAAAGGCTGGATGCCACAAATATGCTTTATTTGCTCTCTTCTCGAGTGTCAGCTAGTTAATAAATTATATAGGAGACGAAAATGAAGATTACAAGATGTAAATATGGGCATTATTATGATAAAGCGTACTTTAGAGAATGTCCGCATTGCTGCAGGGCAAGAGGTGGCAGGGATGAGGATATTATAATAGGAAAGAACGAGTTATCTACAGATTTATCAGGGAAAAATAGCCTGCCGGGTAGAAACGTGAGAATAAATCAATTACAAGATGATAGCAATTATGGACAAGGCTCCAATAGGGACATAAGTCAGAAGGAGCAGGATAGGAAAAAAGTTGAACGATGGATTGGGGAAGCCTGGGATGAACTGGAAAATGTAGCAAAAGAGAGTCCAAAAACAAAAGTAACAGAAAAAGCAGCTCAAAGAGAAAAACAAGAAGACAGGCAAGAAAAGATAACAGAAGAAAAGAATACTGTTTCAGTGAAAAAGAAGCATAGAAATTCGGAACAAAATTTAGGGAACTATATGCTTTTTGCCGCAATGCCTCTCAAAGTAATTAAAAACCAGGAATTCTGTATGGATTTTTGTATTTTCCCGGAAAAAGATTGGGAGACTGGGGCAAAGATGCTTAGTTTTAAGAGTCAGGAAAGTATAAGAGATTTAAAACCAGTGCAGATGGCGCTGCCAACAAAGGCTGTGCTGCACATTTTATATAAAGAGGAAGAGATTTTTCATAAAGATATAGAGTTGGAGGCAGAAAGGGAAAATGTATTTTGTACATTTACTGTTACGGTAACGGATACGAGAGACCGACGTTTTCATATGATAAAGGCGGTTTTTGAGATAGAAGAGCAAAATATCGAGATTCCGCTGTATTTAATGCCTAATCCGTAGAAAAATACAGGCAGTTTTGGAAAACATTCGTGGAACTTTATTATTGCAGTTTTTGGAAAATACCTATATAATAAAGTATCATGTAGTAATTTTGTAACAAATTCAATTCGTATGGATTTATAGACACAGGAATGAGACATAAATAAAATATGAATAAAACAGGGATTGAATCGTTACGATAATTTGAAAAGATAAAATATGATTATAAAGGAGAAGTATAATGAGTGATATGACCCATCTTGATGAGTTAGAGGCAGAAGCGATATACATTATGCGTGAAGTAGGGGCAGAGTGTGAGAAGCC
>ENA-OROM01003089-OROM01003089.1-human-gut-metagenome-genome-assembly--contig:-NODE-3089-length-11132-cov-6.924799_pt1 | contig 11132 bp, 8 predicted proteins | sample MGYA00242129_ERZ509050 | MGnify/ENA primary metagenome ERZ509050 (study PRJEB26280, sample SAMEA2338701) | human gut metagenome | biome: human gut; feature: human-associated habitat; material: faeces...
AAAAGCCGGTCCTGTCCTGCCACAGCGCAAGATACTCCTCCGCGATCGGCGTGAGGATCGCACGGTAAAACTCTATGATCGCGGCCTCGCGCTGCTCGCGCGAGCTGCCCGGGCGCATGGTGAGCACGACCTCGCCGACGGATATCGCGACGCCGGGCGTGCCGCCCTCCTCAACGCGAAGCCGAAACGGTTTGCCGAGCACGCGCAGAGTCTCACCGCTTTCAAAATTCTGCGGTCTGAGCCGGGCTTTTTCGAGCATCTGGCCGCGGTGCTTTTCGATCCAGCCGCGCTTTCGATCCAGTATCGACTCGATATCTGCGTCCGACATACGCAGCGGCGCCGTTACATGCACCTCGCCATCGCGCGTGATGCGTATATTCAGATTTTTGACCAGTTTTCGGGCAATAAATATCTTCTCCATTTTTTAGAGGTGCAGTAAAGCGCTGCTAAAAAGCATGGAGGGCGGCGGCAGCGGCCAGAGCCGCGGAATAGATACGATGGCGCTGCATTTTCGAGGTCTGATCCTTTGCCATGTGGCAGTCGGCGATGAGCACGACGCTGACGGCAAATGCGGCAGCACCGCTTGCGGCCTTGCAGCCGCTCGCCTTCGGTGACGTTGCCATGTGCAGCAGCGCGGCGAGGAAGTACGCACCGCTGGCCGCCTCATGCGCCTGCATCAGCGCGGCATTGGCCTTATGCATGCCCAGCTTCCGCAGTGGGTATTTCACCAAAAGTGCCGACAGCGCGGCCGCCGCGGCATATCCGGATGTCTTATGTACTGCATTTTTAACACTCATTTTTTCAGTAGCGCTTTGGCGCTCCTCCTATACGTTTATTGCGCGTTTATTGCGCGGATTTGTAGCGGCGTCAATGCGCCTCCAAGAAAACATTGGCATCGCCGCAGAGCTCTTTCAGCTCGGCGATGAGCGAGGGGTGGATCAGGCACTTTGCGCCGATGCGCCGCTTTTCGCGCTCAAGATAAATTATCATCTGCTGCTGGCCGGGGAACATGGTGAGGATAAGCTCGATACGCGCAAGGCGCGGATCGTCCTCGCCGGGCAGCTTGACCCAGAGCTTGGAGTCGGCGTTTGTCCTCGGCGGCTCGGGCTTGAGCTTGCCGAGATCGGCTATCGGGCGGATGCTGTCCGCCATGAGCTGCGGCTCCTTCTCGTCGCGCATGGATATGCGGCCGCGCACGATGATGGGCGCGTTATCCTTGATATAGATGCTGCCGGTGTCCAGTGCGCGCTGGAACGCGATCAGCTCCATCGCGCCGGTGTCGTCCTCGAGATTAATGTAGCTCATGAGCGTGTTCGACTTCGTCGTGCGCGTGCGGCTTGACTGCACGACGCCGGCAACGGTGACGACGGAGCCGTCGGGATATGCCTTTTTCTCGCTCTCGGAGGCGGAGTCTGTCAGGATCGCACCGATGGGGACTATCCCGGCTCTGCGCACAGCGGCGCGGTATTCGTCCATCGGGTGGCCGCTCAGGTACAGACCGGCCGTCTCCTTTTCCATTGCAAGCAGCTCGGCTCGGGTGTATTCCTCGACCTCCGGGATCTTGATCCTGATGGCACCAGCCTCCTCGAAGTCCGGCTCGCCGAACAGGTTGAGCTGCCCCTCGACGTTGTTGCGGCTTTCCTGCTGGATGCCGTCGATCATGACGCCGGCCACGCGCAGCAGCGCCTTGCGCTTGAAGCCCATGCTGTCGAACGCTCCGGCGCGGATGAGGTTTTCGACCGCGCGGCGGTTCAGCTCCCGGCCTGCCATGCGGCGGCAGAAATCCTCAAGACTGCGGAACGGCCCGTCCTCCTCGCGGCGCGATATAAGCTCGTTTATGAAGCCGCGGCCGATGCTTTTTATCGCAACAAGGCCGAAGCGGATATCGTTTCCGCTGACGGAGAAATCGGCAAACGACTCGTTGACGTCCGGCGGCAGAAGCCTTATGCCCATCTCGCGGCATTCGGCGATGTACTCGGCGATCTTGGTGCTGTTATCGAGCACCGACGAGAGCAGCGCGGCCATGTACTGGCGCGGATAGTGCTTTTTCATGTACGCCGTGCGGTAGGATACGATCGCGTAGCTCACCGCGTGCGCCTTGTTGAAGGCGTAGGACGCAAAGTCAAGGATCTCGTCATAGATGCTGTTTGCAACGCTTTCGGGGATGCCGCGCTTTATTGCGCCGTCGATGCCGCGGCTCTCGTCGCCGTGAACGAAGGCGACGCGCTCGGCGTCGATGACCTTGTGCTTTTTCTTGCTCATCGCGCGGCGGATCATGTCCGCCTGGCCGAGCGAAAATCCGGCAAGGCGACGGAAAATTTCAATTACCTGCTCCTGATAGACGATGCAGCCGTAGGTGACCTCGAGTATCGGGCGCAGAAGCTCGTGCTTGTAGCTTATCTTCTCGGGATGCGCCGAGCACTCGATAAACCGCGGGATGCTGTCCATCGGGCCGGGGCGGTAAAGGGCTATGACTGCGGTGATGTCTTCAATGCTCTTGGGCTTAAGGCCGGTGCACACGCCGGTCATACCTGTGCTCTCAAGCTGGAAAACGCCGCTTGTATGCCCCTCCGAGAGCATTTTGAAAACCTCCGCGTCGCCGTCGGGGATCTTCTCGACCTCGAAATCCGGCTCGGTGCGCCGCACCATTTTCGCCGCGTCCTCGAGCACTGTGAGGTTTCGCAGACCGAGAAAGTCCATCTTGAGAAGCCCAAGCTCCTCAAGCGTTGTCATCTGATACTGCGTGACGACCGATTCGTCGTTTTTCGATAGAGGAACGTATTCGTAAACGGGCCTGTCGGTTATGACAACGCCGGCTGCGTGCATGCTCGCGTGGCGCGGCATGCCCTCGAGCGCTTCGGCCACGTCGATGAGCCGGTGCAGCATCTCATCGCCCTCGTACATGTCGCGCAGGGGCTTTGATACGCGCAGTGCGTCCTTTATGGTCATGTTCGGCCCCATGGGTATGGCCTTTGCAACGGCATCGGCATCGCCGTAGCTTATGTCGAGCACGCGCGCAACGTCGCGCACGGCAGCGCGCGCTGCCATCGTGCCGAAGGTGACTATCTGTGCAACGTGGTCGTGGCCGTATTTGCGGTTTACATAGTCGATTACCTCGCCGCGGCGGTTGACGCAGAAGTCGATATCAATATCGGGCATGCTCACACGCTCGGGGTTTAAGAAGCGCTCGAAATAAAGGCTGTATTTTATGGGATCGACGTCGGTTATGTTCAGAGTGTAGGAAACGACGCTGCCGGCTGCCGAGCCGCGCCCCGGGCCGACGGGGATCTTCTGGCTTTTCGCGTAGGCGATGAAGTCGGAAACGATGAGGAAGTAATCGACAAAGCCCATCTTTTTTATCATGGCAAGCTCGTAGTCGAGCTGCTTTGCAACGATTCCGTCGTCGTTCGGGTATCTGCGCGCAAGTCCTGCGCGGCAGAGCTTTTGCAGATAGTCAAAGCTGTCGCTCTCGCCCTCGGGCAGCTTGAAGCGCGGCAGCTTGTATTTTCCGAACTCGAAGTCGTAGCCGCACATGTCCGCGATCTTCGCGGTGTTGTCGGCAGCCTCGGGATATTCGGGGAAAAGCGCGCGCATCTCGGCCTCATCCTTGAGGTAAAACTCGTTGGTCTCAAATTTCATGCGCGCAGGGTCGGTTATGGTTTTCTGCATCTGCACGCACATCAGAACGTCCTGATAATATGCGTCGTCTTTTTCGACATAGTGCGCGTCGTTTGTGACGGCAAGTGGAATGCCGGTCTCGCGGTGGATGCGCAAAAGCCCCTCGGCCGCGCGCTTTTCGGCCTCAAGGCCGTGATCCTGAATTTCAAGATAAAAGCCGTCCTTGCCGAAAAGCTCGCTCAGCTCCAGCGCCTTTTTCTTTGCGCCCTCGTAGTTTCCGGCGTTTATCATGCGCGGTATGGCACCGGCGACGCAGCCGGAAAGGCAGATAAGCCCCTCGGCGCGCTCGTGCAGCAGCGCCCAGTCGATGCGCGGCTTGTTGTAAAAGCCCTCGGTGAAGGCCATGGAAACGAGGTAGCACAGATTTTTGTAGCCAGTTTCGTTTTTGCACAGCAGGATAAGGTGCGTGTACTCCGAGTCAACGCCGTGCTCCTTGTCAAAGCGCGATCTCGGCGCAACGTAGACCTCGCAGCCGATGATCGGCTTTATACCGGCCGCGCAGCAGGCCTTGTAAAACGCGACGGCGCCGTACATGACGCCGTGGTCGGTGACGGCAAGAGCGGTCTGCCCCAGCTCCTTTGCGCGCGCAACGAGCGGCTCGATGCGGCAGTCGCCGTCGAGCAGCGAATATTCGGTATGAACATGCAGGTGAACAAAGCTCATATTCAGTCTTCCTCAGGTGTGTATGTCAGCAGCTTCTTGAGCCTGTGGCTCAGGCAGCTTTTGGATACCGGCGGATACGAGAGCGTGGCAAGGTCGGCAAGACTTGCCTCGGGGTTTGCGTAGCGCAGCAGCGCTGCCTCCTGAAGCTTATCCGGCAGCGAATCAAGCCCGTAGAGCTTATCTATGCGGCGGATGGCCTCCATCTGCTTTGCCGCGGCCTCAACGACCTTGTCGGCGTTTGCAGAATCGCAGTTTACCTTGCGGTTTATGCTGTTTTTCATGTCCTTTTCGACCTTAGCGGACATGATATCCATCGCAGCGACCGGCGCGCCGATCGTCGTCAGCAGGTCTTCTATATGCTCGCTTTTTTTGAAATACAGCAGGTAGTCGCCCTTGCGCTGCGCCTCCTTGGGCGAAAAGCCCATCTCAAGCAGCACCGAGTATGTCTCGCGGCTTACGCTGTAGTGCGTCGTGGCAAGCTCCATGTGATAGCGCTTTGCCGGGTCTGTCACCGAGCCGCCGGCGAGAAACGCGCCGCGGATAAACGAGGCCTTGCAGCACGGCTCCTCGATGACGCCGAAGTTTATGTGCAGCGAGGGGCTGTTCATGTCGTTTCCGACAACGTCGAACACCGCGCGCAGCTTGTCCGGATCATTTACCCGGAACGAATGCTTCACGCCGCGGCTTTTCTCCGGCTCGTCAAAGTCGATGCCGAAGGCGCGGCGCATCAGATGCGGAAGACGCGCGGCAAGCTCGTCGCTTGCCGTCGTTATGCGTATTTCCTTTGCCGAAAAGCTGTGCGCATACAGCAGAACGCCGTAGGCCTCGGCGACGGCGCAGCATTTGCGCTCGACCCGAGGCTGACACAGCTCTGTTTTAACTTTTTGTGCGAAGGTTTTTTCCATGCTTATTTGTTTATATCGCGGTTTATGCTCACCGTCGGCACGCCGAAGCACTTGAGATGCCCGGCAAGCGCCGAGGCCACGGCGACGGAGCGGTGCCGGCCGCCGGTGCAGCCGATGGCGATCGTAAGGCTGTACTTTCCCTCTTCTATGTACAGCGGCAGCAGATACTCTATCATGTCCGTGAGCTTGTCCATGAAAACGTTCGACTGCTCAAAGCTGAAAACATAGTCCCTGACCGGTGCGTCAAGGCCGCTTAAAAGCTTCAGATCCTCAACGTAAAAGGGATTGGGCAGAAATCTCACGTCGAACACGAGGTCGGCGTCCAGCGGCATGCCGTATTTAAAGCCGAAGGATATGACGTTTACCATGATCGCGCGGTCGGTCGCGGAGTCGGAAAAGTAAGTGTACAGCTCGTTGTGCAGCTGCCCGAGGGTCAGGTGCGAGGTGTCGATGATATAGTCGGCAATGTCGCGTATCGGGCGCAGCTGCTCGGTCTCCTTGAGTATCGCGTCCTCGATCGAGCCGCCGGACTTTGCCGCCAGCGGATGCGGACGGCGCGACTCCTTATAGCGCTTTACGATGACCGACGGCTTTGCCTCCATGAACAGGATCTTATAGCCGAAGTCCATCTCTCTGAGCGTTTCGAGTGCGTTGAAAATGTCCTTTATTCCGTTTTTTTCGCGGATATCCGTCACCAGAGCGACCTTCTCATAGCGTCCCTTTGTCGCCGCGCAAAGCTCGGCAAACTTCGGAATGAGCGCAACGGGCATGTTATCCACGCAGTAGTAGTCCAGATCCTCAATTATGTCCGCGGCCTGGCTCTTGCCGCCGCCGGACAATCCGGTTATGATAAGAAACTCCATATATCCACTCTCCAAAACGCTCAGCTCGGCCGAACGTCTCTGCTCTCGGCCGCCGAGTCTGCGGCATTCTGCTTTGCCTGCTCGAGCATACCGTCGATGATGGTCTGCTTTCTCTCGCGCCAGTCGTCAACAAGCATCATGCCCTTGGGGTAGATGCGTATCTCCGGCTCGAGGGTGATCTGTGTCTGCGCATAGACCTCGCGGCGGACGTGGTCGAGCAGTTCAACGACATCGTCGTATGTTGCGCTGCCCGTATTGACCGCAAAGCCGGCATGCTTTTGGCTTATCTGCGCACCGCCGACGGTGTAGCCCTTCAGACCGCACCGGTCAATGAGCGCCGCGGCGTAGCCGCCCACGGGGCGCTTGAACGCGCTGCCTGCCGAGGGCATATCCAGCGGCTGACTTGCCGTGCGCTTTTCGTTCATTTCCTTCATGCGCGCGCCGATGGCCTCGGGGTCGTCGGGAGTAAGCTTGAACACCGCGCCCATGATCGCACAGTTTATCTTCTCAAATGCGCTGCGGCGATATTCAAAGCCGCAGTCGGAGCCTTTGACCTCGGTCAGAGCCTGCGTCGGGACATAGTACACGACGACCGATTCGACAACATCCTTCATCTCTCCGCCGTAAGCTCCGGCGTTCATCAGAACGCCGCCGCCCACCGAGCCGGGAATGCCGCTTGCAAACTCAAGCCCGGAAAGGCCGTTGTCGCGCGCAAACTGCGCGAGCTTTGCAAGCGATACGCCGGCTTCGGCATAGATGGTGTTCTCAGTCTCGCCAAGGCGCAGCTTGCGCAGGTTTTCCGTGCTGATGACCATGATATCAAGCCCCTCATCGGGGAAGATGACGTTGGTGCACTTGCCGAGCGTCAGCGGCGAAACGCCGTTCATATGCAGATAGAACATGACCTTCGACATCTCGAAAAGATCGCCCGGCACGGCAAACGCGCGCACCTCGCCGCCGACCTTGAACGAGCAGTGGTTGCGCATCGGCTCGTTTTCCCTCAGATCGAGCTTGGGCATGTTCTCCTTTATCTGTTCAATTGCTTTTTCAAGACCTTCCATACTATCTCCTATTAAAACGTGCCGTTGTCAACGGCGTGATCTACGTTTGACGCGAGAGTTTCCGCGGCGTTGTAGCCCATCTTCTTCTGGCGGTTGTTCATTGCCGCAAGCTCGAGGATAACGGCAAGGTTCCTGCCGGGACGCACCGGGATCGTCACGCTCGGCACCGTCACACCGAGGATATCCTGCGTTTCGCTTATAAGGCCAAGGCGGTCGTACGCCTTCTGATCGTCCCAGACCTCGAGGTTCACAACGAGGTCGATCGCGCCCTCGGGCTTTACGGCGCCAACGCCGTAAAGGTGCCTGACATCGACAACGCCTATGCCGCGCAGCTCCATGTAATACCGTATAAGCTCCGGCGCCGTGCCGACGAGCCTGTCGCGTCCGATGCGGCGAATGTCCACCGCGTCGTCGGCAATGAGCTTGTGTCCGCGCTTTATAAGCTCAAGCGCAGTTTCGCTTTTGCCTATGCCGGAGTCGCCGGTTAAAAGCACGCCCTCGCCGTGTACCTCAACGAGCACGCCGTGCATCGTCGTGCGCGGCGCAAGGTGCGTGTGCAGCGAGCTTATGACATCGGCCATGAAGTCGGAGGTATCCTCGGGCGTTACGAAAAGGTTGCGGTCGTACTTCCCCGCGACCTCGAGGCACTCGGGAAACGCCGACGCACCGTGGCAGATCACCAGCGCAGATATGTCATAGCGCATAAGCTCCTCGAAGCAGCTGCGGCGCTCGGCCTCGGTCTTGAGCTCAAGATATGTGCTCTCGACCCGTCCGATTATCTGGAGCCTGTTGGGGTCAAAGTAGTTATAAAATCCGGCAAGCTGAAGCGCGGGGCGGTTCACATCCGCCACCGTCAGAAGCCGCGTATCATAATCGCTCGAGGTGTGCAGCGGCTCAAGGCCGTTTTCCTCCACGATCGTCCGCAGCGGAACAGAATATTTACTCGCCATTGCCGATCTCCTTTTAACTATATTATTTCATTATTAATATTAACCTCAAATGCATTATTTTGCAACGATTTTTACAACGGCGAAAATTTTTCTTGCAATTACAGGCTTATTCTGTTATTATTAATAAGCTGTCTGCAAATTGCACGCAGTTAAACACAAGCAAGGAGGTGCTTCAACTTATGGCAAAATGTCAGTTTTGCGACAAGGGCGTTGCCTTTGGCATTCAGGTGTCTCATTCCCACAGGCGTTCCAACCGTACTTGGAAGCCCAATGTGAAGCGCGTCAAGGCGATCGTGGACGGAAGTCCGAAGCATGTTTATGCATGCACTCGCTGCCTGCGCAGCGGTAAGGTCACCCGCGCTGTGTAATAACCTGATATTACCCGAAACAAGCTCGCCATAACGGCGAGCTTTTTTCGTTCTTTTAGTTGCGATTTACCGCACCTACGGATACGCATATCTCTGGTAGCCCGGTTCGAGACTGCCGACAAAACCGGGAGACTGCCGCGCTACATAAGTGCGCTGCTGAATTTTGCACCGCACCCTTGTAGGGAACGGATTTATCCGTTCCGCGCGTTATAGTTTTGCCGGCACCCACCGGTCGGGCTGACGCAATATATGTATTTGTACAATGTGAATGCGCCTATAAAAAAGCGCCACTGAAAAAACGGATTTATCCGTTCCGCACACTGCGGTTTAGACAGCACGACCGGTGGGTGCCGACGCAATAAATGCGTTGGCAATTATTCACTATTCATCATTCATTATTCATTGGGACGGTCATAGACCGTCCCTTTTTGCCTTCCCCTTGCGGAGCTTGAGGGGAAGGTGTCACCTTTGGTGACGGATGAGGTGTTATTAAATCTGCGGTGTTAACCGCTACATTATAAAAAACGGGCGGCCAATGGCCGCCCCTACGATTATATGTTTATATGTTTTGGTACCGACTTAACCGCAACACACGGAACAGGCGAGCCCGTTCCCTATGAGCGGCCGTTGGCGCAGCGGAGAGCTAATAGCTGATAGTTAACAGGTTTTTTATTCAACCCCTTGGCAGCAAAGCTGCCTGCTCCCCTTGACAGGTGAGCCAATTGGGCGCGGCAAAAAATCCAGCGCTGCACTTGCGTTACGCGAAACGTCACGGTTTATTCCAATGTTCCGAACCGGGATATCGCAAAACTCAGCACCGCACTTATGTATGGCAGCAGCTTTACGGTTTTGTCGGTGCCCTCGACACCGGGATACCGGAAATCACCGTATCCGTAGCAGCCTTAATTCGCCACTAAAAGCTCGGCGATCTGGACGGCGTTGGTTGCGGCACCCTTGCGAACCTGGTCGCCGCAGCACCAGATGTTCAGGCCGCGCTCATCGGTGAGATCCTCGCGGATGCGTCCGACGAAAACGAGATCCTGGTTCTGCGTGTCCAGCGGCATGGGGTATTGCAGTGCGTTGAGATCGTCAACGAGCTTCACGCCGGGAGCGGCTGCGATGACCTCGCGCGCACGCTCGACGGAGATCTTTTCTTTGGTTTTCAGGCAGATGGAAACGCTGTGGCTGCGCACGACAGGCACGCGCACGCAAGTGCAGCTGACCTTCAGCTCGGGAAGATGCATGATGCGTCTGCCCTCGTTCTGAAGCTTCATTTCCTCGGAGGTGTAGCCGGCAAACTGCTCGCCGCCAATCTGCGGAATGACGTTGTAGGCGATCTGGTAAGCGAAGACCTTCGGCTCGTAGCTTTCGCCCTTGGCGAGCGCCTCGACCTCGCCGAAAAGCTCCTTCGGACCGGCAGCACCTGCGCCGGAAACGGCCTGATAGGACGAAACGACCATGCTCTCTATCGGGGATACCGCGTTGAGCGCGTTGACCGCAGTGCAGGAGATGACGGTGGTGCAGTTGGGGTTTGCGATGACGCCCTTGTGCTTTTTCACGTCCTCGGGGTTTATCTCGGGAACGACGAGGGGAACGTCGGGGCAGAGGCGGAACGCGCTGGAGTTGTCGATAAACACAGCTCCCGAGGCCTTGATGTCATCGACAAAGCGCTCGGCAATGTCGTTCTCGGCAGCGCCGAGGATAATGTCCAGACCCTCAAAGTTTTCTCTGCATGCCTCGACGACGACGTGGCCGTTTATCTCCTTGCCTGCGGAGTTGCGGCTTGCAAGCAGCCTCAGCTCGCCGACGGGAAAGCTGCGCTCGGCGAGAATTTTCATCATTTCCTGTCCGACGGCGCCGGTCGCGCCGAGAATACCTACGTTGTATTTTTTCATTTTGACCTTACTCCTTATTTTACAAAGCTATTATATAGTACGCGCACGCAGCTTTCAAAATCATCGTTATTTACGCCGACGATAATGTTCAGCTCGTCCGGACCCTGGGATATCATGCGGATGTTGATGCCGGCCTTGCCGAGCGCGGCGAAAATGCGGCCGGATGTGCCGGGCTTGAAGGCCATCTGGCGGCCGACGGCGGCAACGACGGAAATTCCGCCGGTTATCTGGATGTTGTCGGGGCTGAGCGCATCGCGGATCTCGCCGACGATGGAATAAATGCGATCTTTTGCCTTGTCGGCGGCGACGACGAACGACACGCTGTCGATGCCGGAGGGGGTGTACTCAACGCACACGCCGTGCTTCTCAAAAACCTCAAGCATCTGCCGCAGCGAGCCCATCTGCGAGCTCATCCCGGTCTTGGAAACGGTGATGATGGAGAAATTTTTGCGCCCGGCTATGCCGGTGATGAAGCGGTCACTAATCTCCTCGTCGGCAAAGCGCTCCATGATAAGCGTGCCGGGGTGATCCGGCTCGTTCGTGTTTCGGATGTTCAGCGGAATATTCTTTTCGCGCACGGGGAACACCGCTCCCTCATGCAGCACCTGCGCGCCCATGTAGCTCAGCTCGCGCAGCTCGTTGTAGGTTATGCGCTCGATAGTGTCGGGATCGTCAACTATGCGCGGATCGGCCATGAGTATGCCGGAAACGTCCGTCCAGTTTTCGTAAACGTCGGCGTCCAGCGCCGC
>ENA-OROM01003093-OROM01003093.1-human-gut-metagenome-genome-assembly--contig:-NODE-3093-length-11119-cov-2.524946_pt1 | contig 11119 bp, 11 predicted proteins | sample MGYA00242129_ERZ509050 | MGnify/ENA primary metagenome ERZ509050 (study PRJEB26280, sample SAMEA2338701) | human gut metagenome | biome: human gut; feature: human-associated habitat; material: faeces...
AAAACTAATGATGCTATCACTATCAAGTTAGTCATCTCCGGAACTGGAAACCTGAAACTGATTTCTAATCCGGAAATTAAATTTCCAGATGACTTTGAAGTATATGCTCCAAAGGTGGACAACCAAGTCAGATTAACTCAGGAAGGTCTAACAGGAAATAAAGTTATTGAGTATCTGGCTATTCCAAGACATGCTGGCAATTATAAAATTCCGGGGGTATCTTTCAGCTATTTCGATATCCGTTCAAAATCTTACAAAACGTTGAAAACGGAAGACTATGTAATCAATGTTGAGAAAGGTGCAGGAAATGCTGATCAGGTGATTGCCAATTTCACCAATAAAGAAGACTTGAAAGTATTGGGTGAAGATATCCGTTACATTAAGCAAAATGAAGTTACTCTCCAACCTAAGGGTAGCTTCTTCTATGGCTCAATGACCTATTGGCTGTTCTATATCATTCCTGCTCTAGCCTTCATCATCTTCTTTATCATCTACCGTAAACAAGCCGCTGCAAATGCCAATGTTGCTAAGATGAAAACAAAGAAAGCTAATAAGGTAGCAACCAAACGCATGAAACTAGCCGGTAAGTTGCTCTCTGAAAACAAGAAAGATGCCTTCTATGATGAAGTACTGAAAGCATTGTGGGGATATATCAGTGACAAACTTAGTATTCCGGTTTCCCGTTTGTCGAAAGACAATATTGAAGAGAAGCTGAGAAACCATGGAGTAAGTGAAGAACTAATTAAAGAATTCCTAAATGCATTGAATGATTGTGAATTTGCCCGTTTCGCTCCAGGTGATGAAAATCAGGCAATGGATAAAGTTTATTCTTCTTCAATAGAAGTGATAAGCAAAATGGAAAATTCAATAAAACATTAACCCAGAAGAGATTGTGTCATGAAAAAAATATTGTTTTTTATATTATTATCAATGTCAGTCACTTGTTTCGGACAAGGAACTCAAAGCATTGATTCTATACAAACAACCGAAGCTGATTCTATCCATGCGGGTTCACATACATTTTCTGATACGAAATTGGAAGATGTAACAAAAGCCGAAGGAGATTCCGCATATATAAAAGATGATTATGCAACTGCTATCCAAATATATGAATCCTTATTAAAAAATGGGGAATCTGCAGATGTGTACTATAATTTAGGAAACAGTTACTACAAAGCTGGAGAAATAGCAAAAGCCGTACTCAACTACGAACGTGCTTTGCTTATGAAACCAGGAAACAGCGACATCCGTGCCAATCTGGAAGTAGCACGCGCTAAAACAATAGATAAAGTAGAACCTGTTCCGGAAGTTTTCTTTGTATCATGGGCCAAAGCCTTGATAAACAGTATGAGTGTAGACGCATGGGCTACATGGGGAATTGTCTCCTTTATTCTATTTATCATCGCTCTTTACTTCTTTATTTTCTCCAAGCAGATTATACTGAAAAAAGGAGGATTTATATCAGGTATCGTTTTCTTAATTGTTGTAATATGCTCTAATCTTTTTGCTTCAGAGCAAAAAGAACGTTTAGTAAATAGAAGCGAAGCGATCGTCATGAATCCTAGTGTAACAGTTCGCAGCACTCCGAGTGAAAGTGGAACAAGTTTGTTCATCCTTCATGAGGGACGTAAGGTCAGTATCAAAGATAACTCAATGAAAGAATGGAAAGAAATTCGCTTGGAAGACGGCAAAGTAGGATGGGTGCCGGCTTCCGCTATTGAAGTGATATAAAATTCGTAAACAGAATTTAGGAATTTAGGAAAAAAGATAAGCAAATAATTTGTTTTATCTTTTTTTTTGCTTAAGTTTATAGCGTGATAAAAAATTAAATACAATATAGTATTAACCATTAAATTTATGAGACATGAGAACAATAACGTTTAATGAACTTCGTAAAATTAAAGATTCATTGCCTAGCGGTAGCATGCATAGAATAGCAGACGAACTTGGTTTGCACGTAGATACAGTGCGCAACTTCTTCGGAGGCCACAATTTCAAGGAAGGAAAAAGTGTCGGAATACATCTTGAGCCCGGTCCGGATGGCGGGCTTGTAATGCTGGATGACACAACTGTTCTCGACCGGGCTCTAAAAATTTTAGATGAAATAAACATGAGTATGCAAAAAGAACAAGCTACCGAACCTATGCAAATTTAAAATATAAAACAAGAATCCCAATTGCCCAAACAATTGGGATTTCTTATTTGTTCACCTTCAAAAACAGATTATTATGGAAGATAAATTAGTAACCTTAGCTATTCTGACTTATACAAAAGCTCAGATTCTAAAGAATGTCCTCGAAAATGAAGGAATAGAAACATACATTCATAACGTAAATCAAATACAACCTGTTGTATCTTCAGGAGTACGTCTACGAATTAAAGAAAGTGATCTACCACGTGCATTAAAAATAACGGAAAGTTCTACCTGGTTATCTGAAAGTATAGTGGGAGAGAAGACACCTAAGGTAGATAATAAATCGAACAAAATTTTAATACCTGTCGACTTCTCCAGTTATTCGATGAAAGCGTGTGAATTTGGCTTTAATTTGGCTAAAACTGAGAATTCTGAAGTGATTCTATTACATGTTTACTTTACACCGATATACGCTTCGTCATTACCATATGGCGATGTATTCAATTATCAGATCGGAGATGAAGAATCTGTTAAAACAATCATCCAACAGGTCCATTCAGATCTCAACGCACTATCTGATAAGATAAAGGAAAAAGTTGCATCTGGAGAATTTCCGGATATCAAATATAGTTGCATTTTGCGAGAAGGAATTCCAGAAGAAGAAATTTTAAGATATGCCAAGGAGCAGCGTCCTAAGGTTATCATTATGGGAACGCGTGGAAAAAGCCAGAAAGACATTGACTTAATTGGCAGTGTAACAGCTGAAATTATTGATCGAAGCCGCACAGCAGTATTAGCAATTCCGGAAAATACTCCATTCAAAGAATTCAATGAAGTAAAACGTATTGCTTTCTTAACCAATTTTGATCAGAGAGACTTGATTGCTTTTGAAGCATTTTTCAACACTTGGAAATCTTTCCATTTTTCAGTCTCATTAATACATCTGGCTGAATCCAAAGATACTTGGAATGAAATTAAACTTGCAGGTATCAAAGACTATTTCCAAAAACAATATCCCGGGCTTGAAATTCATTATGATGTGGTAATGAATGATAATCTATTAAAAGGACTTGATCAATATATCAAAGATAATCAAATTGATATAATAACATTAACTTCCTATAAGAGAAATATATTTGCACGATTATTTAACCCAAGTATCGCTCGTAAGATGATTTTCCATTCCGATACGCCATTGCTTGTTATTAACATTATTCCGTCAATGACGGAATGTCTCAAGGAATAGTACAGACGATCATACAAGACAAAAAAGGATTTCTATGGTTCGGCACCTGGAACGGGCTGAATAAATTCGACGGATATACATTCAAAAACTATAAGACATCTTACAAAGACGGCTATATTCTGAATACCAACCGGATCAGTCAGATAGCGGAAACGAAATATGGGGATATCTGGTGCCAAGCCTATGACGGACGGGTGTATATGTTCGACAATCAGACAGAGAAGTTCATCGACATTTTAGGTTCAGTAGCAGAAACGATGATAACGAATAATTATGCCGACCATATTTATACCCTTTCCAAAGGAATCTCATGGATCACCTTTCAAAACGAATGTGCGGATGATGGAGAAAGAACGAAAATAAACTGTTTACGTTCAGGGAATAATTATCATTATGCCAATATAATATAAGTCAATGATAACTAATATATGTTATATAGTAGTTGAAATCCTCATGATAGATATAAATAAACATGCGAGAAATCCCATTAACAACTATATCTAGGAACTGATACTGATACAAATAAATCGGAGAAAGATTCCTAAGGAAGTCGAATATTTCGATCAGATCATGAAAGGGGATAGGACAGCCTTTAATATAACAATTCATATGTAATTATATTTTAATCCTGTCATTTTTCGTATAATAGGACAAGAGAAAAGGACAGCTGAGTGGATTAATCAGCTGCCCTTCGGGAAAATGACATGGGTGTTACTTACGTCTTAAATAACGTATAAATTCAATAATTGCCCAAAATATTGCACCATAAAAGGCAAGAGCAAACAAAGTAATGATAAGCCACATAAAAATATGCATAACTATCTTTATTTAAATTAAACAATATTTTGCAGCAAATTTATTAAATTATTTCCAAGGAATGCCGAACTGACTAAACATACGAGCACCAGCATTACGAAGAGTACCAAGAGTACCGGAACCACTATAAATGAGATTAAACAAAGTAGATTCAACAATTTTCACACGATTATCAAACGTAGCAGAATCGAACTGATTTTGCAAAGACTGACCTTGGTTCTGAACACCAATTAAGGAAGTCTTAGCAGTAGTTTCAGCAATCTTAGCAATCTCATGTTCTACCTGTTTACGTGTCAAAGAACCTTGTGCATATTTAAGCTGAATATCAGCAGTTTTTTGAGCAAGGTCCATCTTTATCTGAGCATCCATCCATGAGAGCTGCTTGTCAGCAAGAAGAGTCTGAACATTCGTAAATTTACGCTCAGCTTGCATATTAGCAATACTTTCACGATTAACTTCCATCTGAGACGTTTTCAGATCCTTATCAATCGAATAGACCAACTTATCAAGAGCAAGACGACCTTCCTGTGTCTTAGCATTCGTACGCATTTGTACAATCTCAGCAATTGTCTTAGCAGCCTTATATTTACCTTCAATACGAAGATTATTAGCTTCAGCAATCTTAACATCACGATCCGGTTGAGTAGCAATCTTATCCAATATCATTCCAAGACCTTGAGTAATGCCTGAATAATCCGCAGAATAAGGAGTAGCAGTAGGAGGATTAATGCCTTGAGCAGAAGGAGATGATGCTTGAGTAGAAGCTTGAGCAGTTGCAGTACCTGCGTTACCACCATTCATCATAAGATAAGGATTCAATCCAGCAGCTTCCAAACGTTTACGTTGAGCAGAAGCAGAATTATACTCATTCGCAGCATTAAACATATCCCAAGAATTCTGCTTAGCATCATTATAAAATTTCCACTGATCACCAAGTTGTTGTTGATACATCTGAGTATTATAATCCATCTGTTTCTGTAACATCTTTTCATTAAAAGCATTACTCTGTTGAGCAATACTAGCATTACCTTTATTACCAGCAACAGTGGAACCAATAGCAGAAGCACCAAGAATACCTGAACCAAGCAAAGTAGCAGCACTTGCACCAATAGCCATAATAATAAAATTTAAGTTGAACAATACGCAACAAAGTTGCGATTAATTTGCGTTTCACGCAGAAATAAGGTTTAGGTTAAAAAAATTAAGGGGAGGCTGATCGCAAGCCCGTTTTTCAATTTTCCATGTCTGAGACTCAGAAAGGTCTTAAGGACAGAATTTTTTTAACGGAGCCGGACAGCTCCCCCCAAAGGGGCCCCCCATCGCGCGCAGACCTGATCTTTTATCGCACGCGCACGCAAAAAGGAACGCGCACGTACGTTAATTATTCAGTAGACGCAGATTGATCAGCAGACTGTTGAGATTGTTGAGACTGTTGCTCCTGTTGAGCAGCAGCTAATTCAGCAACAACAGAATCAGAAGAACTCATCAAATACTGGCTCCAAGCCATCAATTCAGACGGAGATTGAATAAAGCGAGACTTCACAAAGCTGATCAACTGATCATCACCAAGTTTAGCGCGAAGATCACCAAATTTCGGTTCATTAACCGACATAGATTCAAAATGAGAGAGGAGAGATTCACGTGACAACCGATCAAGACGTTGTTGATTAAACAACATATAAATATCAGAAGTTAAACGAACACCTTTCACACCATCAATTTCAAGTTCTTCAAAGAGAAATTGATCAACAGGAGATTCTTGACGAAATGCAGAACAAAGCATATCCTTTGCAGAAACAGGACTAGGATTAACCGGAGTGACATACGGTTCAATACGACGTTTTGCAAACATAACAATAAAGTTAAAAGATTAAACAATAAAAGACTAGTAAGGCAAACCGTCAGTATCAAGATTGCGGACTACCTTCACATCAAAGAAAGTACTACAAAGGAATTGATCAGTATCAATACTAGAATCAACTTCTACAGCAAAAAGAGAATTCAAAGAATTCGGATTAACTTTAAACAATGTATAATTCCAAGTAGAATTAGCAGGATTAGGAACAGGTAACTCAGGGGCTTCAACAGAAAGACCGAATTGATTAAAAAGAGATTGATTATCATAGGAAATAACCCAATTCTTCAAAGACGTCTTAAATGCACCAATAGAGGTATCAATGTCTGTCTTATAATCAATATAACGAGGAGCATAACCAACCAAAGTAGGAATAGACGCAGTAATAACAGACAAAGGACCGTTAGAAATATAAGACAAAGGAACCGTCTGCATACCAACACGATCAAACTCAGGAATAGCAAAGTCAGCAGCATTAACACGAGTAACAGACGGGCTGACAAAATCAGTAGTATAATCAATCAAAGGTAAGCAATGATAGATACACATCACAACACCATAGAGACCTTGCGAATTGAAATTAATCACACCATTAGAAATACCAGTACCTTTTCCAGCAATATCAGCAGCGTTACTACCTGTAATGTTACTATTTACTACTTCGTTAATATCCAAAGAACTAGAAATACCACCAAGGTAAGTACACATTTCAGAGAAGCCATCACCGGGAGAAACATTCCAATGTTTTTCTACTTGTTCTTTATAATCCTTGTTACCAGACTGAGTAATTTCTTTCCATTTCTGTAAAAATTCAGCTTGACGAAGAGCAAGGATACTAAAAGAAGGATTAGTATAAAGAGCAGAACCAGTAGGTGCAGAACCAGATACTCCTCCAAACAAACGAATAGAAGAAGCAGATGTACCGGAAAGTGTACTATTAGTACCAATAGGTAAACCATTAGCAAGTAAAGACGCCTCCATAGAAACACTAGCTACATCACCATACTGCTGATTAGGAACAACACCATGGAATAGATCCTTTTGCCAGTTACAATAGCGAAGATCAAACATGCTATAATTCTCGTAGAAATCAGAATAATTAAAAGAAAGCTTCATTCCAGTAGAACCAGTACCACTAGGCAGATAGTCCACGTTAAAACAAGAAGGACTTACACGTTCCCATTGAGAATCACGATAGTAATCAGCATAAATCTTCTGATAAGCAAGAAGATTAAACAAAGACACATATAAGTTTTGACGCAAAGGATGTTGTGAAATAGTATTATCAGAAGATTCTGCAAAATGATACAAATTACCATAGCCAAGACATTCCATTAACTTAGCCGAGCAAAGAGCACGATTATAACCGAAATAATTATCCTTATTCACAACAGTAACTGAATCAGGAGCAAGGGAATTCAAATAAAGAGAAATACTAGAAAGATCAGTAAAAGGCATAGAGCCGTCAAGCTTAACAACTTTCAAAGGACTAGAATCTAATGCATGCTGCGGATTGTCATACATCTGAGTCAAACAAGTATTCGCCTTATTCCAAAGAAGATCATAAGGAACAAAGTAAAAATCATAGTACTCTCTCATACGAGCAAAAGCAGCAGTATTCAAAGGCTGAGTACGAGTAAACGCTTTAAGATCAATCTTAAACGTATCACCGGGAAGTACTTCCCAAGTCTTAACAGGAAGAAGCTCACCAGCTTTAGCAGTAAAGTTACGTTTTGAACTAAGATCAAAACCATTTCGAGAAGTCTTATTTCTTAAAGACTTCAAAGACATGATATTAGCCATAAATTAATAAATTAAAAATTTAACAATTATTCGTCAATGAATATCTTATTAGCATCATTGAGTTTCTTATGCTTAATACGATCATTGAAAAGTTTCTTAACATCCGAAGCATACAAACGATATACAGGAGTTTTCTCGAATTGTCCAAATTCCATGTAAACATTATTATAAAAATAAGGATAATAAGAATTCTCCCATTGATCAGTACAAAGATCATCATCACCAATCAAATCACTCTCATAAAATTCCTGCTGAGATTCAAAGAAAGCAGTAAGGTGCATATAATCAAGATATGAGTAAAAATCCTCAATCATACGCTGTTTAGACTTACGTTCAACAAGAGTAATACGATCACAAACAAAATACAAGAAATGTTTAGAGACAAGCAACTCAACGTAAATTCGATGAACCCAACGGTTAAATTCATCCGATTCTACAGGTCGAACCATAGCGTCACGATCAAGAAAATAATTAGAAAGATCAAACAAAGACTTCTGATCTGATACATGTCCAAACAAATCAAGTAAGTAAGTATCATCGGTAAAATGAAAATGTTTTATATAAAAAGCTATTTCTTTCGCAAGCGAGAACGCCGTTTCTGAGGAAGGGAATAAACGCCTCGCTGTATCATAAATTCCGTAAGAGTAAGCACGTTCACGTGAAGATTTAGAAGCAAATCCCTTACATCGGGGAAAATAGTAAGCGTAACACGACCGCCATACGTCAAACTCTTTATACTTTCCATTGAGTACGATGCTTCTTTTAACAAAGCTTTGAGGGGTAGATGAGTATATCTTCTCACGTTGACAATCAAGAAAGCCTTGACCCAATTTCTGAGAATGAACGTTGAACGGACAGACGGAACTAAGTTTAAAAACTTTGGGTATAGTGCAACTGCTATTAACATAGCTCGCAACGTATGATGAACACTGACCTTTGGATATTTGACAGTCGACACGACCAAAGGTCCATGCTTGAGATATATTCTCTGAACATACCTGTAACGCTTCATCTGACTGGAGGAATAATAAGATATGATAATGCGGGCGGAAATGGACGGGTCCATATTCTCCGACAGCAAAGTAACGCACTTTTTCCGAGGGACATTGTTTTGAGACATAATAACGTAATCTTTTAAAAAATAATTGCAAATCAGTTTTACGAAGATAGGGGACATCTCCAAAGAGATAAAATTTGTTTAATAAACGATCAATATCTTCTTGCTTCATATCAGATGGACCAAGAATTTCACCTGTTTCCTTATCTACAAGATCATTACCAAATGGGCGTTCAAAACTATCTACAAAAGTAGCACGAGGAATATAACGATTAGCATAAGTAAGAGTTATAAACAATGTGTGCTTAGCAGTATAAGATTCAAGATCACACTGAAAGGCATAACGTGAGTTTTTAGCCAACGTACATGCCTGACAGTGACCACAAGGAACAACCATAGATTCATTAATATAAGGATTAACGATTTTCTTAGGATGAAGACACTTACAAAAAGGATTCTTAATCATATCAAAACTTAGGAGTAAAGTTAATCTGAGTTGAATCTACTGAACTAGTAGTAGTCTGTTCCGTTTTCTGAGTACTATTCGAGTTGTTCTTCGAAATAGATAAGGACAATGTACAGGAATGCAAAAACAAAGTTGCGGAGATTGAAAGAATCGCAGTAACGACGATCTTAATGATGTCATAAATTTGTTGATTAGAGAACTTCATATTATTCTTCAATTAAAGTTATCATACAAACATGATCAGCAAGCGTATTAAAAGATCTAGCGATCTTCTGAGCTTCTGAAACAGTAATACCAAAAAGAGAAAACTGAGACACAGGAATCAGTTTAGTAACACGAGAGTAAGCAACACGAGTAACAATAACACGGGATACCGTGAAATCAAAATCGTTTTTCTGATTAAAACGTTCAGTCCATTTTCCTTTTTTCGCAGACATATTCAAATAGGTTTTAAATTTCTGCTGCAAATAAAGGGAATAATTATCATTATGTTTAATAGAAAAATAGATAATACTTATAACTAATTTCTCTCTCTTCTCTCTCTAAAACCAAAATAGGCATTCCAAATGAATTGGTATAGCCTCTTTTTCATTATTCAAGCTTCTTTATTTGTAAAAACAAAAAAGACTATCCTAATTTAAATTTTGGGATAGTCTTTTTATAAAAACTGAATATAATTATTTCATCATCTTATCGATTTCTTCAAATTCAGGACCCATGTTCAGATTATAGTAAACACGGTAAAGACCCTGTAACCACAAATCTTTCTGATCAGGTTTCAAAGCTCTGGCTTTTTCGTAGAATGGCTTAGCTTCTTCATAGAATTTCTTGATAGTAGCTTGTGCCTCTGCATACTTAGGATCGTTTACATCAGTAGTAGACTGGTCAGCAAAATCCTGAGCTTTCATTAAAAGCACCAAACCTAAATTAGAATAAGCTTCTGCATATTGAGGATCTACTTCAATTGTCTTTTTATAGAAGTCAATAGCTTGATCATATTCTTTCATATTGTGATACAAGTATGCTTTTACATACAGATATAGCTTGTTGTTAGGGTCTTTAGTCAACATGTCATCAGCAAATTGCATTGCTTTTTCAGGCTGATTTGAACTACTGTAATAGTCAACAAGATTTGCGAAGAAATATTGGTTTTCGGGGAATTTTAAGATACCTTCTTTCAAAGATTCTACCCATTTTGCTGTATCACCTTTGGCTTTCAAAGCGTCTGCCCATAACTGCATGGCAACTGAACCATTGTCTTTGTCCTTAATAGCAATTGGAGCATATTTCAAGATAGCGTCTCTATCCTCTACCCCATTAGCCGCCAATGTAGCATAATAAGCAATCTGTGGTAATAAAGTATCTGTAACTGCCAGATTTTCTTTTTCCAACATAGGATAAGATGCTGATTCTACGTAAGTTCCAAAGAATTTCAAAGCTTCTCCACTTTTGTTAAGGTTAAAGTACTGGATACCGCCATTGATCAGATTCGGACGTTCTACCATCATAGAAGCGGCGTTTGCTTTTCTGTATTTGTTTTTAACCTTACCTTTTTCATTGGGGATTTCAGCCAATTCGTCACATTTCAAAAAGTACTCATACATTTTCAGGATACTGTTGTATGCTTTTAATGTATCATAAGGTTTTCTTAAATAGGCATTTTCCATCTCCTTTTCATTGATTCTCTTTTGGATTAAGCCTGCTACATCCCATGTAGCTGCATCGTCCTTAGTTTCAGGATT
>ENA-OROM01003100-OROM01003100.1-human-gut-metagenome-genome-assembly--contig:-NODE-3100-length-11089-cov-3.829889_pt1 | contig 11089 bp, 9 predicted proteins | sample MGYA00242129_ERZ509050 | MGnify/ENA primary metagenome ERZ509050 (study PRJEB26280, sample SAMEA2338701) | human gut metagenome | biome: human gut; feature: human-associated habitat; material: faeces...
AACAACGTTGATGAGAATTTGAAGTATCTCTTAATTTATCAATTGCTTTTTCACATATCTTCAGATTTTCAGTCTGTGTTTCCACATTCCAATACTCTTTAAATAAAATCTGCTTTTTCAAATAATAATAAACAATTTTAGGATATATTTTTGCTTTCATAATTTCATCATAATATCCCATATCAACATAATCCATAAGCAATCTGTATTTGTATAAATCATCTGTTTCATTTCCATAAACAAGCGTTTCCAATAACAGATTCATCTCCAATACCGATAATGGTCTTTTCTCCCACCACACTTTTTCTGCATCCGGTATTGTAAGTATTACGGCTTTCCGATAACATTCAGCAATTTTTTCTTTCGAAGCCCCTTCCTGTTTCAAAACTTCTCCCCACATTGCCAAAATAAACTGATGATTTATTCTATCATTTTCCCTTAAATGTGCCTTATATTCTTTAAGCAAACGATATGCATCTTCTATTTTTTTATCCTGAATTGCGGATAAAATCTTTTTCTTATAATCCCATTCTTCGAAATCGCATAAATCTAACAGATTTTCATACAATTCTTTCGATACTCCAAGTCTCTCTAATAATCTGTCTCTGATATTTTTATTAATGGGGCGCTCTCCGTTTTCAATTTTCACAAGCTGGCTGGCACTCATTAATCCCATCGCTAACTGGTCTAATGATACCTTTTCTTCTGTCCGTATATTCTTTAGTAATTTTGCAAAATCCTGATCTGCTTCTGACTGCAAATAAACTTTTGTTTCCTTCATACAATACTCTCTTTTCTCCATCTGTAAAAATGTCTACCGATATATCTTTTATGATAGTTTAAATCACAGGACTTTTCAATTTATATTTGCCCATATTGTCTCTGCTTTTGCCATCGCAGGCACAGAAACTGTCAATATCAAACACAAGCTGAAGACACTTTGTTTCCAAATAAATGATTGAAAAAGTGCGATTTTGTGGTAATATAATAGAATAAAAAGTGCGATTTTGTGGTAATATATCAAAATAAAAAACGCGATTTTGTTTGGAGGATCTATGTTTAAGCGAAAAATATACAGTAAACTACTATCCTGGAAAGAAGAATCCAACGGAAATACAGCATTGTTAATCGAAGGTGCGCGGCGAATTGGAAAATCTACGGTTGTGGAATCTTTTGCTAAGAATGAATATCAAAGCTATATATTAATTGATTTTTCAACTGTATCCAAAAGTATCAAAGCTCTTTTTGAAGACATTTCCGATTTAGATTATCTTTTTTTACAGCTTCAGTTACAATACAAGGTTGATCTTCACGAAAGAAATTCTCTAATTATCTTTGATGAAGTTCAACTATGTCCACTTGCAAGACAGGCAATTAAATCATTAGTAAAAGACCACAGATATGACTATATAGAAACCGGTTCACTGATTTCCATAAAAAAGAACATACAGAACATCCTTATTCCGAGTGAAGAAAGAAAACTCTCTATGTATCCCATGGATTACGAAGAATTCTTATGGGCTTTAGGTGATCATACAACCACCGCCTTAGTAAGAAAACTCTTTGACTCCCGCCATCCAATCGGAGATAAATTACATCGGAAATTAATGAGAGACTTCAGACTGTATATGCTTGTTGGTGGAATGCCACAGGCTGTAAATGAATATCTCCAGACAAATAATTTTCGAAAAGTCGATACAATAAAACGTGATATTTTAAATCTTTATGAGGATGATTTCAAGAAAATAGACTCAACAGGAAAGCTTTCACTTCTTTTTGATGCAATTCCTGCCCAGCTAAATAAAAATGCTGCACGATATCAAGTTTCCAGTGTACTGGCAAATGACCGAGCCGATAGTATATTAGAATTAATTGCCGAATTAAAAGATTCAAAAACTGTTCTTGTTTCATATCATGCCAATGATCCAAATGCTGGAATGTCAACTAATAAAGACCTTTGTAAATTTAAACTGTTCCTCTGCGACACCGGACTTTTTACTACATTGATGTTCAAGGACAAAGACTTTACAGAAAATATAATATACGAAAAACTATTAAATGATACGCTCAATACAAATCTCGGATATCTCTATGAAAATATAGTTGCCCAAATCCTTACTTGTAATGGCAATGAATTATTTTATTATACCTTTTTCAATGAAACTTCGCGGCATAATTATGAAATTGATTTTCTTCTTGCAAGTAGAAATAAAATATGTCCGATTGAAGTAAAGTCAAGCGGATACAAAACACATAAATCTCTTGATGAATTTTGCAAAAAATATTCTGATCGTATACTTGATAAGTATCTTGTGTATACCAAAGATTTGGCTAAGGACTCTGACATTCTTTGTCTGCCAGTTTATATGGTTCCTTTTCTATAAATTAGATTTGTATATAGCTGACGGCAAAATTAAAAAGGACCCCCGCAAACAGCTTCTGAAAACTGGATGCGAGGGTTTTCTCATAAAAATTTTCTACTGTCTGATATCCACATAGCCAAGCTGTAAGCTTGTCTCATCATAGAAATGGCTGCCACCATAATTGCTTAAGGTGAAGTACATCTCATTTAATTTTTCTTCCGGCACTTTGAATGCCATACGCACGGTGACGGTTTCACCTGGATTTATCGTATTAATGTAGTTGTTGTGGCGTTCTCCTCCATGAACATCCGATAAATAAACTTCCTGACTAAATCCAATGGATTCTTCGTTTACACAATCCCAAGTATCGCCTGTTCCCGGTTTTTCATTCATGTATGCGTCAAACTGCATGTTTTCTCCATATTCTGCCAGAAGTGCAATGCCGCCGTTAAACATTACATTGGAAAGTGCCGTCTTTCCATTATTTTTATAATCCACTGTCACTGAAACAATTTTCATTGGAATCTCTTTGGTCTCCACAACTTCATCAACTGTGTTGATACCGTCTCCGCTCTTTAAATATTCCACTTTCATTGGCAATAAATTACCGTCTGTGTCAAATGCTGCTTTTGTATCATCCTCCAGCATATTTTCTGACAAACTGCTGATATTATCGGAAATTGTTACATCGGAAACGATTGCTGTAAGTCCCGGTGTTGCTTCAATTCCGTTCTGATCCAGAGAAATCTCACCGCCAATGAGGTGTATATTTTTCATTTTCTCTTTTGGAAATGTCATCAATGTTTCTGATTCATCCGTTTCCGGTTCTCCTTTTCCTGCCTCATTTTCCATGTCATTCCAACTGCACACCTGCATAACATTCTCTCCGCTCGTTTCTTCTGTCGGAGTAATGGAAACACCCTCTGCGATCTGGAATGCTTCTTCTTTTGTCACATCCGGGAAAATGAACATCTCAAGGAGGTAGTTGTGTTCCGCGTAAATCATATATATTTTTTTTGCACCGGTTGTATTTTCATTCGCAGTTCCTTCTGTAGAAGAATTTTCTGCTGAATCACCCTCGGCAGGAGCTGTTTCCATGTAAACTGCCGGTCTGCCACCGATGCTGGTTTCCTCGCTCACAGCAATGCCTGTATTTTCAATGTCTGCTATTGTTTTTTCCGGTGTCAGCTGGTACACGATCATGCTGACTCCACCCTGCATATAATTATCTTCAAAACTGAATTTTCCTTCCTCTGACTGCACCATACCTTTCGGCAGATAAGAGGTTTCCAGTCTGACATATTCGGCTGCTTTACCCGCTCTCTCTTCTGTCGTCTGATCTGCCATATTCTCCGTACTTTCTGCCGCTGTCTGTGGTCCTTCAATCTGTGTTTTTAAGCCATATTTTCCAACCTTCTGATTATGCATCTGGTAAGCAACACCTGCACAGACCGTTGTTGCAAGTGCCAGAGCAGCCACCATAGATGCCACCAGCATACGGTGTGCCATGTTTTTTTTCTTTCTTTTCTTATAAGTTACAACTTTTGGATTGTCATTTTCTTTCTCCTGCCCGATCTGCACTGCAACTTCCTGCTCAATCATCCGCTTCATGCTCTCCGGCATTTTCGGAAATTGTTCTCTCATATCTTCTAATCTCATACTGTTACCGCCTTTCCTGCTATCCAAACGATACGAAATTTATTATTTTTCATTCGATATCCGTGTTTTTGTATGTCTGTTCCAATGGATCATCACTATGTCTCAATCTGCCAGCGCTTCTTTTAATTTTCCCCGCGCTTTTGCCAGCCTGTTTTTTACTGCACTCTCTGTCGTATCTAACAATGCTGCGACCTCTTTCACACTGTACCCTTCCATATAATACAGTGTGACGCACAGTTTTATCTGCTCTGGCAAATGGAAAATCGCTTCATATAAATCTGAATAGTCTTCGGATTCCGTTTCCTGCTCGTTCATCTGATAATCCTGCAGGGAAATAATTTTTTTCTCTTTGCGCATGATCGCATAACACTCGTTCATCACAATGCGGATGAGCCATGTTTTTGCATACGAGTCATCCTTTAATGTATGTAATTTTGCAAATGCTTTTACAATGGCTTCCTGTATCGCATCCGCACAGTCTGCGTCATTGTAGAGCAGAGACTTTGCGATATGATACATTGTTTCCTTGGAATCAATAATCAATTGTCCTAATGTTTCTTTTGTCATTTTATTTTGCGCTGTTTCCACTGACTTGTCCGTGGCACAGCATCCTTTCTGCCGGCTTTTTACTTGTTTACATAGATTAGATGCATGAGAAGTGGATTTGGTCTCTGTGTATTTTTACTTTTTATAGAAAAACCTCACCAGCAGATTATACTCAGCCAGTGAGGTTTTTACTAACAATATTTTTTTGTTATGCCCCTTCAATCTCCTTGATGCTGAATCCGTTTCCTTCCAGAAGATACGTGGCACTGCTTCCACAGTGCGGACATATTTTTGCATACTGGACTGTGGAATAGGTTTTTCCACAGTCCTCACACATGGTAACACCAGGTATGATCTCGATTTTTAATTCTGAGTCTTTTAAAAGCTCTGATCTGCTTCTTGCATAGCCCCAGCAGTCTGTCATGTATTCCGGGACAACGCCGCTGACTTCTCCAATCTCACAGGTCACGGATCTGATCTCTGTAAGATTGTTCTCTGCTGCAATTTCCTCCACGGTACGCATAACATGTACAATAATTCCAAGTTCGTGCATTTTATTCCTCTCTGTAAATGATTACTTCTTCTTGGAGAATTTAATCTTAATCGCCTGCTTTGCTCCATTTGGAAGAATATATTTCAACTTATCTTCGCTTGGAACCATCTTGCTGCATCCAGGCAGCTCTCTATGTAACTTGATCGCATCAAACTCACACTTTGTTGTACAGATACCACAACCGATACATTTATTCTGGTCAACGACAGATGCTCCGCATCCAAGACAGCGTGCTGTCTCTGCTTTGACCTGCTCCTCTGTAAATACAAGCTTTGCATCACGGAAGGAGTGTTTTGTATCGATGGAATCATTATGTCCAGGAATCTGACGGCTGGAGTTGTCATAATTTTCCACTTTGATATCGTTTTTGTCTAACTCAATGAAATCATTTCTGTTACGTCCGATCGTAAGGCTCGAATGTGGCTGTACAAAACGATGGATGGAGATTGCACCCTGTTTTCCGGCTGCAATCGCATCAATTGCAAATTTAGGACCTGTATAAACATCTCCTCCAACGAAGATATCAGGTTCTGCTGTCTGGTAAGTAAGCGCATCTGCAACCGCTCCGTTGCCACGTCCAAGTTCCACTTTGCTTCCCTTTAATAAGTCTCCCCATACGATCGCCTGGCCTACGGAGAAGAATACATGCTTACATTCTACTGTCAAAAGCTGGTTCTCATCATACTGTGGATTGAATCTTCCGTCTGCATCTTTTACAGAAATACATTTCTTTAAAACGATTCCACGTACTTCACCGTTGTCATCCACAAGAACTTCCTTTGGCCCCCATCCCGGATTTACAACAATTCCCTCGGACTCTGCTTCCTCGATCTCCTCCACGGAGGCCGGCATTGTCTCTCTGGATTCCAAACAGAACATGTTGACTTTTACCATGTCACTGCCGCATCTCTTGGAATCTCTTGCAACGTCGATTGCAACGTTACCACCACCGATGACAACTACATCACCTTTGATGTCATATTTCTCATTTGCATTGACTTCTTTTAAGAGGTCAACTGCGGAAGAACATCCTTTTACCGTATCGTTTGGAATGCCCGGAAGTCTTCCGCCCTGACATCCGATCGCAATGTAGAACGCTTTGTATCCCTGCGCACGGAGTTCATCTAATGTGATGTCTTTTCCAACTTCCACTCCGGTTCTGATCTCAACGCCCATCTCCTTGATGATATCGATTTCTGCCTGCACAACGTCTTTCTCTAATTTGAAGGATGGGATACCGTATACCAGCATACCGCCGGCGCGCTCATTCTTCTCAAAAATAGTAGGTTTGTAACCTTTTTCAGCCAGATAGAATGCACAGGATAAACCGGCAGGACCACCACCGATGATTGCGATCTTCTCTTCAAAATATCCTCTGACAGATGGGACTACTTTCTTTGGAATATAACGTGTCTCAGCTTTCAGATCCTGGGCTGCAATAAATTTCTTTACCTCATCGATTGCAATTGCCTGATCGATGGTTCCACGGGTACATGCATCCTCACAACGGCGGTTGCAGACATGTCCGCAGACTGCCTGGAGCGGATTGTTTTTCTTGATCAGCGCCAGCGCATCCTGATATCTTCCCTGCGCTGCCATTTTCAGATAACCCTGAACTGCAATGTGCGCCGGACAGGCTGTCTTACATGGAGCTGTACCGGTGTCATAGCAGTTGATGCGGTTGTTATCACGGTAGTTTTCATCCCACATCTCCGGTCCCCATTTTTTCTCAGATGGAAGGACATGTTTTGGATATTCCACATCAGAACCGTCTTTTCTGCAGAGTTTCTGTCCAAGTTTTACTGCACCTGCAGGACAGTATTCCACACATCGTCCGCAGGCTACGCAGTTCTCTGTCTCAACCTTAGCAACATAGGCAGAGCGGGACATATTCGGTGTATTAAATAACTGTGAAGTACGGAGTGCATAGCAGACATTCACATTACAGTTACAGATCGCAAAAATCTTGTCCTCACCATCGATATTGGTGATCTGGTGGACAAATCCATTCTCCTCTGCCTTCTTTAGGATATCTAATGCTTCCTCTCTTGTGATGTAACGTCCGCCCTTATTCGTCTCAACAACATAATCAGCCATGTCGCCGACTGCGATGCACCAGCTCTCCGGATCATCCGCACATCCTTCTTCATACGTCTGGCGGGAGCGGCGGCAGGAACATGGGCTTGCTGCATACTTTCCTTCATACTTATCCAGCCAGTGTGAAATATGCTCGATGGAAATAGACTGGTTCTCCATAGAGATTGCTTTCTCGACCGGAATAACATGCATACCGATGCCGGCTCCTCCTTCCGGTACCATAGGTGTTACCTTTTCCAGTGGCAGACGGCTCATTCTCTCGAAGAAACGTCCTACTTCCGGATGTTCCTCTAACATCTGAAGGTTCATATTTCCAAACTCAGCACTTCCCGGTACAAACATTGGAAGTACATACTGTTTCTCATGCTGTGGATTTTCCCAATTATACTCGATCACACCATTCACAGCCATCTGCTGTAAAACCTCTTCCAAGTGCTTTTTCTCAATGCCTGTCAGCTTTTCCATCTGATCTAATGTCTTTGGCTTACGAACACCCATTTTCAGTGCGATCTCTGCCATCTCATCTGTACACATTGCAGATAATCCCCAGTACTCCGGATCATACTTTGTGATCTTTTTCATTCCAAGTTTCTGCGGAACACGGTCTGTGATCATTTTAGCAAGCTTTACAATAGCTTCTCTCTCTACTTCGTTTTCAATAAATTCCGGTACAAAATTTCCCAATGGATCTGCCATTTCTTCCTCCTTATATGCAAAGCCGTCACTCTGCCGGCTCCTGTAAAAAAAATATTTTATTCTGCTTTCACTTATTTCTGATATTTAGAAATCTCGGTGCGGATCCAGTCCGCCCACTCATCAAAACCTTCTCCTGTCTTCGCTGAGACAAAGAAAATCTTTGCATCTGGATTTAATTTCAAGATGCGTTCTTTCACAGCCTCTTTGCTGAAATCATCAAAAACACTTAATGTATCACATTTGTTAATGAGAACCACATCACAGATAGAAAACATTAATGGATATTTTAAAGGTTTGTCATCCCCTTCCGGCACGGAAAGGATCATGGCATTCTTTGTACTTCCGGTATCAAACTCTGCCGGACAGACCAGATTGCCTACGTTCTCAAGCACAACAAAATCAAGGTCTTTTGTTCCGAACTCCCGGATTCCCTGTCTTGTCATGTCCGCATCCAGATGGCACATTCCGCCTGTATGGATCTGGATGGCACGCACACCGGTCTCACTGATTGCCTGTGCGTCCACATCAGAGTCAATATCTGCTTCCATGACACCAATCTTCATCTCGTCTTTGAGCATGGAGATCGTGCGTTTTAATGTCGTTGTCTTTCCTGCGCCCGGAGAAGACATAAGATTTAACAAAAATGTCCCCTCTGACTTTAATTCTGCACGTAATTTGTCAGCATCCGCATTGTTGTCTTCAAAAATACTCCGTTTTACCTCAATCACTTTAAAGTCTTGCATCTGTTCTCCCTCTTCCCTTCTTCTATGTTCCGGCTATCCCATGTTTCCATGTCAGATCCCAGCGTCTGTCCTCTGGTATAACCAGATCATTATTTATAAAACATTCTATCTATAACATACATTGCATAAGTATTATTGTCAATGATTTTGTTAAAAAATACACAATGTTTTGTCACTGGTATGTCCACAATTCATCTGTGTAAAAAAAGAAACTCCCTTCACATCCGGAAAGGAATTTCTTTTTCACTGTCTCTATTCTGTTATTTTTACCCAAGAGCAACATCCAGCGACATCATCACCGTAAATCCCACTGCAAAAAAGATCGTTCCAAGGTCGGAATGTTCTCCCTGGGACATTTCCGGGATCAGTTCCTCCACAACCACATAGATCATCGCTCCGGCTGCAAAGCTTAACAGATAAGGCAGAGCCGGGACAATATATCCTGCTGCAAGGATTGTGAGCATTGCACCGGCCGGCTCCACAATCCCCGAAAGCACACCGCCTGCAAAAGCCTTTGACACTTTCATCCCTTCTGCCCTGAGCGGCATGGAAATAATCGCCCCCTCCGGGAAGTTCTGGATTGCGATCCCTATTGACAATGCCATAGCTGCCGCCACTGTGATTTTTGCATTTCCAGCCAGATATCCTGCATACACAACCCCGACTGCCATTCCTTCCGGAATATTATGCAGCGTGACGGCCAGCACCATCATGGTGGTTCTCTGCAATCTGCTCTTTGGTCCCTCTGCGCTGACACTGTACCTGTGTAAATGCGGGATGATGTGATCTAACAGAAGCAGAAACAGAATGCCTCCCCAAAAACCTGCAACTGCAGGAACAAACGCAAACTTTCCCATCTCTTCCGACTGCTCCATCGCCGGAATCAGTAAACTCCAAATGGATGCTGCCACCATCACCCCTGCAGCAAACCCGGTAAGGATCCGGGACAACCGTTCACTCATATCATGTTTCATAAAAAATACGCACGCTGCACCAAGCGACGTACCCAAAAACGGAATTAAAATTCCATAAAATACTGCCTGATCCATAAGACACCTTCCTCTCTTATTATTAATAAGTAATTGCAAACTTTATTTCAGTTATTTTCTTTAAGTCCTCAATCAATTTTACAATTTCGTATTCTATTCATAATGTATGTATTTTATTGGTTAGTATCAACTAACTTTATTGTAATAATAAGAGAAAAAATGTCAATAGGTAGAAAAAGAGGTTACTACACAAAGCTGACATTCTTTCTGTAATAACCTCTTTATCCTATCCCGGTATTATAAAGCAAGTACCGCAACAACATACACCAAAATAAACAATATCGACAATAATATTCCGAATATTCCTGTAATAATCCCTGCAATCGCAAGTCCTTTGCCCGGCCGCTTCTGCACAAGACTTACAATTCCCTGTGGCAATGCGATCAGTGCAAGAATAATTCCAATATAAGGCAAAAAGCTGAATACAATCGCAAGAATTCCAAGTACCAGCGAACAGATTGCAAGGTTCTTGGTCGTTCTCTTATCCGGAACCGGTTCCCCGATCACGATCACCTGCTGTCTCGGTCTCGCCTGCTCCTCATATCCTCTGTCAAAGTTTTCTCCATAGTTTCCCTGTTCCATATGTAAACCGTCCTTTACTATGCAAGCTGAAGAAATACTACAATGACCATGATCAAAAGCTGTATTACCGTACATCCAACAAAAGCCCCGACAACATTCCCCATCTTACCTGCCAGTCCCTGTCTTACATAAACTGTTCCAAATAAAGCTCCGATCAGTAAACCCAACCATCCGCAAAGAAGAAATCCAGCGATACAACTGATCCCGATAAACACATTACACATTGTCGGTGTTTTATGCAATGGCTGATACTGCTCGCCGCTGCCCTGATATACTCCGTTCACAGCAAGATCAACTTTATTTCCGATTGCCACAACACGAATTTCCGTATCATCGATCATAATTGGATAATCCACCATCATCACCCACCAGTTCTGTGATTTCACCTTGTACGCCTGACCATTCACCAGAATCTTTGCTCCAAATCCTGCCTTGTACTCAATCACATTGTTTGTTCCATTTACCGTTACTTCCCATTTCTTTGTCATTTTCATGCTACTCCTTGTCTCCACGGTCTTTCTGCCGTATTCTTTATCATTTTACCACATAAAAGTATAAAAGAAAACCTTTTTTCGACTAAATTAGAAAAGGATTTTTATGTAACTTTGATTTCTTATTGCAAAACTGCGTTTCTATGTATCAGGAACATTTCACCGTAATTTCCTGTTACACGAAAAAAGCTTCGAGAAAATCTCAAAGCTTTTTGTTAGTAGCGAGAGGGGGAGTCGAACCCTCGACACCATGGGTATGAACCATGTGCTCTAGCCAACTGAGCTATCTCGCCATATTTCTGCCTGCGCT
>ENA-OROM01003112-OROM01003112.1-human-gut-metagenome-genome-assembly--contig:-NODE-3112-length-11070-cov-3.163141_pt1 | contig 11070 bp, 11 predicted proteins | sample MGYA00242129_ERZ509050 | MGnify/ENA primary metagenome ERZ509050 (study PRJEB26280, sample SAMEA2338701) | human gut metagenome | biome: human gut; feature: human-associated habitat; material: faeces...
GCAGACCCACGGGATGATCCATCCGGTCTTCCAGCCCCAGCTCCAGCTGCGCCAGCTTTTCCCGGAATCCGGCACGATCCTTCGCCGTGACCACGGAGAAGGGCGACCGTTTTTCCGACGCCCGCAGATAGGCCAGCGCCAGATTTTCCTCGATGGTCATGCTGGGGGCGGTGCCTTTCAGGGGGTCCTGAAAGAGCCGGCCGATGAATTTGCCGCGCTTGTAATCCGGAAGACTGGTGATATTCTGCCCGTCCAAACGGATGGTTCCCTCGTCCACCACGAACGAACCGGCGATCGCGCCGAACAGGGTGGATTTGCCCGCGCCGTTGGAGCCGAGAATGGTGACAAAATCGCCGCTATTTAAGTGCAGGTCAACGCCGTTCAGGGCTTTTTTCTCGTTGACGGTGCCGGGGTTGAAGGTTTTGGAAATGTGACTGATCTGTAACATCAGGCTTTCCCTCCTTTTGTTGCGGGACGGACTGCGGACTTAATGGCCGGCAGGCCGATGGCCAGTGCCACACTGACTGCGGAGATCAGCTTCAGGCATTCGCTGGGCAGATCGAGCCGCAGGGCAATGGCGATGATAAACCGGTAGAGAATGGAGCCGAGGATCGCCCCCAGCGCCTTCATCCATGTCTTGCCTCTGGGCATCAGGGTCTCGCCGATGATCAGGGAAGCAAGGCCGATGATGACCATGCCGGTGCCGAGGTTGATGTCGGCGGTCTTCTGGTACTGCGCCAGCACCGCGCCGCTGAGGGCGGTCATGGCGTTGGACAGGCACAGTCCCACGGTGACGGTGAAGGCGGTGTTAATAGAAGATGCCCGCACCATGTCCGGGTTATCCCCGGTAGCGCGGATGGAAAGCCCCAGCCGGGTTTTCAGGAACAGCGTCAGCAATATCCCGACGGCGACGGTCAGCGCCGCCGCGGGGATCAGTTTGTAGAAGCTTCCAAGGTAGGGCTTCACCAGAGAGAACATCGTATCGGCCTTTACCATACTGACGTTGGAGGAAAAGCCCATCACCGCCAGATTCACGGTATACAGCCCGGTGTTGGTGATGATACCGGCGAGAATGGAGGGGATTTTCAGCTTCGTCTGCAAAAAGGCCGTGATGAATCCGGCGCAGGCGCCCGCGATCATGGCGGCGGGAAGTGCCAGCAAAGGGTGTCCCGCCACGGCGATGGTGGCGGACACGGCGCAGCCCAGGGTGAACGCGCCGTCGGTGGTCATATCGGCGATATTCAGTATCCGAAAGCTGAGAAACAGCGCCAAAGCGACCAATGCGTAAATACAGCCCAGCTCCAGCGCGCTCATGATAACGGCGGTTGAGATCATGGTTGACCCCTCCTTCTAAAAACAGCATGGTTGGGAGGGGCGCTGCCCCTCCCGATTGTGTGTGGTTTTTCTTTGCCAGTTTATTCGCCGGTCTTGACCTCTACCACGGTATTTGCCATGGAGGAGAAGACGCTGTAGTCAATGCCCAGGGTGGCGGCGGTTTCGGTGTTGACGGTGATGATGCCGCCGTCCATCACGTGGAATTCGGGAACCGCGCCGCCCAGCAGGATGTCCATGGCCATGTCGGCGGTGTAGGTGCCGAGCTCGGTGTAGTTGACGCCGCAGGTGGCGAAGGCGCCGGCGGCTACGAAGGAATCCGCGCCGGTGTAGTGGGGGATGCCCGCCTCGTTCAGGGTCTCGGCGACGGTGCCTCCGGCGGCCATGACCACGTTATCGGTGGGGGTGAAGACCGCGTCCACACGGCCGACCATGGAAGCGGCGGCTTCTACGATCTCGCCGCTGGTGTTGCCGGTCTTTTCCACGAAGTCGATCTGCTTTTCCTGAAGATACGCTTTGGCTTCGGCGATGGGGGTTGCGGAGTTGGCTTCGGAGTTGGAGTACAGCAGGCCGACGGTCTTGATGTCGGGATTGGCGGTCAGCATCATGTCCAGAATGAAGGCGGTATTCAGCGCGTCGGAGGTGCCGGTGACGTTACTAAGGCCGGTGAGACCGGCGGCTTCGGGGTCGGAAATGGCGGCATACACAATGGGAATGTCGGTGCCGTCGGCGGCGGTGACCATGCACTGGGCGGCGAGAGTTGCGATGGGGATGATGAGGTCAACGCCGTCGCCTACCACCTGCGCGCCGATCTGGTTCAGGACGGTTGCGTCATTCTGGCCGTTGAACTCCTGAATGTTGACCTTGACGCCCTTTCCCTCGGCCAGCTTCTGAAGCTGGGCGACGATGGCGGTGCGGATCTCATCCAGAGAAGCATGATCCAGCTGCTGGACGATGGCGACGTTGAATTCCTGTACTGCGGGGGTGGTATCGGCAGAGGTTTCGGCGGCCGTCGAGGAAGTGGGGGCGGCGGTTTCGGCAGTGCCGGAAGCCTTGCATCCGGCGAACATGGTAAGCATCATCATAACGGACAGAACCAGAGAAATAACCTTTTTCATAATAAAATACTCCTTTTTGAAATTGAAATGATTGTTGGATGGGTTTGCGGGTTCCTGCTGGGGTCGCCATCGTCTGCCGGGAGCGTACATAGGTATTTCTCCTTTCTGTGAGGGAAGCTCTGATTCAATCGGCGAGAGCTGACAGCGAGAGATTTTTCACCAGATGAAGGTTTCAAAAGCGGAGGAATACTGTATGTATTTCCCGCTTTTGAAACCGCACAGCTGGGGAAGAAGATCCGCTGCTCAGCCGAAGACGATTTAGTCAGAGTTTCCCAAGATAATAAAAAAGTCCTTGTTCCCCTAAGGGAACAAGGACAGAAAAAACAATTTCTGCGGTACCACCTTGTTTGCCGGAAATCCGACCGCTCTGCACGGCGCCAACACGCCGTCTGCCCGTTAACGCCGGCAATGCGTCAGAAGATACTCTGGTTACCCATTTCCCTCTGCCCTCGGCGGCCCATTTGCTGCCCCGCTTTTCGCTCTGCTCTCAGCTATGCAGAACTCTCTGTGGATGCGCCTTGCAGCTTTACTTCCGCTTCGTTGGTTTCAATTTATGTTACGCCCTTTATACATCATTTGTGTACGTTTGTCAAGAACTTTTTTTCGTGTGGCGCGGACTTTTTCCTCAATACTCCCGCACCACGGCCTTGACGATGCCGATGATCTCCGCGTTGGTACCGTCGATGGGGCTGTAATTGTCATTTTCCGGCATGAGCCAGATCTGGCCGTTCCGGCGGCGCAGACGCTTGACGGTGGCCTCGTCCTCGATCCGGGCGACCACGATCTGCCCGTCGTCGGCGGAGGGCTGGGGGCGGACGACCACCTTGTCCCCGCTGAGGATACCGGCGTTGATCATGCTGTCGCCCCGAACCCGCAGGGCGAAGCACCCCGGGTCATTCCAGGGCATGGTGCCCTCCTGATTTTCCACCGCCAGGATGGGCACGCCTGCCGTGACGACACCCACGATTGGAATCTGCCCCGGGCGCGCACCGGTGACCAGCGCCCGTTTGCGCCCCTTAGCGCCGGGGGACTGGAGCAGCCCCTTCTCCTGCAATGCCTGCAAATGATAGCTGACGGAAGCGGTAGAGCGCAGACCCACTGCCGCGCCGATCTCCCGGACGGAGGGGGAATAGCCGTTCTCCTGAATAAATTGGTTGACATAATCCATAATCAACTGTGCTTTGTCGCTGGTTCTGGGCATAAGCATTTCCTCCATGGGTCGCCTAAACGTCTTTTTTATTTATTGTAGCACATATGAGCGAAAAAAGAAAGCCCTTTTGAAAAACTTTTTTGACACTTTTTCTTTTCGGGGCGCTATACTGGGAACAGAGCCATGTGATTTTTTGGGGGGCGGTATTATGAACCGGGATGTGGAGCAGCAGGTATGGCAGCGAGTACTGGGGCAGTCGGAGCCTCCCCGGGGGAGTCTCCGGCCGATGGAACTGGAGGCAATGGAAGCGGCGGCGGTTTATCGGAAGCTGGCCGGACAGTTTTCCGGCAGAGGCCGGGAGCAGCTTCGGCATCTGCACGATATGCAGATGGAGATGCTTGCCTGTCTGCGGGGAATCGGGCGGCTGTCTGGCAGTGGGGGCAGAAAAACAGCGCAGATCGCCGTTCCGGAGGAACCGGCAGCGAAGGCGCTGGAAAAGCGGTATCACTGCGCCCGGCGTGCAGTGACGGAGTATACGGTGCGGACGGTGGACGGGGATTTCGGCATTGTGTTCCAGCACCTTGCGGACCTAAGCCGGGAGGAGTGCGTTCTGCTGGCCCGTCTGCTGGGGGAACAGGCGCAGAACATTTCACGATCATAGGGAAGAAGACCAAACCGGGACATGACCCACCGCAAGGCAGTCATGTCCCGGTTTTTTTCAATCCTGAATGTTCCCGATCTTTGTCAGGTTGCCGATATGCACGCCCGGCGTGACCGTAAATTCAGGGGCATTGCCCGTTTCATTTGTCCGGAAAGAAGAATATGTTCGGCACAGCGCCGGTTCCGAAGGTTTTCAGCGCCATCCGGTACATTGCCTTGGCGTGAATCCTGTCGTGCCAGATGAATCTGCGCAACACCTTTCGCAGCGACCATTCCTCGTCGTAGCTTCCGAGAAAAACCTGATTCTCCAGAAAATCCCGCTGCCGCTCCAGCAGGGCAAACCCGCGTTCTCTGCATTCCGCAATGGTTCCGTTATTGTCCGCCTGGACGCCGATCTCGCCAAAGTAGTAGGTATTCACATTCTTTGTATGTTTATACATTTCCCGCGCCGTGCGGGGAATCTCGCCGTAGAAGGTGGCTCTGGGCGGCAGGGCGCTTTTGTCTTTATCCGGTATTGACCTGTACAGCGCCAGGAAGTCCCGCGCGGATTTCATGGCAAGGGATTTCAGCGCTTCGTATTCCGCCGCAGTCAGCGGCGCTTTCTCGTCGTTAAAAAGCACATCCGAGTCCGCGTCGGAGACGGTAAGCGCCGACGCCTTTTCCTGAACGATCTCCGGCTCCAGAGCGTCCGGGGGAGCGTCGCCCTTCCACGCCAGGTAGGACAGGATTTCGGACGGCATTTTTCGAACAGCTTCATCTTTCGATTTCCCTCTTGTAAACGCGCCGACAAAATTGGCAGAATACAGGATGCTGTCGTCGCCATTGTGTTCCCACACGCATTGTATTTTCATAGAAACTCCCCTTTTGCTTAGACCGTAAGCTCGATCAGATTGCCCTCGACCGCGGCGATGCAGCTTTCGTAATAGCCGTCTCCTGTTGTGCGGGGGCCGCTGATGACTTCATAGCCGTCCGCTTTCAGCCTTGCGGTCAGTGCATCGACCGCTTCCCTGCTGCCTGTGCTGAACGCAATGTGCGCGTATCCGGTGCGGGCGGGTTCTTTGGGGGAATCTGCCAGTTCCGGCTTATTCATGATCTCAAGCCGCGCGCTGCCGTCAAAGGACAGAAAATACGACCGGAAACCCGTCCTCGGATTGTGATAGCCGTCGTTTGATTCTGCGCCCAGATAGTTCACAAAGAAGCTGCGCGCCTTTTCCAGATCGTTCACATACAGCGCGGCATGTTCGATTTTCATAGCGTTCCCTCCATCATTTCCGGGTCATTCCAGTATAACATACACGGGAGGGCTTTGCAAGAACGCACAAAACTTCACCGCCGTGAAACGAACGTTTCACGGCGGTGAATTCTTATACTTCCTTATACATGGCGGCGGCATCGTCCTTGCGGACGGTTTCCGCTACCTGAAGAACCTCCACGGTCACCGTCCGGGCGCCCATGGAAATCTCGATTTTGTCCCCGACCTTTACGTCGTAACCGGCCTTGACCACGCGTCCGTTGACGCTGATGCGGCCGTTGTCGCAGGCTTCGTTGGCCACCGTCCGGCGCTTGATCAGGCGGGAGACTTTGAGATACTTGTCAAGCCGCATCGCTTACTTCGCCACGACGTCCTTCAGAGCCTTGCTTGCCTTGAAGGCGGGAACGCGGGTAGCGGGGATCTCGATGGCTTCCTTGGTGTGGGGGTTGCGGCCAATGCGGGCTTCCCGCTCCTTGGTCTCGAAGGTGCCGAAGCCGGAGACCTGCACCTTGTCGCCCTTTACCAGAGCCGCGGTAACGGCGTCAATGGCGGCGTTGATGACCCGCTCGGTGTCCTTCTTGGTCAGGCCGGCGCCCTCGGCGGCGGCAGCGATCAGTTCAGTTTTGTTCATGTTTATATCCTCTTTTCTGAAAGTGAAAATATTTTGAAAGCGTTGTTTAGATTAACATAATTCTACCCAAATTGCAAGAGATTTTTCAAAAAAACTCACAGCTTCAGGATTTTTGCGATTTTTTCGCCTTTTGGCAGCAGCAGACAGTCCTCATGGGTGATGACCTTGAACTTTACGGCGGTAAAGAAATAGCTGACGACGCCCACCAGAACCGGCATGGCGCACAGAATCAGGCGGCCTGTGCCGATCTCCCGCACGCCGATGGCTTTCAGCGCCCACAGTGCGCCCCATGCGAGGACGCCCATCACCGCCGCGGCGAAGAAGGAACGCAGAAGGTTCGGCAGGATCGCGGGCGGCTTCGGCAGCAGGCGGCGCATGGACAGGATGTTCAGGATACTGATGACCACATAGCCCATCAGCAGGCCGATAGGCGTACCCAGAATGTTGATAAGCGGCATTCCCGCCAGCACGTACACCGCCACCAGATTCACAACGCCGCCGATCAGCATGTTGATGACCGGCCGGCCGGCATGGCCGTGGGCCTGCATGATGGCCGTGGAGACCAGCACCAAAGCGTTAAAGATGATGGTAAAGCCCAGAACCGTCATCAGCCGGGTCGCCATTGCCAGATTCCCGCCGGAATATCCCCCCAGCAGAGCGGTAATCGGCTCGGCCAGCAGGGCAAGGCCGAAGGCACAGGGCATGGCGATCAGCCCGGTGATCCGCACAGCGGATTCCTCCGTGGCCTTGGCTTCGTCATCGCCGCAGAGGGTCAGGTGGGAGGTGATGGCGGGAATGATGCTGATGGTAATGGGGGTAATGAAGGCGCAGGGCATGTTGAAAATGGTCAGGCACATACCGTAAACGCCCCGCATGGTGTCGGCAGAGGACTGGGTGTAGCCCAGATTCAGCAGTTGCCCCATGTAAATTTTGGTTTCCAGCATAGTCATCAGCTGCAAGGCGGCGGAGCCGAAGGTGATGGGAATGGCAATGGCCAGCAGCCCCCGGGCGGTCTCCCGGTAGGAACGAGGCTCTTCCTCCGTCCGGGGCAGAAGGGCGTAGCTCTTCCGGAAGCGGCCGAACAGATAGATCGCCGAAACAAGGCAGCTTGCCGTGACGCCCAGAATCGCGCCGCCCGCGGCCAGAGGAATTTCGTTGGTCATTTTCAGGATCGCCAGCGCCGCGCCCATACCCACGATCAGCTTCACCACAGCCTCCAGCACCTGAGAAACGGAGGTGGGCAGCATGTTCCCCTGCCCCTGAAAGAAGCCACGGTAGGTGCTCATGACGCAAATCAGCAGCACACAGGGGCCAAGGCAGCCGATGGCCGCCCATGCGTCGGGCTGGTTCTGGAAGGCGGCCAGCTGGCGGCAGAACACCGTCATCAGCAGACTGCCCGCGATGCCCAGCGCCAGAAAAATGCCTCGTGCGGTATGGTAAATCCGCCGCACCTGATTGTAATGGTCAAGGGAACTGGCCTGAGAGATCATCCGGCTCATGGCAACGGGCAGTCCGGCGGTGGAGATCATCAGCAGTACGTTATAGATGTCGTAGGCCGTGTTGAAGTAGCCGAAGCCCTGCTCGCCGATGATGGCGTTGAGGGGAATTTTGTACAGAGCGCCGATGACCTTGACAATGGCCGTTGCCATTGCGAGCAGCGCGGTGCCCTGAAGAAAATTCTGCTTTTTTTGCATATCAGACATGGTTTCATCCTTTCTGCGGGGGAATGCGGGGTCACTTCGTTTCTTCAAACAGCCGGGGGATGGCATATTCGGTCAGTCCCTCCACGACCTTCTTCATGTCGATGGTGGGGAATCGGCCGTTTTCGTAGAGGATTTTGCCCCGCACCATGGTCATGGCCACGTCGCCGCCTTTGGCAGACCAGACGAGACCGTTCAGAACATTGTGGCAGGGGATCAGATGGGGGGCGGAAAAGTCGATGAGCGCGATATCCGCGTCCATGCCAACCTGAAGCATTCCGCATTCCTTGGCGCGTCTCTGCGCCTGCGCACCGGAGACAGTCGCCATCATCAGGGCGGCGGGAGACGGGAGGGCGGCGGGATTGCCGCTTTCCTTCCGGGCGGACATGGCGGCAAAGCGCATGACCTCGAACATGTCCAGGTTGCCGCACTCGATGGCGCCGCCGGTGCCGAGGGCTACGTTCATCCCCGCCTTGACGGATTCCAGAATAGGGGTGGAGGACTGGCCGTTTTTGTAGGCGGACACGGGGGTCGCTACGGCGCAGACGCCCTTCTTCCCCAGCAGTTTACGCTCGTCCTCGGTTAAATATGTACAGCCCGCGGCGGTAGTGGGACGGCTGAAAACATTGTGGCAATTCAGCAGCTCCCCGGGGTTCATGCCGGTGCGTTCCAGACAGGAGTCCACTTCGCTCTGGGTCTCCGCAAGATGCAGCTGCATTCCCAGATTCTGCTCTGCGGCGTAGCCCACCAAGCCTTCCCAGAGCCGGTAATTGCTGATGTACTCGCCGTAGATTCCGGCGTCGATCTTGATGCGGCCGTCGTCAAAGCCGTTCCACTTCTCCGTGACCTTCACCAGCTCCCGGCACTGCTCGTCGGTCTCGAAGTCGAAGTCCTCGTTCTCGTCGATGAAGCGGTAGCTGGACAGCGCCAGATTGGCCTTGATGCCGGATTCCGCCACGGCCTCGGCGGTGGCGTTGGGGTAGTAATACAGGTCGGAAACCGAGGTAACGCCAAAACGCAGGCACTCGGCGATGGCGAGAGATGCCGCCGCTTTGGCGCTGCGGGAGTCCATTTTCGCTTCCTTTTGCAGCAGCGCCTGAAGGGCTTCGGTGTTGCCCAGATCGTCGGTGAAGCACCGCAGACTGGCGGTCGCCAGATGGGTATGGCAGTTGATGAGACCGGGAATGGCCACCATGCCGGTGCCGTCCACAATGGCCTTGGGCGCTTCGGCGGGGGGCTTTCGCTCAATGGAGACAATCTTCCCGTCCTCGATGCCGATATAAGCGCCGAAGATGACCTCCATCCGGGGGTTCATGGTCACGGCTGTGACATTGGAAATGAGGGTGTCCAAATTGGCACACTTCCTTTCGTGTAGCGTGGGCGTTATTTTGCCCCATCCGCCATGAGACGGAACAGCTCCTGCTTCTGCTCCAGCACGCCCGGGAGCATTTCGATGTACTGTTCGGGGAATTTGGGATTATGGAACCGGCGGAGGGTGCCGTCGGGGAGGTTTACCTTGTTCATGCCTCCGCCGCCAAGAGAGAGGATGGTATGCACTTCCTCCATCATGTAGATGTTGTACAGGCAGTCCAGATTGTCCCGGCTCCAGCCTACGTTCTCGAAGCTGCCGGACATGTATTTCTGGCGATAGAGGTAATAGGGCTTGTAGCCCAGCGCCCGGAGGGTCTGCTCCCCGTAGGCGACCATTTCGGCGACGTCCCCGGCGGAGGGGAGATTCTCCCGCTTTTCAAACAGGTCGGCTCCTTTTTTCAGGGCGAGGGTGTGGACGGTGATGTTGGCGGGGTTCAAAGTCGCCACGGCGTCCAGACTGCGGCGGAAGCCCGCCGTGCTGTCCGCGGGAAGACCCGCGATCAAATCCATATTGATGGCACTGAAACCTGCATCCGCCGCTTCGCCGTAGGCGCGAAGCACATCCGCCGCCTTGTGGGGCCGCCCGCAGGCGCGTAAGACGGCGTCCTCCATGGTCTGGGGGTTGATGCTCATGCGGTCAGCGCCGCCGGAACGGATAACTTGAAGCTTTTCCAAATCCAGCGTATCCGGGCGGCCGCCCTCTACGGTGAATTCCACGCACCGGGACAGATCGAAATTGTCCCGGATGACGCGCAGCAGGCGCTCCATCTGAGAGGCGGAGAGGGTCGTGGGGGTGCCGCCGCCGATGTAGAGGGTGCGGACGGTTCTCCCGGACTGCGCCAGAAGTCTGCCCGTGACCGCAATTTCCTGTTCCAGCGCCCGCAGATAGGGTTCCAGCAGTTCCGTTTTCCTGCCGATGGTGCGGCTGACGAAGCTGCAATAGGTGCAGCGGGTGGGGCAGAAGGGGATGCCGACGTACAGCGATAAATCGCTGGGCTGCAAGAGGTTTACCGCCCGGACTGTGGAGACCGAGCAGTCGACGGCCAGCCTGCGGCGGTCGTCGGTGACGTAATACACGTCCCGCAGCAGCTCGTCTGCGGACTTGGGTGTGCCGCCCTCCAGCAGATGCTTGGTAGTGATTTTCGTGGGTCGGACGCCGGCCAGTGCGCCCCATGGGGGCGTAACGGGCAGCAGCTGTTTCGCGGCCAGATAATAGCTCTGCTGCAATGCCCGGCGGCGCAGACGGACGGTTTCGTCCGCCGCCTTGATCCGCCGGGTGGCTGTGGCGGTCACGCCGTTCACGGTGATTTTCGTGACTGCGGTAAGCCAGACCTTTCCCCGGTGGAGGGACGAAACCGCCTCCCCTTCCATGTTGTCGGGAAACAGGGACAGCTGTAACTGCTCCACGGCATAGCGGTCGTCATGACCGTGTAGTGTCAGTTTCATAAGAACCTCGATTATCGTAGATAGGGGTTATACCGCTTTTCCTCCGCCAGCGTCGTATCCATGCCGTGGCCGGGATAGACCCGGTAGTCGGCGGAAAGCCCCGCCAGACGGTGCAGAGAAGCCCGCATGGCCGCGTCGCTGCCGCCGGGAAAATCGGTACGGCCGCAGGAACCGGCAAACAGGGTATCCCCGGAGAACATGGCGTCGTCGATCAGTAGGCACACGGAGCCGGGGGTATGGCCGGGGGTGCGGATAACGGAGATTGTCAGCCCCGCGAGGTGCAGGGTGTCCCCTTCGCCGTAGGTTTTGGTATAGTAAAGCGGCCCCGCCGTCATCTGGGGCGGCATGGTCAGCTCGTCGGCGCAGAGATAGACGTCGCAGCCGGTCTCGGCGGCGGTCTCCCTTTCGCC
>ENA-OROM01003116-OROM01003116.1-human-gut-metagenome-genome-assembly--contig:-NODE-3116-length-11059-cov-2.548891_pt1 | contig 11059 bp, 6 predicted proteins | sample MGYA00242129_ERZ509050 | MGnify/ENA primary metagenome ERZ509050 (study PRJEB26280, sample SAMEA2338701) | human gut metagenome | biome: human gut; feature: human-associated habitat; material: faeces...
TTTCCGTCTTCATTTTAAAGGAGATGATAGTATTGTGAGTCGTGTCGTTAATGAAGCGGTTCGTAATAATTGGCATTTACGAGAGATTTCTTTGGAGAAAGAATCGTTGGATAAGGTATTTGCTAAGTTGTCAGGTAAATTTTAAAAGTATTTGAATTCATGAGGACAATAATGAGAATAATGAAAACAGAGCTGAGAGTTCTGTTTTTCTCCCCGATTGCCTGGATGGTATTGATCGTGTTTGCATTTCAAGCCGGGTTAGCATATTGTGGAGGGTTTAGTGATGAATTGCGCAGTTTGGCAATGGGATATAAACCATTTAACACAACTGTTAATCTGATTGGAGGGTATGATGGTGTATATGCAGAGATGCTGAATAATCTGTATCTTTATATACCTTTGTTGACGATGGGGTTGATGAGTCGGGAGTTAAGTAGCGGTTCGATAAAATTACTTTATTCTTCTCCGGTATCTAATTTACAGATTGTTTTAGGTAAATATTTGTCGGTTGTTGTTTATGGTTTGATTCTTGTGGTGATGTTGTTAATCCCGATGATTTTTACCATGTTTTCTGTTAAAGATGCTGATATACCCTTTATGTTTACAGCGTTGTTGGGTGTTTTTCTTACTGTTTGTGCCTATGCTGCAATTGGATTGTTTATGTCAACGATCACGAAATATCAGGTTGTCGCTGCGATTGGGACTTTGGCTGTTTTAGCCGTCTTGAATTTTATTGGAAAAGTGGGGCAAGATATAGATTTCGTTCGTGATTTGACTTATTGGTTATCTATATCAGGACGTTCAAAAGTTTTCCTGGAAGGGATGATATGTAGTAAGGATATATTTTATTTTGTGTTAGTCATTTTTATGTTCCTTGCATTCACGTTTATCAAGTTACAAGGAGAGCGATTGAAACGTTCGGCATTGAGAAGTTGTACGAGTTACGTGACTGTTTTGGCGATCGTGTTGATCGTGGGTTATTTTTCTTCTCGTCCGATGATGATTGCCTATTACGATGCAACTGCGACAAAACGGAATACATTAACGGAAAATAGTCAGGAGGTCATGGAAAAAATGGACGGAGGCCTAACTTTGACTACTTATGTGAATTTATTGGATGAGACTTGGTATAATGGATCTCCTGAAGGGAAGAATTATGATATGGAGAAGTTTGACCGTTACGTGCGTTTCAAGCCGGATATGAAGATCAACTATGTCTATTATTATGGCCCGGGAACTAATGCTCATTATGACAAAATTTATGAGGGATTGAGTCTTAAGGAACGTATGGTGAAAGTGTGTGAAGGGTATGATTATAATCCGGAAATGTTTATTTCTGCAGAAGAAGTAAGCAAGATGGATGATCTTTCAAGAGAAAATGGTCGTTTTGTAAGGGTTTTCAAACGTGATAATGGCAAAAAGGCATATTTACGAATTTATCAAGATAATTTCGTACATCCGTTTGAGAGTGAGATTACGGCAGCCTTAAAGACTTTAGTTGATAAATCTCCGATGGTAGCGTTTGTAACCGGACATGGTGAACGTGGTTGTGGTGATTATAGTGATAAGGGATATGCTGCTTTTGCTCAAAATCCGTCATTTAGAAATTCTTTGATTAATCAAGGGTTTCAGGTCGAGGAAGTGACATTAGATCAACCCGTGCCGGAGAATGTAGATGTATTGGTTCTATCCGATTTGAAATCTTCATTGACTGCGGAAGAGTTTGCGAATTATAACGCATTTGTTGAACGAGGAGGAAATCTGATTGTTTTAGGAGAGCCGAAAAGACAGGCTTATATGAATCCTTTGGTTGAGGTGTTGGGATTACGTTTTGTGGATGGAATATTGGTCGCTCCGAGCAAGCAATATCTAGATGATATTATTGCGGCGAGAATTACAGAGGGTGCTTTGAATGCATCGCTTTATTTCAATCAGTTGATAAGGAGAGGTTATACCGTTATAACTCCTTCTGCATGTGCGGTAGAGGTTGTTGATACGACGAAAGGGTTTAAAATATCAGAAGTGTTGGCAACTAATCCGCAAGGTTCATGGATTGAATATGAGACAACAGATTTTTTAAACGAGAAGTCTACAATCAATCCTAAAATAGGTGAAGTGGAGAAATCTAATTCTGTCATGTTTTACTTGAGTCGTTCTATAAAAGATAAGCCGGAACAGCGTATCTTTGTTATCGGTGATGCCGACTGTTTGTCCGTAAAAGAGTTATCCACTAGTCGAGCCGGATTGAACGGTGCGAACTTCAGTATGATTACAGAAATGTTCCGTAGCTTGTCTTATGATGAATATCCGATTAACACGGATCGAGTACGTCCGCCGGATGATGATCTGTATATCTCTCAAGATGCCATGATTTGGGTGAAGATTGGTTTTATCTGGTTGATCCCGTTGGCGATTATGGTTTGGAGTATTGTATTCTTGATCAAGAGAAAGAGACGTTAAAAGAACACGGACGTGGTTGTTTATATTTCGAGAAGAGTCGTCCGAGAATTTCGGACGACTCTTGTCTGTATAAAATAAAGTCATACCTTTGTGTTAGCAATATGAAAGTGTATGATGAATGTTGATGATGTTTTATTAGCTAAACGTGTCACGGAGAGAGATGAAGAGGCGTTTAAAATTTTGTATGAAGAGTTTTTTCATGCATTGCTTTCTGTTGCGTGTAAGTACGTGGAGATAGAGGAGGCCAGGGATATTGTACAGGATACTTTTTTCAAGCTATGGAGTGCCCCGCAAAAATTCTTGCACATCAATGATATGCGCTTCTATTTGTATCGTTCGGTTCAAAATCAGTGTCTTAATTATATTCGGGATAAAAAGGTAGAGGATAATTACCGGAATAAAACAGAGGTAATTACAGAAGATTATTTTTATAACGCATTGCTAGAGGAAGAAATTTTTATTCGCCTGAGGCAGGCGATTGATGAACTTCCGGAAAAATATCGGAACGTGATTAATTTGAACTTGGAAGGATTGAGTGATAAAGAAATTGCAGAGAAGTTGGATATCACGATAGATGCTGTGAAACAGCAAAAAAAGAGAGGAAAAGAACAGTTGAAGGGAAAGTTAACTCACCCATTTTTACTTTTGCTGATAAATTTCATTTAAAATTTTGTCACTTTTTAAATCGGTTCGTGTCATAAGATAAAATGATAAAGATTATGACGGAACGATTTGAGCAGATTACCCGGCTTGCGGATTTGATTACAGCAGAATTGACAGGAGAGATTGATGATGCTGATCTTAAGGAATTGGAGCGTTGGAAAGCTGCATCTACAGAAAATTTAGCTTTATACGAGGAATATCGATCGCGGGCTTTTTTAGAGAGAAAAATACGCTTTATCGGGCAGAATCATTGGGAGGAGGCTTATCAGAATTTTGAAGATAAAACGAGAAGTATCAAGCGTCGGAAAAGGAGTTTGATATTTTATCGATATGCCGGAATTATAGCAGTGTTAATCATTTTAGGTGGTTCTTTTTATTTATTCAAGAATAAGCGGAATGAGGATGCGTCGCCTGTGGTAACTCAAAAGATTCATCCGGGTGGTATGAAAGCTATCTTGACTTGTCCGGATGGAACGACGGTGGATATTTCAGATACAACATATTTGGCTTTTGTTGAAACAGGAAAAGTGAATACTTTCTCTACAGAAGAGAAGGTGACGACAAAAGAGAAACGGGAACATTTTCATACGATTACGATACCGCGGGGTGGAGAGTATGCTTTGACATTGAGTGACGGAAGTCGTTTAAGAATGAATTCCGAGTCAGAAATACGAATTCCTGCACATTTTAACGAGAGTTCCCGGGACGTGTACATGACGGGAGAAATCTACTTTGATGTCGCTCATAATACTACTATTCCTTTTATCGTTCATACAAATCAAGGAGTAATAAAAGTGGTGGGAACCTCATTCAATGTACGGAATTATGCTGATGAGATATTTATGGCTGCGACGTTGGTTTCTGGAAAAGTTGCTTTCGAGGCAGAGGGAAAAGATACCTATTTAAGTCCGGGAGAACAATTGAAGTTGAATAAGAATAGTGGAGAAACAAGTGTTGAAGAAGTTAATGTCGGATTGTTTTGCTCTTGGAAAGATGGGCGTTTTGCTTTTGAAAAACAACGTTTAGAAGAAATTATGAATACGATTTCAAGGTGGTATAATATTAATGTTTTTTATGAAAATCAATCGATGAAGGATATCCTGTTTACGGGTAATATTAGAAGATATGAAGATTTAGACCAAGTGGTAGAAATGTTGAGATTAATCAATAAAATAGATATAGAAATCAATGGAAATAGTGTTTTTGTAAAAAAATAGTCAGTAAACAAAACAGGTGATACTGGTAATATCACCTGTCGTAGTCCCTGAAAAAGGATTCAGGAAAATAATTTATCTAATTCACAAATGTATGAAAAAGAAGTTTAAATGCAAAGGCTGGTGTTCCGGTCTTGGAAACTTTCGTTCTATGAAATTTTTTGTATTGTTCATGTTACTTGCGGTGTTTCAGGTGAATGCCGAAGTGAGGTCTCAGGAAACATTCTTGAGTATTAAAAAAACGAATGCCACGTTGATCGATATTTTGAAAACGATCGAAGCACAAAGTGGATATACTTGTTTGTATAGTTATAGTGATGTGGCTAAAGTGGCTAACCTGACGGTTGAGTTGAAGAATGTTTCCGTACGGGATGTTCTGGAGGCTTGTCTAAAAGATACGAAGTTGGGATATAAAATTGTTGACCAGACGATTATCATTCGTAACTTAACGGAATTGGAGCAGAAGAAGGATGAGGTGAAGAAGAAAAGTATCACGGGTAAGGTTACTGATTCCAAGAAAGAACCTCTTCCCGGAGTGACAATTTTGGTCAAGGGTACAACTATCGGAGTTGTGACTGATGTGGACGGTAATTATAAAATCACGTTACCCGATCAAAAAGAAATATCGTTGTTGTTTTCGTTTATCGGGATGGTTTCACAAGAGATAAAAGTAACCAATCAAACTGAGATCAACGTGGTATTGGAGGAGGATGTCGAGAATCTGGAAGAGGTTGTCGTGAACGGTATTTTTACACGGAAGGCAAGTAGTTTCACTGGGTCTATTGTTTCCGTGACAAAAGAAAAGTTATTACAGGTGAGTAATCAGAATGTTTTTCAGAGTTTGAAGAATCTGGACCCGAGTTTGATGATCTTTGATAATATGGATTATGGTTCGGACCCGAACCGTAATCCCAAGATGCAGTTACGGGGAACTTCTTCTTTTAATTTGAGTGGTGGCGAGGTCGATCTGAAAGGAACGTATGGGACAGACCCTAATGCCCCGTTGTTTATTTTGGATGGTTTCGAGGCAACGGTACAAAAAATCATGGACTTGGATATGAACCGGGTGGAGAGTTTGACGATCTTGAAAGACGCATCAGCAAAGGCTATTTATGGTTCGAAGGCGGCAAACGGGGTTATTGTTATTGAAACCAAGAAAACGACAGACGGGGAGTTACGAGTGTCGTATACCGGAAGTGTTGATCTTTCTATCCCGGATTTGTCTTCCTATCATCTGACAAATGCCGCTCAAAAGTTGGAAGTGGAGAAAGATGCCGGTTTATATGATGGTGATAAATATGATCCCACGGGTTTGCCTAAAAAATATAATCGTATTTTATCGGCAGTTTTGGCCGGAGTGGATACGGATTGGTTAGCTAAACCTTTACGTACAGGTGTTGGAACTAAGCATACATTATCCGTGGAACTGGGAAGTAATGATCTACGGGTAATTGCTGATTTATCGTATAATAATATACAAGGGGTAATGAAGGGGTCCGAGCGTGTGAATACGGCAGGTTCTCTAATGGTGTCTTATCGTCATAAGAAATTCAATTTCAGAAATATTTTGACTGTGACATCGAATGTGAGTAACGATTCTCCTTACGGACAATTTAGCGAGTATGCACGTCTGAATCCCTATTGGTCTCCTTATGATGAGAATGGTTTATTATCTCAGAATATTGCGCTTCAATTTATTGATGATAAAGATAAGGAAACGTCTGATGAATTTGTGGCTAATCCGTTGTATAATGCTTCATTGAATACTCTTTTACAACAGGAATATATTGACGTGACGAATAATGCCTATATTGAATGGATGATAAGACCGGGATTGAAGGCTACAGGACGTTTTGGGATTACAGAGAAACGAACTAAGGCTGATGAATTTTATCCGGCTAATCATCTAAAATTCAAATCTTATTCGAATGATGATTATTTCCGTAGAGGTTCTTATCAAATCAACGAGGGAGATAATAAGACTCTGACAGGGGATTTGAATATAAACTGGTCGAAAGAGTGGGGAAAGCATTTTGTGTTTGGTAATCTTGGATATACACTTTCGGAAAATACTTTTGAAGAGGATATTTATAATGCGGAAGGTTTTCCTAATGATAAGATGAATAATATCATTTTTGCTAAGCAATATACTAAAGATATGAAACCGACCGGGGTGGAATCAACCACTCGTGATATGGGTTTTTTGGGTGTTGCCAACTATGCTTATGACAATCGTATTCTTGTGGACGGTTCTTATCGGGCGAGTGCATCAAGTCAATTCGGTAGTAATAGCCGTTGGGGACAGTTCTGGAGTGTCGGAATGGGATGGAATATTCATAACGAACGTTGGATGAAGGATAGATGGGAACATTTGAATTTGTTGAAGTTAAGAGGATCTGTCGGTTATACTGGTTCACAAAGTTCGGAGGCATACGCATCAATTGCATCGTATAAGTATTTCATGGATCAGACTTATGATCAGTTTTTGGGTGCTTATTTGAAAGGTATGAAGAATGATGATCTGAAATGGCAGGAAAAGCTGGACTATAATATCGGTATTGATGTGGATATAGCCCATAATTTTACCTTGAAGTTTGACTATTATATTTCTCAGACAACCAATACGTTGCTGGATTTTACAATTCCTCCTTCCACCGGTTTTACTTCTGTGAAAGAGAATATTGGTGACGTGAAAAATACCGGATTTGATGCATATTTGACTTATACCCCTTGGAGAAATATAAAAGACCGTTCTTTTTTCACGTTGACAGCTGCGGTATCTCATAATAAAAATAAAATTACCGGTATATCCGATGCAATGAAACAATATAACAAGAAACAGGACGAGATTGCTAGTGACCGTTTTGATAATCGTCCGGTGCAAAAGTATTATGAGGGTGTTTCCATGACGGCTATATGGGCTGTAAAGTCTTTGGGGATTGATCCGGCAACAGGTGAAGAAATATTTTTAAATAAAGATGGGAAGCGGACAAATTCCTGGAGTGCAGCTGATATGGTGATTTGTGGGGATGAGTTACCTGATTTTTCCGGAAACTTCGGGTTTAATTATACGTGGAAAGGATTGAGTTTGAATTGTGTGTTCCGTTATCAGTTTGGAGGACAGATGTATAATCAGACATTAGTAGATTTGGTTGAGAATGCTGACCTGAATTATAATGTGGACAAAAGAGTGTATGATGGGCGATGGAGAAATCCGGGTGATATTAAGCCTTATAAAGCATTGAAATATGTGAATGTGCAGAAACCGGGAACGAATGAGTGGGAGAGTAAGATGATCAAAACACAAGCGACTTCCCGTTTCGTGCAAGACCGGAATGAATTGACGCTTTCTTCTGTGAATTTATCTTATGATATGATGAATCACGATTTTATAAACAAGATTGGTCTGCAGGTATTACGTTTTTCTTTTTATATGAATGACGTGTACACGTGGTCATCCATTCGTGTGGAGAGGGGTACTTCTTATCCGTTTGCCCGGAGTTTTAATTTTTCATTGTCTGCAACTTTTTAAATAGAATAATATGAAAGCGATCATAAAAATATCTCTGGTTTTACTCACGTCAATCTCGATGTCTTGTTCGGGATGGCTGGATGTGGAGCCAAAGACAGAGGTGAAGTCTGATATCATGTTTGAGTCGGAAAGTGGTTTTAAGGATGCAATTATCGGTTGTTATATATTGATGAGTAATTCTTCTATGTACGGGCGGGAGCTCACAACCGGCTTTTTAGATGTTATAGCTCAGCAATATAGTGTTGATCAGAATGGTGGAGATTACTACCGGATTAAAAATTTTGAGTATGATCGGGCCGAGACGATTATCAATAATATTTGGTCTCAGACGTACACGACAATAGCGAATCTCAATAATATTCTTGAAAATATTGAGAATAAGGAGAATATTCTGCATCCTACCCACTATAATATTATTAAGGGGGAAGCTTTGGGATTACGTGCTTTTCTTCATTTTGAGTTATTGCGGATGTTCGGATGGGGGGATGTGGAGAACCATCCGGAAAATCAAAAACGGGCTTGTATTCCTTATGTGAAGTCTTATAATAAGGAAATTACGAAACAGAATACAGGAGAGGAAGTGTTACAATATATCCATCAGGATTTGGAGGAGGCATCGGTGCTGTTGGAAAAGTATGATCCGTGGTCTACGGCGAAGAGAGACGAGTCGTATACTTTGCCTAATGATGATCAGTTTTACACGAATCGGATGACTCGCTTTAATTATTGGGCATTACAGGCAACGTTGGCTCGTGTATATATGTGGGAAGGTAATCGGGAAAAGGCTTTGGCAATTGTACAGAATTTTATAAACAATCGTTCTCAAATTCAGAACTTGGATTGGATTAAAGATCAAACGATTAATAATGAGGCAGAGATTGAACGTGACTTGACGTTTTCTACGGAACATATTTTCCGATTGGATGTGCATAAGTTGTATGATGGGTTGAGGGATTTGATAGATCCTGATTATAATAGTCCAAATCCGAATAACAGATTGTTATTCCACACTTCTGAATATGCTCAGACATTGTTTGAGATTGCTGATCATGTTGGGAATTCCGATTATCGTTACACCCGTTTGTACACGAAAACATCTTCTAAATATGGTATCCGTAAGTTTTATGATATGGAGAAGTATAAATATCCGAATATGATGCCGTTAATCCGGATGTCTGAGATGTATTACATGGGTGCAGAATGTTTGAACCAACAGGGAAAAACGAAAGATGCGGTAGAATTGTTGAATACTGTCCGTCGTAACCGGGGGATTGCTGAGGATAAAATGATTTCGGGGGGAATTGCTTTCAAAGAACTAACCAAAGAGATCGAAAAAGAGTGGAAAAAAGAGTTTTTAGGAGAAGGACAGATGTTCTATTTCTATAAACGTTTAGGCTACACGAAGCTTCCGAATTCTTCATTGTTGATTAACGAGAAAGTGTATGTGTTACCGATGCCGGAAGATGAGATCAACGTGGGAGGTAGAGAACCTAACAGTAGTAATACGGATGAGAAAAAATAGGTAGATATGAAAACAATCAATAGTTTAAATAGATTACTGGTACTTGTGTTTTTGGGGATAATGAGTTATTCCTGTGATCAGGAAGAAACCATGATTTTTGAGACGGATGGAAGTGTGTATTTTACGACGTCGGATTATTCTTATTCTTTCTTGGACTATCCCGGAAAACAAATAGATACGATAAAATTACCGGTTCAGATTTTCGGAAAGACGGCCGATGTTGATCGGTTGGTGAAAATTGAGTTGGTAACGGATGATACGAGTAAGGTGAATACGGCTCCTGAAGAATTGTATAGTTTGATAGGTGGTGTCGTGCCGGCTAACGAGCAATTGGGGTCTGTTTCTTTGGAATTAAAGTATGCTGATGCATTGCAAGATACGGTTTATGTATTTTATGTGCGAATTGTGCCGAATGACGATTTCGAGGATGTGTCTTACAATAGTCGAATTGTGGAAGTTTTGTTCACGGCGAAGGAGATTCAACCAGCCAATTGGAATGGTTATTTGAGGTATTTCTGGGGAGATTATTCTACTTGCTGGTGGAAATTTATCAAGGAGGCAACGGATAGAACTTCAATTCCTTATTGGCCGGGAAATGCAGATCAGGATACTTGGTGGATGTCCGATAGTGAATTTGAAGCTTTGCAGGTAGTTGTGAAGCGGGAATTGAAGAAGTATAACGAGACACATGAAACCCCATTGACTCATGATGATGGACCAAGTAAGGGAAAAGAGGTTCAGATTTTATACTAATGTGTTGTAATATGCAGAATGCTATGAAAATAAGATTTATTATATTGATGCTTGCGATAGTTGGTTGTTTTACGTCTTGTTATGACGATAAATCCAACAATTCGGTAAAAACGATCAATCCTTTAGTTATAGATATGGGGGGAGTACCTACCTCTATGTCAGCCTTTTTATTGGATACTTTGGAAATAAAACCGGTTGTTTATAAGATCGGTTCTGATGATGCGGATCTAAGTTATAAGTGGGAGATTTCGGGGAATGATATAATGCCTTTTGTATTGGATTCCACGATGACATTGAAAGCGGTTGTGTCTGTGGCTCCTAATTCGAATCCCTATACGATTATTCTTACCGTGACGGATAACCGGACGAATTTGCAGAATTACGAACAGTTCTCTTTGTCTGTGTATAGTAATTTGGGAAAAGGACTGGTTGTTGCTGACACGAGGGACGGGATAAATACAGACTTGAATTTGATCATGTCGCAGAATTTTACGGAAAACTTTTTACAACCATTTAACGAGAAAGATAATACAATCTTGAAAAACGTGTATTCCACGACAAACGGCGGGAAGTTGATAGAAGGTTTGGCAACGGGAATGGTTACTTCTTTCTATGATGATAATCGTATTCTAACAGTAACAACAGATCATTCTGTTCTTCAAATGGATCCGTTTGATTATGTACAGGGGATGGTAGATAATGAGATATTCTTTATTCCAGTACCGGAGGAGCAGTTTAAACCGATGTGCTTGATGTATGACAATTCGGCTTATTATGAGTTACTGATTATGGATCACGTGGTGTATGCTCGTCGTACCCGGTGGGGAAATAAGAATTATTCAGCTAGCTTGGAAACCTCTGATCTTTCACCTTATCGAGCAACATTAGGGTGTAGTTTTATAGAAGGTTCCAATA
>ENA-OROM01003117-OROM01003117.1-human-gut-metagenome-genome-assembly--contig:-NODE-3117-length-11058-cov-3.864582_pt1 | contig 11058 bp, 7 predicted proteins | sample MGYA00242129_ERZ509050 | MGnify/ENA primary metagenome ERZ509050 (study PRJEB26280, sample SAMEA2338701) | human gut metagenome | biome: human gut; feature: human-associated habitat; material: faeces...
GGAGCTTCGCCCGGACGGCAAATCCGCGACACGACGAAATCGCGCAGGGCCAAACGGCGTATTCCGGAGATGCTTTTACCCTCGACGGCAGGATTGCAGATTTCGACGGAAATCCGCCGGGTCGTCAGGTCTTTCAGCACGTCCGTACCCAAACCTGCCGCCTCTTCCTCCTGCCGCACGTCGATACGCAGCAGATAGCGCAACGCCAGCAGGGTCAGGATGGCTCCGATCACTCCGAGCGGATAGGCCAATGCATAGCCTGTCGCGATATCCGGGGCATCGGCTCCGGCGTGCAGGTCGCTGAAAGCCTGCTGCGCGGCACCCAGCCCCGGGGTATTGGTCACGGCACCCGACATCACGCCGACCATCGTCGTCATCGGAAGCCCGGTGACATAATAAAGGGCAACCGTTGTAACGACGCCGAGCGCCACGACCAGTACGGCCAGTTTGTTCAGTGTGATGCCGCCCTTGCGGAACGAGGAGAAAAATCCGGGACCGACCTGCAAACCGATCGAATAGACGAAGAGAATCAGTCCGAACTCTTTGAGGAAGTGCATCAGGTGCTCGTCGATGTTCATGCCGAAATAGCTGAACGCGATGCCGACGAACAAAATACCCGTCACCCCCAGCGACACCCCGGCGATCTTCACCTTGCCCAGCATGATGCCGAGTGCGATGACCAGCGCCAGGATCATCACCGAGTGGGCGACACCGCCGCCCCAAAGCGACTCGGAACCAAATAGCAATCGTTCGAGTAATTCCATACCGAATCCCGTTTTAGGCCGAGCTGTTCCCGCAAAGCGAAACCCGTGTGCCGAAAACGGCACAGCAATCCTTGCAACAGCATCGGAATTAAAATTATCATGCAGTATACAACCGAAATCAAACGCCCATCCCTCGGGGTCCTTTGACATCGAATCGACTTGGCAGGTCTTCTGACTGACTCCTGTTCCGAAGCCTTCCCGATCCTTGCGGATCAGTGGCTGAGATGTTCGAAACCTTCACGGAGTTTCACAGCAGCGGGACTGTCCGGGATTTGCACCCGATTCCCTTTTCATTTCCTCCCCGGCACGGGGAACGGAAAACCAAATCTGGGGCAAATATAACGGTTAATCCCGAAAAACAGCGCTCGACAACAAATTATTTTCGTGAAACAGCATTACAAACGCCCGAAACGACTATTTTTGTTTCATGGATTTTTCATTTCGATATACCGCAGAAGACCATTGCGCTGCATTGCCCGTGGCTGACTATATCGCCCGGTTCCGTGATGCCAAGCGGTTTTTGGAGTGTTGCCGCGCCTGCCGCAATTACGGCCGCAGCTGGGGATGCCCGCCGTTCGGATACGATGTCGGAGCATATCTCTCGCAATATACGTCGGCATTGATTATCGCGACGAAGATCACTCCTGCCGAACAGCACGTTCCGATGTCGGAAGCCGGCCGGCTGATCCGCCCCGAACGGCAGTGGCTCGAACGGCGGCTGCTCGAAATGGAACGCAGGTACGGCGGACGGTCGTTCGCCTATGTCGGCACCTGCCTCTACTGCCCCGAAGGAACCTGCACCCGCCCCGAAGCGAAACCCTGCCGCCACCCCGAACTGGTACGCCCATCGCTCGAAGCCTGCGGATTCGACATCGCACACACAACCTCCGAACTCTTCGGCATCGAACTGAAATGGGGTACAGACGGATCATTGCCCGAGTATTTGACCCTTGTCTGCGGGTTCTTCCATAATGCAGAAAATATAATATGGAACGGATAAAAGCCGTATTCAACTGGAGCGGCGGCAAGGATTCCGCCCATGCGCTGTTGCGGGCACAGCAATCGGGCGAATACGAGATCGTCGCGCTGCTGACTACCGTAAACCGGGATACGCACCGTTCGACGATGCACGGCATCCCGACGGCATTACTGCAAATGCAGGCCGAAAGCATCGGCGTTCCTCTTTATATCGTAGACCTGACGCCCAAAGGCAATATGGAGGATTACGACGTCGCCATGTCCCGGGCCGTGGAGCATTTCAAGACGCAGGGCGTGACCCGTTTCATCTTCGGGGATATTTTCCTGCACGATGTGCGCAAATACCGGGAGCAGCAACTCTCGCCGCACGGAATCGAAATCGTGGAACCGCTTTGGGGAAAATCTTCGGAAGAGGTGATGAACGATTTCCTCGTATCGGGATTTCGGACGGTCGTCGTAACCACGATGGCCGACGGACTCGGCGCCGACGCCATAGGCCGGGAGATCGACCGCGGCTTCATAGCCTCTCTGCCTGCCGGAGTCGATCCCAATGGAGAAAACGGCGAATATCATACATTCTGTTACGACGGTCCGATCTTCCGACAGCCCGTGCCGTTCCGGCTGGGCCGATCTTTTTCACAAAGCTACGACATCCGCCTAGACGACGGAACGGTGAAAACTTATTCCTATTGGTTTGCCGACCTTCAAGCTCTAAATACAAATTCGGATGCAGGAACCGGCCCTGCATCCGAATAACACGGTACATCTTGGTCACAGCGCGAATTTTGCTCCGATAAAGTAAGTGCGCGGAACTGCCGGACCGTAGATATAAGCGGCATCTTTGTTCTGGCCGAAATCGAGGTCCTTCTGGAAGCTGTCGAAAAGGTTTTTCACCCCGGCATTCAGTTCCAGCCGCAGTTGTTTCGTGAGCCGGAAATTGTACGACAGCCGCAGGCCCATATCCCAGAAATCGGGCGTCAGACGCTCGGTATCCCTCTCGATATACCCAGCATTGTGCTGCACGAGCATCCGGCCCGTGTAGTTGCCGAACACCGACGCCGTGAAATCACGCGTGAGGTTGACGTTCGCCGTCAAGTAGCCGTAATGGTCCGGCGAACGGAACATCCGCCGCTGGGGCGTCACGTCGTCCGACCATTTTTCGGGTTCGTCGTAACGGCTGCGCTGGAAGGTGTAGCCCAGCTGCAGCTCGAACCGTCCCGGAATACCCGCCTTGGCTTCGGCTCCCACGCCGGCCACGGTGGCTCCCGAAGCGTTGCGGCGCTCCTTAATGATGTTGCCCTGGGCATCCTCGCCGATTTTTTCGAGCGTAAACACGTCCTCAAGCATCGTGTAGAATCCTTCGACGAGCAGGTTGGCCTGCACTCGCCCGAAATTATGATACAGATCCACCGATGCACTCAGGCTGTGCGAGTATTCGGGTTTGAGATCCGGAGCGAGTCGAATGATCGCCACCTTGTTGTCCAAAGCGTCGATGTGCAGGTCCTCGTTGTAAGCCTGCGGCGCGTGGTAACCGCTCGAATAGCTGGCCCGCAGGCCGATCTTTTCCGTCGGACTGTAACGCACGTTCACGCGCGGCGAAAAGACGACGTTCTTCATCATGTTGTGCTTGTCCACGCGGCCGCCGATCAGGAAGTTGAGCTTTTCGCTCCGCCACTCGTTCTGGAAAAAGAAACCCGTGCTATGGGTGGTCTGCTCGAAGTCGCGCCCGAAGCCGAGGTATTTGTCGTGCAGCGTATTGTAGTTGTACTCGACGCCCGCCGTCAGTTCCGAGGGCAGGAACAGCAGTTTATGGAAAGAGTAGGTATATTGGGCTCCCGCCACGAACGTCTTGTCGTCCGTAGCGCCATAGGCGTCGGGCTTCTTGTCCGTGCCGAAATAACTGTCACGGTCGATATTCTGCGCCGAAGTATAGATGCCCATCCGGTGGCGGTTGTTCGGACTGAACCAGTCGAATTTCAATCCGCCGCCGTCGATCTTGTGATTGAGCTGTTCGGCGATATCGGCCATGTGGGGCGGCTGGTCGAACTCGTTGCCCCCACGGCGAAACTCGTGAATATGGTGGTATTCCGCCGTCAGACGCGTATAGGGCGAAGTTTTGTAATAGGCCCGAAATCCGGCCGTCTCGGAGTTGAGTTTTGGGATGTCCGAGAATCCGTCCCCGTTGCGGTCATACGAATCGCGGTCCTTAATCATGCCGAACAGGTAGACGCCCATTTTGTAGTCGTCGGAGACGAACGAGCCGTTGAGCGAGGTGTTGAAGTCGGCCGTACCGCCCTCAAAGATATTGGTCGTATTGGAGAGTGTGACGGAGTTGCGCAGCGGCTCCTTGGTGATGATGTTGACCACACCGCCGATGGCATTCGCCCCGAACAACGCCGAGCCGCCTCCGCGGATCACCTCGACCCGCTCGATCATGGCGACGGGCAGCTGTTCAAGGCCGTAGACCGATGCCAGCGAACTGAAGATCGGGCGGCTGTCGAGCAGTACCTGCGAATACTGCCCTTCGAGTCCGTTTATGCGCAGCTGGGTCGTACCGCAGTTGCCGCAGTTGGTTTCGACGCGCAATCCCGACTGGAAATTCATCGTCTCGGCCAGATTGCACGAGGCGGTCGATTCGAAGAGTTTGGCCGAGGCCACCGATACGATAGTCGGTGATGTTTTCTTGTTGGTCTCCGTCCGGCTGGCCGACACGACGACCTCTTCGACAGAAAGCGCCTCTTCGGTCAGGGAAAAATTGACCTCGATGGTCTTGTCGGGCGAGATCTCGACCGTCTGCTCGGCACTCCTGTAACCCACAGACGAGGCAACGAGCGTAAAACGGCCCTGCGGCAGGTTCTTCAGGAAATAGTGCCCCGTGGCATCGGTAGCGATGCCGATGGTCGTGCCTTTCACGGCGATGGTGGCAAAGGCCAGATGTTCGTAGGTTTTGGCATCGACTACATGGCCGGTGATATTTGCGTCGCTCTGCTTTTGGGGCTTCATGGCAGGCTCCTCCCCGGCGGAGCATACCGCGGGGAGCAGGAGCATGAGAAATGCCCCCAATATTTTTTCTTTCATGGAAAAATCCGGTTTTTGATAATTACTGATACATATACATGGCAACGGGTGCGGGCAACAAGCCCGTCCCGTTCAGAATGGAATGTGTATCAGCAGACGGGAGGTGCACGCAGCCCGTAAATCCGGATCGGAGCGTCCTGCCGGACGGCCGGTTTTTGCGTTTTGAAAATGAAGGAAACTCCCAGCAGCCGTAAGGCGAATGCGACGAGCGTCGCCACCATCATTACCAGCAGCGACAGGTGTGCGATCAGTTGAAACTGCTGCGGGGTATGGCTGTGGCCGGGATTATTCGAGGTACCGGAGAAAGGATGCGAGTGAACATAGATATGCCCGTCGATATTGTGAGCATGGGGAAACAGCGTAACAGAACTCCAGTACCATGCGAAGAGTACCAGTAGCAATACCGCACCTATGTTCCGTTTGTATTTTCGCACTATTCTTTATATGATTGGCTCCAAAGATAACGAAAAAAGATGAAAAATGCATTGTCATCATAAGAAATGCAGACAAATTGCGGATGCAAAATACGAAATACAAATCTCATATTATTAAATACCAATCATTTGACATTTCCAAAAAGTACCCGAAAGCTCAATGATCTTTCCTTATTCATTAGCCTGTGTGATTCGATATAGAGAAAATACAACACCTAATTTTACATTTTTCGGGTGTAAAATTGGGTATCAATCGTATAAAAGATTGATATTCAGAAATTATTTCGGCACGTATGGTACTTGAATATTGATATGCAACAAGACCTTTTCAAAATGGCTCATATCAAACTTGAAGTCCCGTATCAACTGAACCAAAAGAACCGGAAACAACTCTCATGAGCTTACAATCGTTCCAGAAAGCATATCAAAAGATTTCTCAACTTAACCAGTTCTTGATTAGTATGACATACGGGCTGTTTACCCGTACAGCCGTTAAAATCGAGCTTGGTCATGCTGCAATACCTCAGCTTCTACAATCATCGACAAAATTTGTATTATCAAATATGCTTTATTTTAATTCAACCAACAGGTTACACAATAACAAAAGGGATATCCAACATTTGGTTTTCACATTACAACCATTTCTTCTCTGTGGGGAAAATGCGGGGAAAATCCGAAAATAAAAAATCGCCTAACTTGCCATAATCAACAAATTAAGCGATTTTACTTGTACCCGGAGCCGGGGTCGAACCGGCACGACATTGCTGTCATTGGTGTTTGAGACCAACGCGTCTACCGATTCCGCCATCCGGGCATTTCCGCGAGCGTTACGCGGCGAATCGGGTGGACAAAGATAGGTGATTTTCGTAACTTTTCAAAAAATACGGCTATTTTTCGAAAAAGGCCCTGATTTTTTTCGCCTTTGCCGCCCCGACCAGCGCCGAAAGTTCTTCGATGTTGGCCGCACGGACCTTTTCCACCGTGCGAAAATGGCGCAGCAGGGTCTGGACCGTCTTGTCCCCGACCCCCTCGATCTGCTCCAGTTCGCTGTGGATAAACGCCTTGCTGCGTTTCTGCCGGTGGAAGGAAACGGCGAAACGGTGCACCTCCTCCTGAATGTGCGCCAAAAAGTGGAACAGGGGCGAAGTGGGACGGATGCCGACCAGCACGGGCGGAAAGCCGCAGAGCAGTTCGGCGGTGCGGTGCCGGTCGTCCTTGGCCAGTCCGGCAATGGGGATGTCCAGCCCGAGCCGCTCCAGCACCTCGTGAATGACTCCCATCTGCCCCTTTCCGCCGTCGGCGATAATGAGGTCGGGCATTTCGGCCCCTTCGGCCATCAGCCGCGTATAACGCCGGAAGACGACTTCCCGCATCGAGGCGTAGTCGTCGGCCCCCGTCACGGTCTTGATGTTGAAATGGCGGTACTCCTTGCGGGAGGGTTTTCCATCCCGGAACACCACGCACGAAGCCACCGGATGAGCGCCCTGCAGGTTGGAGTTGTCGAAGCATTCGATGTGCCGCGGCTGTCTGTCGAGGCGCAGCTCCTTTTGAACGGCATTCATCAGCCGCTCGGTATACCGCTCGGGATTCTTGATTTCGAGGTTTTTCAACTGCTCGGCGCGGTAGATGCGGGCGCTCTTCCGCGAGAATTCCAGCAGTTCGAGTTTCTCCCCGCGCTTCGGGACCGTGAAAGTCACGCCTTCGAACAGCAGCGTCGTCGAGGGCAGCAGCGGCACGATCACCTCGCGGGAGAGTTCGCCCCCGGCGATGTTTTCGACGATGTGCTGGATGGCCAGCGTCAGCATGTCGCGCTCGTCGGCCCCGACGCCCGTCGAGAGTTTCACGGTCTGCACGCCCACGACCGAACCGTGGCGGATGCGCACGAAGTTGCACCAGGCCACGTCGTCGTCGGGCAGCAGCGAGAAAACGTCGACGTCGACGATCTTCGCGCTGACGATCACCGACCGTCCGGCATAGTTGTCCAGGGCGTCGAGCCGCTGTTTGTACCGCTGCGCCAGCTCGAATTTCAGCTCCCCGGCCGCACGCGCCATCTCCCCTTCGAGGTATTGGCGCACGGGACGCAGGTCGCCTTTCAGCACCGAAACGACCATGCCGACCAGCTGCGCATACTCCTCCTCGGACTGCCGCCCGACGCACGGGGCCTTGCAGTTGCCCAGGTGGTATTGCAGGCAGACCGTATATTTATCTTTGGCGATCAACTCCGGGGCGAGGTTGAGTTTGCAGGTCCGCAGGGGGATCACCTCGCGGATGAAGTCGAGCACGCTGCGCTGCATCATCACCGATCCGTAGGGGCCGAAATACTGCGACCCGTCGCGCGTCAGGATGCGCGTCGACTGCACGCGGGGAAAGTGCTCGCGCCGCACGACGATCCACGGATAGGTCTTGTCGTCCTTGAGCAGGATGTTGTAACGCGGCTGAAGGCTCTTGATCAGCGAGTTTTCCAGCAGCAGGGCGTCGGTCTCGCTCCCCACGACGATATGGCGGATCTCGACGATCTGCTTCACCAGCACACGCACCTTCGCGCTGTGCTCCTTCGACTGCACGAAGTACGAAGACACCCGCTTGCGCAGGCTCTTGGCCTTACCCACATAGATGATCGTCCCCGAGCGGTCCACGAACTGGTAGACGCCCGGCGACAGCGGCAGCAGGGCCACCTGCTCCTTGAGATCCGGTTTTTCCGTTTCAGCCATACGCCCTGCAAATTTAGCAAATATATTGCAAATCGGAAAGTCTATAAAAAGGTCGCATTTTTTGTTTAATTCGTCCGAAAATCATATCTTTGCACATCGCTATTTCACTACACGCCAAGCCTATAAGAAAACTTATCCTCCTGCTCCTGTCCGGCATGCTCTCCACCGCATGCGTGGACAAAGATTACGACCTGGGAAACATCGACACCGACAACATCGCCATCGGCGACGAAGGGTCGCAGTTCCGCATCCCGCTGGTCAAGGTGCTCGTCTCGAAGGACGAGATCAAAAACAACGGCGGCAACATCGAAGAGATCTTCCGCGAAGCCGACATCTGGTTTCCCTCCCAGCTGCCCGACGGCAAATTCGTCGACCTCGTCAAATTGCAGGACAAAGACGATCAGACGTATGTAAACACGCTGCTCCGAACGCTGCGCGAGGAGATGCGGACCAGCGACGCCAAACTCGCATCGGTCGTCGATCTGGTTTGGGACAAATACGCCGCGGAATTTCTGTTGCTTCTCAACCTGACGGCTCCCGACGAGCAAACCTTCAAGACAGCATTCAAAACCGCCTACCGCAACGACGCATCGCTGCGCGAACGGCTCGCGGACGAAGTCAGCGCATTGGCCCGCACCTACCTGACCGGCTCGCTCGGAATAGACCAGCTCGAATACGAAGTCGGCCATATCGACATCAGCAGCGACATAGTGGACATGCTCGCCGACAACCTCGACCCCGAGGGCACGCCCAACGCCAGAAACACGCTGTTCCTCTACGGCCAGATCACCAGCGGGCTGCCCCTTTCGCTGCTCCTCGATCCGAGTTTTTCGCCCACGGAGATCACGTTCCAGGTCGGAGTCGGCGCAGACAAGGCATCGAACGACATTCCCCAAACGCAGCTTTTCGCCGAAGACCTGCGGCAGATCGTCGAGGGCATCACGATCCGGATTCCCGTGACGCTCACGGAATACTATCCCGGCAAAGGATTCAGCGACGACCGGTACCAGATCGTCATCAGCCTGAGCCTGCTCAAGAACGGAGGACTGAAACTCGACATCTAAACCGCACTCCATTATGAAAAAAATATACACCCTCATCGCGGCGGCGCTTCTGGCGACCGGCGCCGCAGCCCAGAACCCCACGGCCTATTTCATGGAGGGTTCGACCTTCCGCAGCCAGTTCAACCCGGCTTTCGCGCCGCTGCGCGGCTACGTCAACATCCCGGCCATCGGCGGCGTGAACATCAACGTGGGCGGCAACATCGCCGTGGACAACATCCTCTTCTCCCGCGACGGCAAGCTGGTGACGCTGCTCGACCGCTCCGTGTCGGCCGATGCACTCTCGGGCCTCAAGCAGAACAACCTGCTGGGCATGGACTTCCGCATGAACGTCATCGGATTCGGCGCCTTTACCAAAAACCACAAGAATTTCTGGTCGTTCGACCTCAACGTGCGGGTCAACGAAGACGCCAACCTGCCCTACTCGCTCTTCGAATTCATCAAACTCGGCAAGGAGGGCCAGATCCGCAACTTCGGCACCTCGACGGACTCCTACCTCGAGGCGGCTTTCAGCTACTCGTTCCCGCTGATGGACGACCGCCTCTACATCGGCATCCGCGGTAAGTTCCTCGCCGGACTCGCCCGTGCGCAGGTCACCTACGACCGCTTCGACATCTCGCTCCGCGAAGACCGCTGGGCCGTTCTCACCCAAGGCACGCTGGACCTCACGGCCGCCGGGGCCAAAGTCGAAACGGACCCCGACAGCGAGACCTTCGAGATCGGCGATCTCGACTTCAAACCCACCAAACCCGCAGGATACGGCTTCGCCCTCGATCTGGGCGCCACGTACGACATCCTGCCCAACCTGCAAGCGTCGCTGGCCGTGACCGACCTGGGATTCATCAGCTGGAGCAAGAAAAACTCCGTCATGGGCGTCTCGACGCAGGAGACGGAATTCACGGGCGCCACGGTTCCGGAAAACGCCTCGGAGCCGGTTCCGGATTTCGACCTCGAAATGCTGAAATTCAACCAGGTCGACGGGCGCAGCACGACCAAGATGCTCCGCGCGTCGGTCAACGCCGGACTCGAATACGAAGTGTGGCGCCACAAAATCGGCATCGGCCTGCTCTACACGGCCCGCGTCTGGGAATACAAGACCATGCACAACATCACCGGATCGGTCAATTTCCACCCCGTGCGCTGGTTCACGGTGTCGGGAAGCTATTCGGTGATCGACAACCGCGGCGGAGCCGTCGGCCTGGCGCTGAACCTCTGCCCCAACTGGATCAATTTCTATCTGGCAACCGACGTGCTGACTTCGAAGCACACGCCGCAGTGGGTTCCCATCAAGCAGAGTTCGATGAACGTAACGCTCGGCCTGGGCATCCCCATCGGCAAGCGGAGCCACCGTATCGCGGCCTACGTCCGCGAAGGCGACAGACGCTGACCCCACCCCGCAAACAAGCAAATTCCCGGCTCGATGAGCCGGGAATTTGCTTTGCGAATGCGTCCCGCAGGCCGGACCGGGCACCCGGACAGGCGGCCGCAGCGCGAAAAAAAACGGATTTGCCACGCGAAAAAGGCCCGCCCCTTCGGAATTTTGGACGCACCCATATCACTTTCGGGCAAAGCGATTGCAAATCCGGAAACTTTCTCTATCTTTGCCCCGTAAGGAATCCGGAAATGTTTTCCGCCATCTCCTTCATCCCCGAATACATTGCGATGGCCCTAAAATCTGTGTGAAGTTGCGTCACTACTTTTGAATTCTTCAAAAACGGGCCGTCGCAATCTTTTCTTCGCTTTTAGCAAAAACCATACCGTTTTCACCGTCGGTTTCCAGCCGCTCCAGTGCCGCGCGCGTCGCCGCACGCCCCGCCTCGAGAATCTCCTCCGAACGGTAGAACTCGAACATGCCGTAGCTGTCGGCGGGCAGCCCGACCATGATGTCGGGTTTGTACAGACGGCACATCAGCTGCGTGATGCGCTGCTGCATGATCTGCGACGAAGCGATCAGCACCTTGTAATAATTCAGCGACGCATTGGCCCGGCGGACGGAATCGGCCCCGAACCGGGCGCTGACGTCCACGGCGAC
>ENA-OROM01003149-OROM01003149.1-human-gut-metagenome-genome-assembly--contig:-NODE-3149-length-10965-cov-2.540147_pt1 | contig 10965 bp, 14 predicted proteins | sample MGYA00242129_ERZ509050 | MGnify/ENA primary metagenome ERZ509050 (study PRJEB26280, sample SAMEA2338701) | human gut metagenome | biome: human gut; feature: human-associated habitat; material: faeces...
TAATCACTCTTGTTTTTGTCCATTAGTTTTTTTAGTATGTAAATATATATAATGCTTCCTAAACCTGAGACTATGTTTATTATTCCAATATATTTGTAACTTTTATTAATGTTAAGATAAATATATAATGGGAAAATAAGGGGAGAAATTTATATGGATATAACAATTAATGTAGAAGATTATAAGTTAAATGTAAGAGCAGCAGGAGTAATAATTCACAATGGTAAAATTTTGGCTCATAAAAATATTAATTCTGATCATTATGCCTAATTGGAGGAAGAGTTGAAATAGGAGAGAGTTCAGCAAATACAATAAAAAGGGAAATAAAAGAAGAATTAGGAAAAGATGTTGAAATAACAGGTTATATATCAACAATAGAAAATTTTTTTGAAATGAAGGGTTCAAAATATCATGAGATAATGTTTGTGCATAAAATAGAATTTGCAAATGAAGAAGATAAAAAAATAGAATATACTATGAAAAATATTGAAGGAAAAGATTATTTACAATATGAATGGCTAGAGATGGATAAAATTGATGAGTATCCACTATTGCCAAGAGCAGTAAAAGATATTTTAAAAGAAAACAAATTTCCAATACATAAAATTAATAATGATTTAAAATAATTTACAAAGACATGTATAACTTAGGCAAACGAGAGGAAAAAGAAAACATGAGTTTAAAAGAAAGTAATGAAATAACACTAAAAATTAAATGTGAATTAAATGAGTTTTATAAGATAATAGAAGAAAAAGGCTTTAAAATAATAGATGAGTTTTCAATGGATGACACATATTTTGTACCTAAAGAAGTAGATTTGGATAAGACTGATATAAGAGATACTTTATCTAAAGCATTATTAGTGAGAGATATTATAGGCAAGATGTCAAATAAAAGGACAAAACTAATAACATTTAAAATTAAGAACTTTGATGAGGCTGGAAATATATTAAACCAAGAATCTATTAATTGTAATATTTTAGAAATAGAGGATGCTAAAAAATTATTAAAGGTAATAGGCTACAAAGAAATTATGAATATAAAAGAAAATGATGTTGTATACGAAAAAGATGGATTTCAATTAGCGGTTAAGAATATAAAAGATGGGGATAATTTAATAGAAATAGAAACAGAAGAAAATGATGAAATAGATACTATAGAAAAGTTAATTCAAAAAGTTAATAAAATGGGAATACCAGTTTATACAGATGATTATTTTGTGAAAAAAGCGGAAATAGAATTGGAAAAGATTTTAAGGAAAAAAACTAATAAGAATATAGAAAAATATTATGATAATACTGAAAATGAAATGCCTAATTATACTGTTAAAAAATTTATTGAATTAAATGTTGAACCAGGAAATGCAGTTGAACTTGGATGTGGTGCTGGAAGAGATACGGTATTTTTAATAAGAAATGGTTGGAATGTACTTGCAATAGATAGAGAAGATGTTGAAACACGAATCGTATCAAAATTATTGGTAGAAGAACTAGAACAGTTTGAATTTTTTAAGCAGAGATTTGAGGCGATTAAATTGGAAAATAGTAATTTGGTGGTTGCTAATTTTAGTCTTCCGTTTTGTAATAAAAATAATTTTAAAGAATTATGGGACAAGATAAATCATAGCATTTTAAAAGATGGATATTTTGTTGGTAACTTTTTGGGAGATAAGGATGAATGGAAAATTGCAAAAGAGAAAATGACTTTTTTAACAAAAGACCAGGTAATGGAATTGTTTAGGGATTTTGAGATTGTGGAATTTAAAGAAGTTGAAAAAGATGGACTTACTGGACTTGGAAAGATGAAGCATTGGCATATATTTAATGTAATAGCAAAGAAAAAATAAATAAAGTATGTGATAAAGGTAATGTCGAAATATATATTTTTATTACAATATTCGACAAATTATTCAATAAAATATTGATATTATATCTAAGGGGAATATATATGAAGAAAAATAATGGAAAAATAATATCAATATTATTAATTTTTTTAGGCATTATATTAATGGTGACCAGTGTACATGCACATTCTGGGAAAACAGATTCAAATGGAGGACATAGGGATAATGGAAATAAAAGTGGCTTAGGAAGCTATCATTACCATTGTGGTGGGCATTCTGCTCATTTACATACTGATGGTGTTTGCCCATATTCATCAGGGTTGAAATTAAATAAAAGTGGGATGTCAAGTTCTTCATCTTCAAATACTAATACAAAATCTACGGTGCCAACTACAATAGAGGTATTGGATATTAAAATAAATGAAAATGTAACAAGTATGAAAGAAGGAGAATGCAAAAAATTGACTGCTACAATAATACCAGAGGATTCGACCGATAAAAATATTGTATGGGAATCAAGTGATGAAAATATTGCGACAATTAGTGCAACAGGAGAGCTTATTGCAAAAAAATATGGTACTGTAGATGTAACTGCAATTAGTTCTAATGGAAAAACAAGTACAATAAAAATAAATATAAAATCACCTAAAGAGCAAGATAATACTTTAATTAATGCATTATCATATAATAAGGATAATGTTATAAATAATACTACATCGAATCGTAAAGACGATTCAAGTTCATTAACCGGAGTTATAATGCTAGTGGTGTTAGGCGGAGGAAGTTATTTTAGCTATAGAAAATATAAAAATAGCCATGGGAATAAAAAATGATATAGAATTTTTGGGGAAGATAAATGGGATTTTAAGATAACTCATAAAGCGAAGGTAATGAGATTTAATATTGCCCACAGAGTCAGAGTTATCAAGGAATTGAACGTTCATTGATTTTTTTGCTTCACTAAAAAAACGGCGAAAAAACGGCGGAAATCTCAAAAATGGTAAATAAGGGGTAATATTACAAAATAATTCATCCTAAAATAAAATAACTTAATGCTTACAGCTGTAACACTTTGAAACATTTTAAAATAATTTGAAATAAACTGCAAAATAAGCAAGAGTACGCTCATAACCCGAAGGTCGAAGGTTCGAGTCCTTCCCCCGCAACCATTTATTTAATCACTATAACTGTAACGGTTTTAGTGATTTTTTGTTGTCTAAAAATTGGTTGCAATAATGCTTAAAAATAACATTGTTATGTCAAATTGGGTAAAAATTGGGTAAAATAAATGCCTCAAACTACTTAAATTCTAATAAAAATTCAATAAAAAATTTACTATAAATTTATTAAAATCTTCAAGTAAAAAACTTTTGGGAAAGAGATATATAATCTCAAAGTTTTTTACTTTTTAATATCGTGAAAATTTGTAATTTGTGAAAATTAGAAAAAAGTTCAAATTAAGACCTTGTTGGTAATAACAAGTTTTCTAATGCATATCCAGCTTTTCTATTATGAGAAAGTAGTGGATGCACATAAAAGTCAAGAGTAGTACTTATTTGTGCATGACCTAGTCTCGCAGAAATCACTGCTATATCAATGTTTTGTGCAACTAGTAAACTTGCATTTGTATGTCTTAATCCGTGAAAATTAATTACAGGTAATCCTATTTGACCAACATATCTAACAAACCATTTGCTAATTGTAGAAGGGTGCATTGGTTTCCCATCTGATTGTACAAATAACCTATCAGAATTAGTCCATAATTCGCCGTAAATAGATTTTTGTTCTTCATACCATAACTTATATTCCTCGAGTAAAGAAATGATAAATTCAGGGATTGCAATTTCTCTAATGGAACTTTCTGTTTTTGGAACTTTTGTAAAAACTCCCATATCTGCTAGGTATTGACTAGAACGATTAATACTGATAATTCCATTTTTGAAATCAACATCTTGCCACTCTAATCCCATTAATTCACCTAAACGAACACCAGTAAATACAGTAAGAATGATTGCAACTTTGTATTTAATATCTTCGATAGATAATAGTTCTAAATTTTCTAGTAATATTTTAGTTTGCTCATCATCATAAGATTTTCTTTTCGGTTTTCTAGCTTTAGGTGGTTGAACACGTTCAGCAGGATTTGCCACTATTAATTGCCAATAAACTGCTTTATGAAGCATTGCTCTTAATAATCTATGATGTTCTAAAATTGTTTTACCAGATAAGGGCTTTTTAGTTTTTGAACCATTGTTACCTTTTTTTCTAACTAATTGAGTATCTTTTTCAAGTAAGTCATAGAATTTCATAATGTCAGTTGGTTTGATTTTGTTAATATAGAAATGTCCAAAGTATGGTAAAAGTCGTGTTTCTAACATTCTACAATAACGTTTATATGTTGATGGAGCAAGTTCTTTTGAACCATAATCTCTTTTCCATATTTCTGTAAATTCAGAGAATTTAAGAGATTTACCATCAATTACTAAACCATTCTGTACTTCAGTAACAAACTTTGCTAGTTCAACTTCTGCATCTTTTTTATTTCCATGTACCGTTTTTCTGTGTATCATAGGTTTTCCATTTAGGTCAAATCCTTCAGATACTGTTAGCCTGTAACTATTTTTTCCTCTTTTTTCTATACTCCCAGCCATTACTTATTTCACCTCCTTTCAAGTATCCTTATGGGTGGGAGGAGAGAATATTTAGATATATTTAAATACTTCTTGCGGATATAATATTTTATTTTTGTTTTTAAATTCGTTAATATCAATCCAAACAGCTTTGCTTTGTCCATTATCATCAGTAACGACATATTCTTCTTTATAATCTTCATCTAAGATATTGATATTGTAATAAAAAACTAATTCATGGGCATTTTTACCTTCATATGTAAAAATATTTTCAGAAATTCCTAAAAAATCTTTTATAACTATATCAATATTAATTTCCTCTTGGAATTCTCTTTTTAATGCATCAGTGCTTTTTTCTAAAAATTCAATACCTCCACCTAAACATCTGTAAAATGTTTGATTTTTTATATTGTCGAATCCTTCACTTACAAGTAATTTATTATCCCTGATTGCAAGTCCTAAAACTATAGGACGAATTTCTTTAAATTTATTCATAATCTAAACCTCCTTTTCTCCTAAATCTTCAGAAAATCGTAACAAATATCCATCAGGATCTTGTATTAAGAATTCTTTACTTCCTAATAATTTATTATTTTGTCTATACCAATTTTCTTCCATATTAAAAGTTATTTTATAATCTGAATTTTTAAAATTATTATATATTTTATCTAAATTTTCTACTTCCAATTGAAAGTTGATACCATTTCCAAAAGGGTAGGAAAGAGGAGCAATATCCCATTTATCATTATCAGCAATTTCTTGTAACATAAATTGAATTTTATCTAGACTTATAAAAGCAAATTTGCTTTCTAGTCTATCATATTCTACTTTAAACCCAGCAGTTTTATAAAAGTTTAAACTATTTTCTAAATTAGTGACAGATAATTCAGGAATGTTTTTATTAAATTCTAAGTAATTTGAACTTCTAATTATTTCGCTTTCATAAAATTTTTCTTGAAAATCCGTTAGTAGTCTTATTTCACTATTCGTAAAGGTTTTATTTTCAGGAACTATAATTAATTTATCATCATCATCATTTAGCCTATGTATTATTGCAATGCATTTTCCTCTATATTCTTTTAATGGTTTATATTCTCCTAATACATAACAATCTAATTCTTCACCATCTCCACTAACTGTATTTGGAACATATCCATAATTAACCAAATAAATATGATCTGGATAATCTGGATGACTACTTCCTATTGGTCTGTCGATTTTTACTTCTATATTTTTATTTAAATAATCTATACTATTCATGCTTGTTTTTCACCTTCTTTCAACCAATTTAATAATATTTCAAATTCTTCATAGTGATTTTTGAAAAATTTATCTTCATTCATTAAAGAATTAATTTCATCTATAGAGAGCCAACAAACAGATTCAACTTCTTCTTTTTGTAAGGATAAATTTTGAATATTAGGTACATCCATTTTGATATAATAGTCATCCCAAAAAACTTTTTCTGAAGCAGACCTGCCAGAATAATATAGTTTTAAATCTTTTGAATTGATATCTAATCCAATTTCTTCTTTTACTTCGCTTATAATTCCTTGAATACTATTTTCACCAGACTTTGGATGACCACCAGTAGTAGCATATTTGCCATTCTTTATTTTGCTTCTTTTTTGAATTAAGAATTTTCCATCACTATTTTGTATAGATACTAGAACAACAATTATGTAGTTATTATCTGGGATAGGAGCACCCTTAAAAATAGTTTTTCCTGTTAAGTTTCTATTAAAATCATATAAATCTCTTTTCTCCATATATTTATAACCTCCTATAAAATAAATCTATCATCATTTTCAATAATATTAAATGTCTCATTAACTGATAAATTTGAAGTTTCTAATATATTATTTAAATTATAATTTTTATTTTTAAAGTTATTTAATAAAACAATACAACGATCTTTCATTTGACAATCTTCAGGTCTTTCTTTATCTCTTAAAAGTAATTTTTTTTCATCAACTACTAAGACAATGAATTTTATAGTATAGTTTTTGAATTTATTTTTTATCAATTTAACATTTTCAGGATTTACAATATAATTAAAAATAACGTCATATCCATCTTTAAGATAAGTTTCTATAGAACTTAAACAAATTTTCCAGAATGTATCTAGATGATTTCCTTCTTTCCAAGCTTGAACATATCCACCAACTACTTGATGATAAATATCATCACCTTCAATTAGTGCAGATTTCTTTTTTGATTCTGCTATTTTTTGGGAAATTGTACTTTTTCCAACTCCAGCTGGACCAGTTATTATATATAAGTTTGACATATTAATCCTCCAAATTTATATTATTTTTTACTAACAAAAAAGTTCTATTTAATAAATGTTTAATCTTTAAACTCATCTATTGTTTTTAGTTTAGATTTTATCTTTTCATCTGATGTGTACTTTAACCATTTTTCAAAGGTTTTTGCATCTAAAGTTCCACTTTTATATTCTTGTAAATATTTCAAAGCCAAAGGTTTCCAATTTTTATAATTTTCTTTATACTCTGGAATATCAGGATGTCTTTTTACGTCCATAGCTTTTTTGGAAGCTATAGAGGCTTTTAAATTAACTAAATAATCTTTTTTCTTTTCTCTTAAAGCAACAATATCTGCTCCAACATCTTTGCATGTCTGTCCAGTCTTTTCATTTTGAATTCTATTACAATAAGTTACATTTACTTTGTTTGTATAAAAATACTTACCACAACATTTGCATTTTTTAATGTAATTATTATTGTTGCTTACTAGAAATAGTAAATTTAAATAAAATAATTCAAAAACAGAGCTAAGTTTATATATTTTTCCATATTCAAGTTTTATATTATTATTATTGGACAGTTCTTTTATTTGTTTTATTAGTGTTTTTGTATCTTTTCTTGTAGCTTTCACATAATCAGAATTAATAGATAACAAATCATATATTTGTAACATATTTTCAGTAATGTTTATATTGGCTCTATATTTAAAGATACTACTTTCTGGTTCATGTAATATTTCATAAAGAAAAAGTAAGTTGTGCGGAGATAGGTCATTTAAATTTTTATCATTATCAAGATTGAAAATAAAGTTAACAATTCTTTTATATTCTTCCTGATATGATATTAGATTATTTTTGTCTTTTTTATAGTATTTATAAGCCAAAGCTAATAATTCATTTAGTGTAGTTATAGAAAGTGCTCTAAACATTGCTATATCTGTTGATTTTACAGGTGAAACTATAGATAAAAAGCCAAAGTCAAGGAAGAATGAGAAATAGTTTGAGAAATTTGTAAAATCGTATTCTAAAAAATTAATAATTAGTTGCTCTGAAGTTTGAACATTCATTAATTTTGTGACATATAATTGCGAATTTAACAATGATGGTGCTATTATATTAAGATTATTTTTTTTCATATCTTCATCTGAAATTTTTTTGATTTCTGATTTTATATGTTTTATTGATTGAATTGCCTCATCATTATTATTGGACTCAATAGGCACAAATGTATTATAGAAAAAGCTATTATCTGAATTTGTATATTCACTTCTCATTATTGATGTACATAAATCTGCCGAATTATAAAATTTCTTCATAAAAATACCTCATAAAACTTTGTTAATCAAAAATATAATAACATAATAATTAACAGACGTCAACAATAAAAATTTTATAGTATAACTCCAAAAAGGAATATTAAGGCTAAAAAACATTAATATTAAAATTTAATTGTTAATATACAGCGTATTAGAGAAATTTGTTAACGATAAAATAAATTTTTAAAAAATTTTTGAATTATCAAAATAAAAAAGAAGGTCTTTACAAAGTTAATTATACAAAATATAATATGATTATTAACAAAAGAAGGGAGGTAAAGTAATGATAATTGATAAAATACAAAGAACAACACTAACGATGAAAGAAGCATCAGAATACTTAGGAATTTCTTATTGGTTAATTAATCAACTAGTAAGAAAAAAGCAAATACCATGCTCTAAAGTTGGTGGAAAATATTTATTTAGAGTACAAGCCCTAGATGAATATTTATCAAAAATGGAAAAAGAATCAATAGATTAGATTCTAAAGAAAGTGAGGAAAGGAGGATATGGCTAATTTACAATGGTTAAAATTATCTACAAATTTTTTTGATAATAATAAAATAAAATTGTTAGAGGGTGAGAAGGATGGAGATACACTAATTAGAGTATGGATACAACTTTTAACAATAGCAATGAAATGTAATTATCAAGGTAGATTATCAATAACAGAAGAAAAACCAATGACAGTTGATGAATTTTCGAAGATTATGGGAAAGTCTAAGAAAAAAATTACAAAATGTTTAGAAAAATTTGAAGAATTAAAAATGATTATTATAGAAGATAATTTTTATAAAATCAAAAATTGGTCTAAGTACCAAAGTGCTGATAAACTTGAAGAAATTAGACTACAAAATTGTTTAAGACAACAAAAATATCGTGAAAAAAAGAAAAGTGAAAAAGAAAAAAGTAACGTTACAGTAACGCAACGTAACACTAAAGAAGAGAAAAAGATTAGAAATAAAATAGAAAAAGAAGGAGATGAGAATAGAAGTGGATTTAAAGAATTCAAATTATAAAATTATCACCAATGAAGGTGCAAAATGTGGATTCTGTAATAAAGATTTAAAGCCAATTGGATTCGATTATTTATATGTAAATTATGATAAAAGCATGATTGAATATGAAAGATGTAATTGTGAAAAAGCAGTTCAATTTTGGAAAGAATTCGATTTAGAACAAGAAGAAAAACAAAGACAAGAAGAGTATAAAAAAATTATAAATAGTATTTATAAAGACAACTATATGAAAAAAAGATTACAAAAATATAATTTTGAAAATGTTAGTGATACATATGAAGATACATTTATTATAAATCAATTAATAAAATTTACAGATTTATGTATTGAATCAGAGATGAAAAATGGACTGATTATTTATGGAAATATAGGCTATGAAAAAACATATTTAGCAGCTTGTATAGCTAATAAAATGATTGAACAAAACAAAATTGTATTAATGGAAAAAAGTAGCTCTATAATTGATAAAATTAAAGAATCGTTTAATAAAGATGGACTATCAGAAACGCAAATTATTAGACTATATTCTAATGTAGATATGTTAATTATTGATGATTTTGGTAGTGAAAATTTAAGCAAATGGGCTTTAGAAAAATTAAATAAAATTATTAGTAATAGATATGATAATGAATTACCAATTGTTATTACAACAAGATATAATAAAGAGCAATTAATTGAACAATTATCTACTGAAGATGATACAGAAATTTCAGAAGAAATTGTTGAAGTTCTGAATGAAATGTGTTATGGAATTTCAATTGCAGAAGAAATAAAAGCAAAAGAAAAAGTTAGCATAAGCGACCAAACTATTTGCTAACTCAATCTTAAAACCTAATAAAATTATAATATAAATTATAACAATTGTAAATAGGAAAAGTTTGAATTTTTTGTTCAGACTTTTTCTAAAATTTAAACAAAAATTATGAAAAAATGAATAAAAAAATTCCCTCGGAGAGCCAAAAAGGGTTTTAGGGATTTTTCCCTAAACAGCAAAAATGGTGTCAAAACACCACGCTGGCGAATATTAGGTACTAAAAAATACTACCTATATTCGAGCAAAATAAATTTTGCTTGTTATTAATGCTTTGTAAACTAGCATTAATAGATTTTTATAGTAAGGAAGTGATGAAAAGTGTACAGAGATTCAGAGCAAGCTTTAGAGAGTATTTTTGTATCTTATAATAAAATTTTAAAGAGAATTAAATTGTTGGGTGTTACTACTAAATGTGGAAAAGAAATAACACATGGAGATTTAAGAAAAGCTGTAAATGTAATGTTAAAAAAGCATCCAACTTGCAGATGGAGAAGTGAGAAAGTAAAAAGTAGAAAATATTTTATTTTAGATGAAGGATATGCATGGTTGTTACAAGTGTATTTTAATAAAGAAAAATCATTAATTGATGCTGATGTAGAATTTTTTGAAGATAGAATAAAACAATATGAAGAATTATTAAAAATAGAGCATGAAGAAAATTGGTGGAATGAAGATATGGATATAAAACAACTATGCAAATATTTTAATAGAGAAGAAATTACTATAAGAAAAGCCATTAAAAGAATGTGTGATAGTGGATTAGAAGAATACAAATTTTTAATAAATAATAAAATTGTAATTTCAAAAGAAGGTGTAAAATGGATTTGTAAAAATGTGTTTAAACAAAAATATCTAGAACTATTAGAAAAGAAGAAAATGGAATTGACAGAAAAGTATATAGAGGCAGGCTATATATATGATCATTTTTTTCATAGGAATTAATTGTAAATATTTAGAAGTACCTGTTGAGAAATTTGTCGTTTTGTGATATAAAATATAATAGAATTATTATAAATATTTGAGGTGCAAAAATGAAGGAAGAAGAATTAATAAAACTAGAAAAAAAATTATGGGAAT